>Ga0065711_1045391_pt1 | contig 13516 bp, 9 predicted proteins | sample Hoacrofraction12_FD_59098 | JGI IMG/M metagenome (GOLD analysis project Ga0065711, IMG submission 59098) | Hoatzin crop microbial communities from Cojedes, Venezuela - Epithelial fraction 12 v2 (version 2) | ecosystem: Host-associated > Birds > Digestive system > Esophagus > Crop | place...
CCCGTTGTGTCTGGATGCTGTTAATTGCAGAAGAGCCTTAAACCCCAAGTTTTTCTGGATTACATGCCCAAAATATTGCAGACAGTACACACTCAGGAATTGATACATGTTTTTGTTACTCTGAGAGCCATTAAGTAGCTGCCTAAGTGTTTCTTCATTTTTCTGTGACCATCAGGAAAGGATGGGTACTTGGTGCACTTGTCACTGACTGTGACAGATGTGAACGACAACGTACCTGAATGGGCCATGGAGCCCTTTCCGTTTTTGGCTGTGGTTTCCCCTGAAGCTGCGGGAGGCACTGAAGTGTACAAGCTGCTTGCTGTGGATGCAGATGAAGGGATTCACGGAGCTGTAGAATATTTTCTCTTGGAAGGTAAATTTTAACGCTCTCATTCCCTGTGTATTAGGCTGCGCTATTGTGACTTTTTTGTCTTTTATCCTCAGTTTCGTTAGTGAAAGATCTTCCCTTCCTCCTGCAAAAGTTTTGTAAGCCTTCAGCTCTGTGTGTGAGAAAAATCAACTTTTATTGAGGGTATGGACAGATTTGCCACATTGGAAGTGTGTTCTCCCTGCAAAACTGGGTTCCTGCCCATCTTGGCCCCTGGGGCATGACAGGGACCGGAGCAGTCAGTACTCCTCATGGCTTTGGCGAGGGGTGGCAATGGCAGTGGCAGTCAGTACCTCTCTGCTGAACGTCCTGCTTATCGGATAGGGCAGTACTGGAGCACAGTTTGTTGGGTGGAGAGGGTTAATGTTCATTTTGCCTTGCAGGAGTCATGCTTCTGGTTAATTTCTGACAAATTTTTAAGGGTCTCACTTGTGCCTTAGCTTTGCAAAGCTAGTACAGACTCATCAATAATTTTCTTTTTTGGGGTCTTAAAGAAACTTCAGTAATAGTTCAAAACTGTCTAAGCAGAAGGGGAGTAGCAATACCGCTCCAAATGTGAATTTGTTCCTCTCGGCCTGGACTCTAGCAGGGTGTTTTCTAGTAAGGGATACTTAGGGTCCAACAACAGCAAATTATTGGAGGATAAAGAAGAGTGGTAATTGCCCAGAGAAGTAAAAAGCAACTTAGAAACATAATCATAAATATAATTACTGATTTTTAATTTGTAAACAAACTTTTGAACTTCTGTGTGCATGCTGATTCTAAGCCAAAACCAACTTGGGAATTGATACCATATTCTCATCTTAATTTTAATCAAGTAACAATGTTCTAGCTGACAAGTTTGTCGATTTGTTCTTTTTAGGTGGTGAAGACAGGTTTGAAGTTGAGAAGGACACTGGCTGGATTAAAACGACAGGTTTGCCATTGATGAGGGACAAGGAGTATTTGCTGACTGCACTAGCAGCAGATAAACTTGGAAACAGAGGGTCTCCAGCCTCTGTTTCTGTAATTGCTGGATTTCGACCACCACAGTTCACCAACATATCATACTTTGTTAATGTGCCTGAAAGTACGCCACAAGAAAAATCGTAAGTAACAGTTAAAAATAACGCAGTGAGATTGTGTTCCTACTTGAACTTCTGTTTGATCTCCCCAAAGCTTCAGTGTTGTTTGTGAATCCTAAATAGATACTGTGAGTAGCAATTTAGGTATCTTAATGGAAGTGGTCAAGATACAGTTTGATTGATGTATTTTTTAGTCAAACTTTTGTACAGAAAAGTGGTATTGAATAATTACAGTTCCTTGCTTTTTAAAATGATACGGAAAGTATTAGTAGATGTTGACTGTGTCTTAATTTGTATTCTGCATTTTGTCTGAAAATTAGAACTGTTACATCATGGAGAAAGATATCCCAGTGCAAAAGAACATATTAATTTTAAGTGTGAAATTTGGAGAAATGTCTTTTCCATCAAGTGAAAATCAGAAAAAATGAAAGGCTGTCTTTGTCTTCATTAGTAACGGTGACAAACTGAGCAAAAATGAAAATGCCACAAAACTTGTCTTTTTATTTTGCCATCCTTTGTCTAACCACATGGATCTAAATGTCACAGAAAATGTTGGTAACATAGGTCCAGCAAAACACGCAGTTGGTTCCGTCTGTCCCAAATGGTTTTGTTGTTATGGCAAACTTTTCCTCTTCCAGTTGGATCAAGAATACTTTTGCACAATAAACGTCTTCCTTGTATGGCTGTTCAGCTGTGATTCATATTAAGGTATTGGTAGTGTTGTATTTTGCTGTACAATCTACAGCATTGAGTTTTACATGTCTAAATAACCAAGATGTGTTAAGATAAAACAAAAAGCAGCTGTTAATAGTAGATAGCAAGGTTTTTCTTTGAAACTGCAATAAACTGAAATAGCACAGGCATAAAAGAAGTGTAAGAATAGTGAAATGCTACAATATCTAACCATCTTGGGTTCAATGATGTTTAGGATTAAAAATAATGAAATTCTTTATAAGTGTTTTTTGTCACTATTTAAAAACAGGTTTGCACACCTAAGATGATAGTAGATTAATCAGTTTGTCAAATTACTTCATAATAAACATAAGGAATTATGTATTTAATGCAGTTGTTATTATGTCAGAAGAGATATAGATATAAACAATGCACCCAGTGAAAGTAGTTTCCTGTTACGTGTTGACCAGAAATAGTCATGAAAATCTGTGTAGAAATCTAAAGTTCTGATACTTAAAGTGGACCAATTACACAAGTATGCAGGAAAACAGAGTTGCTGTCATACACTGGATTTGTGGGTTTGGGGCTTCACAGCTGTAGGCTGATTTAAGACTGCTGCTGAGTAGAGGAGCGTTGCTAAATCTGTCTCTTCCTTTGGTCTGCCACTAGTGCTAGCTGCATGGGCAGGCTGATCCGATGAGAGATAAAGCCAGAAAAAGAAAAAAAAGTTTTCAATTGGGTGGTTAAACATCCTCACAGCATGGCCTTGTGATTTTCGGTGCTGACAGGAGAGGAGGGCTGGCGTGAACATGCAGCCAGGGTAGGGAGTTAGGAGGAGGGCAAAATAATTCCTGTTGGCAGGACCACGGTCTTGGAGCTGGCTGAAACTGACTGTGAGGCCACATCATAGGAAAATACAGACAAAGACTGAAGTGAGATAATGGCCTACGGCAACTGTTTCCATTGTTTCGGTACTGCACCCTGAGGCAAGTGAGAAGACAGCGGCATAGAAATACGAGGGGAAAAAAGGTGTTCGGACAAAAAGAGTTATGTCTTTTAGAATGTAGTTGTCACTGGATCATACATGTTGCTGGATTCTCCTGGGAGACGGAGTTCTTTTTCCAAAGAAACCTGCTTGATAAAGCAACAGACACTTGGGGAATTAGTATTCTCTTTTATACCCTTTAAAAATATTTATTTTTTAATTTCTTCTTTTACTTCATACTGCAAGTTTTTCCCACTTAAAGACTTTAAACACATTTTTCAGCGGAAAAAAGAAAAGAGCTGAAAACATATGCCGTGTATAACCTGTAACATGCACACTGTTTCTGACTGGCTTTTATCCTTTTGCAGTTAGCTGTTGAAACTTTAGGATGGTAAGACTGGAGCAGCAAACTTACCATGCTATTATTAAAATGAATCTTTTGCATCTTACTTTATCTTTTAGTTTCCTGCCTGAAAACTATCACTACTGTAGAAGAAGGTTAAAGTAGGCGAATTCAGTTGCAGCAAAACTGAAATCCTCTGTTCCTGTGTTTTCAATCCTTACTGTGTTCTGCTTCCAAGAATCCTATTTTTATCTGTTTAACCTCAAGATGGTAGAACTACTGTATAACAAAATATTTGAATTTGGTATTTAGGTACAGTTATCACTGATTGCAGTGAGTATTGTTCTGATCAGACCTACGGGATTGCATCATCATTTCTGATATGTGTAATTTTTGTCATATTCTTCAGTATGTTGTGTTACATACTTAAGTCCCTTTTTTTTTTAATGCAGCTTTCTTACGGTCATTGCTATATCATATCAAAAGAAATCCCTGAGCTACAGTTTATTAACTAATCCTAATGGTCTGTTCAGTATTGATCGGGCAACAGGAGATATCAGTTTAACTCGGCATGTGGATTATGAGAATGACCAACACCAGTACCATCTTTTGGTCAGAGCAGAGGAAAATGGGGAACAGTTCAGTAGTGCAGCTGAGGTAGGTGTTCACTTCTGGTAGTCTGTATGTATGTCCATTTTCCTTCATCTTTTCCGGATTTCTGTATAGATTCACTAGGAGCTCCCATTTCCCCAGCTCATGCTGTCTATTCTACTGTGCATTTAGAAAGTCTTTCTGTCTATGGGTAGATGTTGAGGGCTGGTTTAGGTGCTCTAAGAGTTCACTCTTGCTGATGCTGAAAAGGCTGTTTCTGAGGGATCAAGATGCTATCCCATCATAGGTCCTAGGTCTTACCTGGGAAGATACAGAAACAGGTGGGACCAAGCCAAACATGAGGTTTTGTCTTACTCTAAACCTTCATAAAGCATGACGTGTATTTGAGGTTATTCCAATTTAAAACAAAAGCGGAACAGAAAATGATTTGTTTCGTATCAAGAACATGAAGTGAACTTGTAAAGAGAGAAAGTAATAAAAACTCACAGATATTAAAAGATGAAGGTTCATGGTGTTTTAGAAAGCTATTTGACAGCAAAAATATTTCTAAATCTAGTTATTACAGTTGTTTGAATTCCAGGATTCACTGAGCTATGAAAAGCATGCAGTATAACAGTTGTTCTTGCTGCAGGAAATAGTATGTATGCTATAGAGAGAACTATTAGAAACAAGCAGGAGGACCCAGAGAGACAGTGAAATGGCATGCCAGTGTACAAAAACGGTGGCTGTAGCACAACAGAGACTGATAATTTCTATTCACCCTTTTACATACTACAAGATGAAGAGTGGTAGAATATGACTTGCAAGAGGATTATGAGATGATTTTACAAATGCATTTAACCTAAATGTAGTTTAACTTGTGCCTGCTTTACACTAATACAACCTCTGTAGTTACGAGAGAGCAACTCCCAGTTTATATGAACCTATGTAAGGGTAGATGGAGTACACTTCTACCTGTTGCACTGTGGTGCAGAATGCCTCAATTAACTTCAGACAGTCTGAACTGCAGCAGTGTGAACCACCATAAAGGCTGATTTAACACACTCCTTTCTGTTTGGGTCCACACTGCAACTGTGGACTCACATTTGATATAGGAATAAGAAAACTTTTTAAAAGATATTAGAAGCAGAATTGTATTTCTTAGTTGTTTTACCATAATTGGTTCCATTTATGTCTCATTTACACTGCTGTAACTGAATTCTGAACTTGGTGTTGGAGATTTATACTGCTAAAAAATAATATGCTTGCTAGTAGAATTTTTAGTGTTACAAATTACAGAAGCGTTGGAAGATAAGATGATAGAAAAAGGATGCTTGGAAAGGAGATGGTCCATTTTCCTTTACATTTGTAACAGGAAATAATCAACACAGATGAAGGGAGTGGAAAATGTTGCTGTAGGGGACTGGGACTTGGCCATTCCTAGTATTTTGGAATCTAATATTTTAGTGGTTCTCAGCAGGAAAAGAGCAATCTAAGAAAAATTACTTATCCTGTGTTCTATAGCTTCCGAGGACCTCAAGGATGTTTTGGGGAAATTCTTCCACCCAATATTTCAACAGCAATGAAGTCATTACCGTGATTCACTTTGCTCTTTAGCATTCCCCTCTTCTCCATTCAGGTTTTGGTTGTAATCACAGATGTGAATGATTGTGCCCCTGAATTTGATCAGTCGATTTACAGCAAAATTGACGTTCCTGAAACAGTTACTGTGACAACTGCGCTTCTACAAGGTTAGTACTTCTAAAACTATTTGTTACATTCAGTATGAGTATTTTTTTTCCCTCTGACTAATTAGAATTCAGTTCAGAAGGCAAAATTACCTGCCCCAGCATGGGTAGTTGCAGCTCTCTGAAGGCAAATGGCACCTTGTAGAATCAGGTCATAATTATTTATTACTGCCACAGCCCAAACAGTTTTGGGGGATAGGAGACAAAGGAAGCAAATTTTTGTAAGATATTGCAGTAACAGGACTTCAGTTGTGCTTGGTATTACAGCAGCAGGCTTATAGTAGCAATCTTACGACATTTTTTTGAAGCGGAAGAGTGATATTGGATCAGGAATTATAGACACATCAGCTTACCCACAGCCCGTCTCTGAGTCCATTGGGGGCTTGCCGTAGGGAACACTGCTATTTTGCCTTCAAAGCCTCTTGCACAGTTTAAATGTTGTATGTGAAGTTTTGTTTGGATGCTTGAGGAGAAGACTTTGCTTCTTCCCAGTGTAACCAATAACTTAAGCTTTAAGCTTTAAATGATGATGCTCTGTAAATTATGTAAACTTTGACTATGTAAACCACAAAAATCTTACACTGAAAATGTTTGTTAAGAAATGAGCAGGTCCTGGCAATAAAATAAATTTATGTCAATTAGTTGTAGAAGGGCCTTATATTAGTATTTAACCCTTACATAAACTTTTTATAAATCTTGAGAGGAAAAAGGAAATTAAACTACAGGAAAATTGCTGTTCCTTAGTAAATAGGATTTGATAACCGCCTACTGTTGTACTTAGTGATTTATCCTGTACTAATGGTAGTCTGTCAGTTACTATTCCGATAACTCTGCTTTTAGCATAGATTTTTGTTGGTTGTGGGTAGTATCTGACAAACACATTAACTTGCATCGGTTGAATAATGTATGTAAATATTTCATCTTTAATCACAAGGGGTGTGATCTGTCTGAGTAATCTTACATCATCAGTATAGATCAGATGGACATGAGAATATATGTCTCTGTGGGAATGTGTTCTTGGTAGCACAGGGCTCTTTAAACCCAGCAGACAAAGGCAAGATCTAGCGGCTGAATTCCACCAGGGACTTAACTTGTCTTTTCTTTCCGTCTGTCTTTTCTTTCCATCTGTCTTTTCTTTCCGTCTGTCTTTTCTTTCGTTAGTTCAATAGAAAGCACAGAGGATAACAAGGTTTTATAAAGTGTTTCAAGCATCACATGCCAAGGCAAATACTATTATATTACACTCTAATTCTCTTGTTAATCTACTTAACATTCCAATTCATAAACTTTGATCTACACTATGTCTTTCTCTTCACTTTTTACAGTGACAGCCACTGACTGTGATTCAAAAGAGAATGCTGAAATACTATATTACACTTTGAGTCAAGACTTTAGTATTACTTCTCATGGCACTATTTTTCCAGCAACACAGTTAGACTACGAGCGACCTAACCATCTTTATGAGTTCATAATTATAGCTGTAGATAAAGCGGAAGAGCCGAAGACTGGGACAGCAACTGTTAGGATACATGTTTCAAATGTCAATGATGAAGCACCTGAGTTTTCCAAGACAATGTAAGTACATCTTCTTAAAAACTTCGTGATCTTTGTCTTTTACTGTTGCTTTTTTTAAATTTTGGTTGGAAGGATGATCATTACAGGATCAAACTAACTTCAGTTCAATCAAATCTGAGGTTTAGACTGACAAATGTGGGATGATCTTCTGACTCTGAGAATCTGTTACTACCAATAAAAAAAAAAAAAAAAACAAAATAACAAACAAAACCAAAAAAACCCTTTGAAGTAGGGTTCTTAAATTTTAGGCATACTTTCAATGTGTAGTAGGACTTATGTATCTAGCTACATAGGGGTAGTACATAGACAGTCCCTTCTGACAAATCTTGCACTTGTGTTTTTTCCATTAGGGACTGAAAGGGGTTGTGTGATAATTTCAGATTACATATTTCAAGAGGACCCCTCCACCAGCAGATGAAATCAAACAGAAAAAGCAGACAACTCAGTGTTGTCCTGCGCCCTCATCCAGAGTACATGGTGGAATTTTACCTTTTAAGTAGGCAATTTAATCTTAGACAGAGTCAACAGTCTGCATCCCTGGTTTATAATCGTTAAAGAAAAATGCTTAGATGACAGAATCCTAAATGACCACTGAATTATAAAAACCACAAGGTAAATGTCAATAAGTGGAGTTTGCTTAATTTCACTTAGTACCATGCCTTACAAACTGTAATTTTTTTCTTTTTTTCTTTTTTTCTTCTAAAACATCAGTAAGCATTTTTCTTCTATAGCTGGGGCTCAGAAGCATCTGAAGCAATTTCAAAAGTACTAAACTTGCATTCGCATTACAGACTTAGTAATGGAATTCCCAGTTGGCTTCTGCATCAGCCCTCTTCTCTTAAAAGTAGAAATTACTCCGAGTAAAACCCAGGAAGAGATTTCAGTGATGCTAAGCTTATGGTTTAGCTGAACAAAACATCAAAGCTTTCTGACAGTCCTTATTTTATGTAAAGGTAACCTCTGGCTTCACAATCTTGTGCCTTCCTTTCTTTCCTAAACATTGCTTAGGCGATATGGCTTGGAAAAGTTGATCTTTTGTAAATTCTTATTGGATCTCTATGCATTTTCAAATACTAAACCAGATTAAGTTTCTCACTCTTCAGATGGTGCCTACTTTTCATTTAGTTATTTGTTTTAATATTCAGGGTGATTTATCTGTATCTGTTAGTCTTGTATCTGTTTTGAATATTTTAATCAGAAATGAGTGATAGCATTGTATGATTCTATGATTAAAGATGCTGTAAACATGTCTAACAAATTGGAAGCAGAAAACTTAAAAAACCAAATAACCTGCCAGCTCTTATATTTAAAGTTTACTGAAGAATATGATTAAAATGAATATGATTCAAAGTTATCAAACATTCACAGGAAGCTTTTCTTTTCCTTGTGCAATAGCAGGGAAACTGCTGCTGTATATGTGTATAGACTGGCATTGGAATTAATTTGAATTCCAGGAGCTGAATTCATCTCAAGTTTGTGTTTAATCAGGTTATCCAGGCTTTGATTTTGCTTTATCTTTCAAATTATGAAAAAAATCTTGAACCAAAGGTGAATTTCAGATGGAACTTACTTGACGTTTTCTGTGAAATAGATTCTTCGTGAACACCCTTAAATTAGGTCCTTTTGAGAGACTAGGTTGCAGTTAATGTGGCAAGCTAATACAAATCAAGATGATGGTGTTGTCCTTCTAGTGCTTTGTTTAGACAGATTTACAGTCCAATATAAACTGAAGATTCCTTGCCAGAAGCTTGCTTTCATCACAGTTATTCTGTATCTCAGTTACAAAATGCTTAAGGCTAGCACTCTGTTTCATTTTGTCAGTTTTTACTTTCTCCTTTTTAAGAGACCTCTTCTGATGACTTGAACTCTTCTGTCCCTCTATTTCATGTTCAAAATTATCAGAATTGCTATTCGTTTGTTTTCCAGATGCAGAGTTAAGACAATGTCCTAAGGGTTGTGACTGAGCTAGACCAAAATAATTTACTTCACTTATCCATTGCATATTAAATTGAGGGAAGGAAAAAAGCTGTCTCTGTGAAGGTTTTGATGAAAATGCACATATCTAGATCGCAAAAGCTAAGGCAGAGGCTTTCTGTGCATTCATTTTCTTTTCTTTTAAATTTTTTTCTGTTCTTAGCACATGGAGAGTGGTGGTACATGTATATTTTATCTGTATTGTTGGATACAGCCAGCTGTAGTTCATTCTTATGGCTGAGCTTTTGGCTATAAACTATGGACAGGTCTGTAGTATGTTTATGCTCAATCCAGTCAGATAAAATAATAAATATTTGGGACTCTGCTAGAGCAGGGGGCTTTTCTACTCCAGAGAGCGTTAAGCTTAGGCTGATAATGCCTCTTAGGAGCTTACAATGTCAGTGATGTGTCTGGACTTGAGAAGAGATTTTTGTAAAACTGATATTATGCACATATCCTCCACATCTGATTCTCGTCTTAGTCACATTGGTGCAAAGACTACACTGAAAGCATTTTGACAGTCTGTATCAGAAAGTGTGCTATAACAAGCACTGCTTTATCTTAGCAAATATTTGCTTTGATTCTATGAATAATGCCACTCGTTTTTTAAAATTTAAATAAAAGTGTGAATTCTGCATTTAGTCCAAGCCTTGTTGCGAAGCTAAGCTTCAAAGCTTCAATACTGCTGAAAGTTTGCAATGGAAATCTATGGGAGGTAATGACAGAAACACATGAATGTTTGGATAGAACATCTGTACTGTCACTTCACTGGTTAATAAAGAAGCATCTTATCAGTGTAGTTGTAGTAATAAATTACAAATCTCTTCAGTACCCTGCGTACAGATAGTCAGTACGTGTTGTAAAGCATAGTTCTGTGTATGTTATTTCATGTCTAAATTCATAAATGTGTTGTGATAATTCTTTTAACAGCTACAGGAGTTTTGTTTCTGAAGACGCAGGCCCAAACACACTTATTGCTACCGTTAATGCTGTTGACTCTGATGGAGATGGTGTGACATACGATATTCTGTCTGGGAATCAAAATGGAAACTTTGTTATTGACCCTAAGAAAGGTAGTAATATATTAGCTCTTTGCTCCTGCAGTCACAGTGTTGATTCTGATGTGATGCAGCTTGAATCTGGTCTTCATTAGATAGCAATTATGAAAACTGAATAGCATATGCCATTTTTGAAGCTAATACTAACCTAATTTTAAAAAGTGCGGGGCAAAGATGCAATTGTTTTAGACTCTCTTGTAATGTTTAAAAATTAGTATCATTTTCCTAAAAGCTTTGTATAATTGACCTATCTTGCTTGTTCATTGTTTGTTTTCCGTCAGTAACTTAATAGAAGGCATTATTGTAGATAACAGGTAACTTAATAGAGAGTCACTTAATAGAGAATGTTATTACTGATAAATATGACATTCCAAAATGTCAAGTGAGGATTTGAATATTAAAATGTCATCTAGGAAACTATTTGCAAAGTTGCATCAAAAAAGGGCTGCTCAGCAGGGTAAGGTGCCATGGGAGTCAGGGGTGACAGGAAGGCAGGCAGGGACCTCACTGTCACCGAGCTAGAGCAGCAGAGCAGGTCCCAAGATATCAGCCTGGTTCATCCGGCAGTCCGGCCGTCACCGGACAGATGGGCAATGACGGGGCAGGTCTCGGGTCCAGCGGGAAGCCACGGCAGCAAGGCAGTGTCAGGGTCAGCAAGGTGCATGGCCAGGCACAGCACATGCCTGGGGGAGCTGGGGAGAAGACCTGAGCTTAAGCGCAGCTTCCAAGACATGGGGCAGAGGCCGCAGATGAGGCTTGTGTCATCTGTTTGATCCCAGGTTAGCTGGCCGCATTGTGTTGGAGCTGGCCTTGAACACGGGCAGCCAAACCCCGGGAGCAGGAGGAAGAGTTTGCAAGGCCTGTCAGAACACTCAAAGCTTGATATCCACCTGCTGCCATTACTCAAAGATGCTGTTAGTAACCAAATAGCCATGTGAGGAGAAAAATAATAGAATGACAGTTCTGACTGGAGAAGTTTTCTTTGAGCAACTTTTTTCAAGAACTCATTTTTAAGTGGTTTAAAGTGGCATGTGGGTTTTTAGATGAACCTTTTTTCCCCTGTGCTTATGTCTATGTCCTGATTATGCATGTGTGAGCAAACACTTCTGAACTGAGTTTACTTGTGTTTTGCTGACACAGAATGATGCATTTTTATTTCAATGAAGGCAAAAGGATATAAAATATGAACTCACTAAGTATATTTTTCATTTAAGGACAAAATCATTCACATGAGCAATATTATTTAGCCAAGAATACTACATGCATGAGGAAAAAAAAAAAGTGTGGAGAATACTGTTCAGTTTGTGTTTTTTGTTCAGAATTGTTCTGAAATACCAGTTTTTACACCTTTTAAAATTATTTTCAGGAGTTGCATATTCTTAAAACCCCAAAGGAAAAAATCCCGCAACATTGGTGTCCTCATTAAAAAAAAATAAAATGCGCAAACACCCATCATCAGAGTGGGCTGGCATGTCCCTGTGGATTAATAGGATTTATTTGCTGTTCATTGCTTGAAAAAACAAGAGGATATTTTGAGAAAGAAACAGGCAACCAAACTGAAATACCATTGATAGACTGAAGTAACTTCATTAACATCAGTTCAACTACTTTATGTTTAACTGGTTTTGATCTGCAATCAATTTCTGAACCTATATTTTTCAAAACACAAGCGTGGAATACATAAGAAGGAGGAAGCAGCCTTAAGTTATTTCTTCTCTTTATTTCATAGAGTTCACTTAGAATGAAATATTAATTTCCATGCAAATAATGTTTTTGCAATATTAATGTTAGATTCTGGAATGTTCCCAAGAATATGGTCTGCAGGTAACTTGTAAGTGTTGAAGTGTGGTCCTGCATTTATTGAAAGCTCCTTTTATCCTTTCTGACTTAAAAATAGAGTTGTAGGTTCCAAGAGTTAAATTTCTAAAGATACTTTGGCACCTAAGGAGGAATGATGGTTTTAAAAGTGTCTAATTGCCACGGGGTGGTGTATCTGATGCTTCTGAAAATCTTTATTGTAAGTGCTCAAAGAATTTTAACATTTGACTGATAGCACCTCTTAGGGTTAGCTCCATAGTTTTAATATATATAAATGTGTATGTACTTTTATACTTTTATACCAATTAATTTTTATAGTCTTTGAAACTTAATTTTAGAAGCATTAGCCTTTTTTTCCAAACACTTCTGAGATTTTGTTGCTGAATAAACCAGTAAAGGTTTGTACAGTGGCTTGCAGAAATTTCTTTTCAGAAATTATGTCAGGGGAATAGTCAGTACCCCGTTGTCACAGAAATGCCAAGGTAAAGTGGAAATGTGTCAAAAACAAGTGCTGCAGTTAAAACAATACATTTGCAAGCAAAGTTGATGCTGTGACAATACTCTGTTGTAATGACAGTTGCTATTATGCCTGATGAATAATAGCGGTGATTGATGGATGGTAGAGCAAAAGAATGGCAACTTCCTACTTCATGGTCTCAGATAGCTGTAGTGTCTTTTGCTTTTGTAGTGAATCTTTCATATATCTTTCTCTGAGAGTGCCTTTACGTCCCATCAGCAGGGTGTAACATTTGGGTGACGTGGGAGAATAGGAGATTACAGGTTTCTGAGTATATGCCTATATAGCTAAATGCTGCTGTGATTGTGCTGCGGGAAGGTAAACTTGGCCTACTTCAGTTGAGCTGTCATGGGTAGCTACAGGAGGAGGAATGGTGACGCATGTTTCATTGCAATAACGATAGAGGAACGTAGCCAGGCTTGCTGGTGGGGCTGCCGCAGGTCAAACAGAAGTCTGCCACAATGTTTCTCTGGATTTTTTTTGTTGTTTTGTTTTGTTTTGTGGCAGATTACTAAAGCTAATATGTGTGGGTCAGCTGAGTTGTAACTGTTGTCTCATTTAGTTCTGTGGACATACCTGCAGACAAGCAACCTGTTGTGCTTTCTTAATTTTGTTTTAATATTAGACTGCAGTAAAAATACCATAGTTAAATGAAACTCTAGCAGCCTTGTGGTTTATTGGTGAATGGATAAACTGGAATGGTTTCTTGTCATGCTTACTAGTGAGAAGAATTAGCAGTAGTTGGTTAATGTAGTTAAAAAAAAAAAAAAAAAAAAAAAAAAA
>Ga0065711_1045392_pt1 | contig 13515 bp, 11 predicted proteins | sample Hoacrofraction12_FD_59098 | JGI IMG/M metagenome (GOLD analysis project Ga0065711, IMG submission 59098) | Hoatzin crop microbial communities from Cojedes, Venezuela - Epithelial fraction 12 v2 (version 2) | ecosystem: Host-associated > Birds > Digestive system > Esophagus > Crop | place...
GGGGGGGGGGCTTTCCTGGGGTTTTTATTTCATTTTTCGTTTCGCGTCCAGCTCTGGAGCCCTCAGGGCAGGACAGGCCCGGAGCCGTTGGAGCGGGGCCGGAGGAGGCCCCAGCAATGATCACAGAACCGATGACAGAATCCTGGGGTGGGAAGGACCTCTAAGATCATGAAGTCCAACCGATGGCCCGAGGGCTGGAGCCCCTCTGCTGTGGGGAAAGGCTGGGAGAGCTGGGGCTGGTCAGCCTGGAGAGGAGAAGGCTGCGGGGAGACCTCAGAGCAGCTGCCAGTGCCTGAAGGAGGCTCAGAAGAAAGATGGGGACAGGCTTTTTAGCAGGGACTGCTGTGACAGGACAAGAGGTGATGGATTTAGACTAAAAGAGGGGAGATTCAGGCTAGAAATAAGGAAGAAATTCTTTACACTGAGGGTGGTGAAACACTGGCAGAGGTTGCCCAGAGAGGCAGTCGATGCCCCATCCGTGGAAACATTCCAGGCCAGGTTATATCTGCAGGGTGGGTGTCAGGAGGATGGGGCCAGACTCTTCTCAGTGGTGCCCAGCGACAGGACAAGGGGCAACGGGCACAAACTGAAGCAGAGGAAGTTCCAGCTGAACGTGAGGAAGAACTTCTTCCCTCTGAGGGTCACGGAGCACTGGCCCAGGCTGCCCAGGGAGGTTGTGGAGTCTCCTTCTTTGGAGATATTCAAGACCCGCCTGGACGCGGTCCATGTGCAGCCTGCTCTGGGTGACCCTGCTTGGGCAGGGGGTTGGACTGGGTGACCCACAGAGGTCCCTTCCAACTCCTAACGTTCTGTGATTCTGTAGACGGGGCTCTGAGGAACCTTGTCTAGCTGAAGACATCCCTGCTCATGGCAGGGGGGTTGGACTAGATGGCCCTCAAAGGTCCCTTCCCACCCAAACCGTTCCATGATTCTGTAATAGAATTTTCTTCCCCTTCTGTGGCTCCTTCGCTTTCCCTCCAAACTCACAGCAGAAAGCAAGGAGAGGACACCAGGGTCTGTGGTGCATAAAAATGACAGGGGAGAAGCCAAGAAAAAGGTACAGGCAGAGGAGGAAAAGCTGGAGGCCTAAAACCAGTCACCAGCAAGGGAAATAATGGGAAATCAGGTATGCCCATGGCTTTAGCCCTCACTAGTAGATACTGATGGAGAGCATTAATATGACTTTCCAGCAGCGCTTTCCCAAAGTGCTGGGTTTGTACCCCGTGTCCCTATGAGCCTTGCTCAAGCCAGCCACCTCCTGACTCCACCTGGGTTAGCAGCTGGATGAGATGATCGTTGTAGCTCCCTTCCAACTGAAATATTCTATTCTATTCTATTCTATTCTATTCTATTCTATTCTATTCTATTCTATTCTATTCTATTCTATTCTATTCTATTCTATTCTATTCCTGTTCTATTCTATTCTATTCTGTTCTATTCTATTCCTGTTCTGTTCTATTCTATTCTATTCTATTCTATTCTATTCTATTCTATTCTATTCTATTCTATTCTATTCCTGTTCTACTCTATCCCTGTTCTATTCTACTCTATTCCTATTCTATTCTACTCTACTCTATTCTACTCTCTTCTGTTCTGTTTCTAAAAGATTTTCTCATAGCTCCGTGCAAGCAGCAGGTTGTGGCTGGGACCGCTGCTCTTCTCCTCTTGGGTATCGTTTCCAGAGCCTCTTCATTTCGGACCCTGCAGAATGAATACGTGTCCCGGGAGGTATTCGAGCACCTCCTGCTTCAGGAGGCTGGAGATGACGCTAACTGCTTCTCCCCAGGGAGCGTGGGTTTGCATGGAGCGTCCTGGGGACACAGCCTCTCTCGCAGCTGCGTGGTCCCTCTCGAGGCACAGCATCCTGACAGCAGCGGCCTGAAAAGGAAAGGACGGAGGTTTCTCAGCTGCTAGTCCACGACCGGACTTACTCCTGCAGGAAGTGAATCAGCCAAGCCTCATCACCAAATGCTTCATCATTTAAAAAAAAAATCCCTGGTGCCAACAAACCCCTGCCAGACCGTCGGCCGCTGCTACATCTTCTCATTCTTCCTCCCATGCCTTTGCATTCAGCTGTTGCCTCTCGGCATTGTAAAGCTGCGCCGGGTGGGGACGTGCCCTCCTTTTGTCTGTGCAACGCCAGGCTCTGGGGAGGTCCTGCTCTTCGCCTCTGGCTTCCAAGAATGACAGTAGCAGTGAGGATAGCTTAGCAACAGCGAGGAAGAAGCGCATCCAAATAATCCCTGGCTGCTTCGGCCAGGAGCTGACGATCGTGCGGGGAGATGCGCTGGAACTGTCATGATGGGCATCGTATCAATGCAGGGAGTGCGGCTCTGCACTGACCTCTCCGTAACCCTAATGGCCCGGGAGAAAGAAGGCTCCCACCCAGAGATGCTGGGAGAATAACAGTTCGTTAAGCGAAATAATTTTAAGGAGAAATTCCTAGTTTTGATTAGTTTTTTGCTGGGAAAGATTTCATGGCTCCCAGATGGAATTTCTGGATATTGTAATAAGTAATAAACCAGGGTAAAATGAATAATAATCCGCCTTAAAAGAGCTGGAAGCTCAGTATTTACAGCAGTTGTAGGAGCTCTGGAAGCTTTATCCCAGCAGCTGGTGCGAGCGGGGCAATGCCCGGGGAGATAACGGCAGTTCTTGGACGCGTCTTTTGGGCTCTCCTACTCTCCATCCCCACCGTGATTTCCTAAGGATCTCAGCTCAGTCCAAGAGCAGAACAGGAAAGTTTCTGAAATTGCAAGCGTTTTTATACGAAATAGAAAAATGTTCCCACTCAGCTGCAGTCACAAGCTCTTTGCAGGTGGGTGCTGGGTGGCTGAGGCCGGTTTCTTCTTCAGCACCAGACGTGGTGAGTCAGAGCGGAGGCAGAAAGGACGCGAGAGGACCTAAGCCTCTTTCTTCGTAGCAAAAAGCTAAAATCAGTATGATGTGTAAATGAATATGCCAAAATATTTAAAGGTCTGGAGACTGCTGATGATCTCGGGGAAGGATTAGACAGGTTTTTCGTTAGCAGCAATTAATTTGAGAGGTTTCCATGCCTGTGCATCCAGCAATGAGACCCTTTCAATGCCGCTTCCATATGAGCAGAACATCTCAGACTGGGTTAGAGACAGTATCTCTTGCAGGAGCTGGGCAGAAGGAAACTGAAATCGGGAGCCTTCTGCAAAGTAATTGTCTTTAATGCTTCTATTTCCCTGTCTTTAAAATTAGCATACTGCCATCTCCTTTCCTTGCAGAAATTACAGCAAGAAGTGTAAATGAGCTGCACCTTTGAAGAGCTGAGCATTAAGGGAAAAGGGAAAGGCCTTCAGCTTCACACAGCCTCTTTAAAGACCTGCAGAGGTAGAGTAATTCTGGCGTGAGCGGCTCTGGAGATCACAAGGATAATAAAAAGCATCACAGTGCACAAACAGCGCTGCCGACATCGCATCCCGCATTCTCCCAGGGACGACCCGCTGTGGAAAGAGCAGCAGAGAGAGTGTTTTGCTGCCCGGGACAGGGTGCTGCTGTCTCGGTGAGTGGCTGCAGGATGGATTTGCGCAGTATCCCACGGCTAAGGTTGCATCCCGTCGCATCCACATCGCTAGCAAGGCACAAATGGAGAACTTGGCCCGAGTGAGCCCTCCTGATGGGGAAGAATTGTGGCTTTTGGGGTCGTGGGGTGCTTGTTACTGAAAGCAAAGGCACAGTGAGAGTCAAAGATGCTCCTATTAAGGATTGCTGCTTTGCACGAGTCAAAGATCGATTTCATTGCTTTAGGTCAGCTCTGCAGTGTCAGGGAGTGATTATCGCTATTCTGCAAATTTTTAATTCCACATATTGAAACCTGAGAGTGTTTTACACACCCTCCATTCTTCCTGCCTGTTTTTTCTCTATTTTCATTCCTTTTCTCCAATGAAAGAGGGAGTAGGATTTGCAGGAGAGAAGGAGGAGGAGGAGGGGAGAGAGAGGAATTGTGCTCTTTTTTTTTTTTTAAGTTATAAAACAGTTTTTCTTTTCAATTACAAAACGCAGCCCAGGCAGTAGAATTTAATGGGATTGGTGTTAGTTTCCCTCTTGGCTCCTTCTGCCTAATTTGTTTCTGAGACGATGGGGGAGGAGGGGTAGAGACGGGGCCGGAGAACAAACCGAGAGAGAGAAGGGCTGTTCAGACGGCAGCGACCTCAGTGTGCGCTGAGCTGGGGCGAAGGCCGTGGGAGGACCCTCCCATCGGATGGTGTGCAGAGTTGGCTGCACCCCAAGGGGTCTGCGGTCCTGGAGAGGCAGCTCTGCAGTGAAACAACATCCCAGGTTAATCCTGGCATCACCCTGCGCCTGCTCAAGCCCAGGACCGCTTGGTTTGTCGTACGTCCCCATCGCGCCACCAATTATTTGATACTTTGCGCTTACTGCAGAGAGGGGAGAGACTACTTTCGTGGCACAGTTTCTGCCCTGGATATTTTTGCTCTGTGAGCATCGAACTGGGGGGGAAAACAGGCCGCGGTGTGTTTGTTTCGCTGTTGTTCCTAACCCCGCAAAGTCTCTCCTCCCCTCCTCAGCCTTTCAAACACAGCCCCTCTATGAACCTAGGACCCATACTTCACATCCCTCGATAGCTTTGCTCGCTTACAGAAGGGGCTAATCTCCAGCAGGTTATGAAATCAGCTCACATGCTTCAGTGGCATTACCCACTATTGATATCCCCGGTCGATCCCCGTTGAGCTGTCTTTGTTGGAGGTAACCCCTTCTCCTTCTTCTAAGCTGATTTCTTAGGCCACATCATTCAAGTCCCACATCCCCATGGTATTTAGATGTAGTAAAAATGACTAGGGGGGAAAATAAATGGCAGTCAGAGAGCCAGCTAAACTGTCTGACTATTAATGGTCCTGTTAGTTGCAAATTTACTTTACCACAAAGCCCCCAGCATGTAATCCTTAGATGAATGCCTTTGATTGTGAGGGAATATTTACAGCTGACCCTGCCAGCAGTCTGCAAACCTGCAATGGGCCTCCTGTTCCACATTAAATCCGCTGGCATCTGTTCCTGGGTTCTTATCAAGCACATGCTCTGTCCGTGCAGCGTTTGGGCTGTAGCACTCGCGGATACGGTGGGCCCTGAAGAATAAATCCCCGCATTCCTGCGAAATACTAATTCTTCTGAACGTTGTCACACAGGGAGGAATGTTACAGTTTGTACCTGCCTCCAGGCATCGCCATCCACAGTTGAGGGTTCCAGCAGGCTTTGATCCCCACCAGCCGCCCCCCTCCCACTGCAGGTCTCCGGTCCTGCCGCTGGACCACCCTTCACCAAGGACAAACTTCTTCTTGGCCTCTCTTTGTTGTGCCGTTTTTCCAGATGTGCCTGAGTGACACAAAGTGATTTTTGTGATGGTGTTTTTATCTCTTTTCACCCCTGCCCATGCCTTGCATTAGTCCCCAGGTTGCTCTCATGGAGCGTGCTGTTCTTGCAGAGACTTTCAAATGATCTTACCCCATCTCTAGCCACAGCAGAGCTGTGCAGGAGCACAGGCTGAAAGCCGGTAAGAGCTCAGCGTGTCCTGACACCTATTCCCTGTGTCCAAGTGGACAAGTGCAATTCAGCGGCTTGTCATTCCCAGCACGTCGCGTGGTACCTGAGATGGATCCAGACCACCTGGCTGCTTTGTGTCAGACAGAAGACCCCGTGGTGGGCCTGCTCCATCCACTCTGCAGACAGGGATGTCTGTAGGGCTGTGCCGAGGAATGACGTATGTTTTCTCTCTTCTTACGCCTTTACCCAAAGCCCACGCTTTTCCATCCAAGCTGTATGAATGCTGAGCATGTCTGGGCTTGAACGTGGACTTGGAGACAAGCCCGTTGGCAGTGCAGAGGTGTCGTGGGTGGTCAGGGGGGTGTTTGCTTCTGCTCCTTTCTGAGGTCCTGTTTTGGGGGGGGATTGGAGAAATGTCTCAGTTTGTGATCGCTTGACCCTTCAGATGGTGGATGGTGAGCCCCCAGCCGGCGCTTCTGCCTTAACTCTCCTGCATCCAGCAAAGGGAAAAGATTAAAAAAAATCCATTACTAACACTACTCCCCTGACTTTTTAGTAAGTGGAGCCTGAGGGTGCTCGAGAGGCCAGAGAGGAGTTTGGAGGACGGTTGCTTGGTTTAGGGATTGCTTTAGTGTGCATATCCTTATCCACGTGCTTTTTCTTCATATCTGCAGGGATATTTGGCCCAAGTCTGGAGTGGATGAGGTAGCACCATCAGTGAGAGGTACTCAACACGCAGCTGGACCGCAGCTCGAGAGGAGACCCTAAGAACCAGCAGAGCAGGCAGCAGTTCTCCTGCCTGCTTAGAGGGGTTGTCAGGCCGGGCCACGGCTCTGTCTTTGGGCTCATTTCTGGTAACTAGCAGCTAAAAGCTCTTGCAAGTTGGTATTTTGGCAGAATAATTCGAAAGTTGACAGCTTCTCCGTCTCCGCAAACCTCCCAAACCAGCCATCTAGAGCTCGATTTTCAGCACTCCTAAAGCCACTTTAAATTGATCTCAGTGGCGCTCAGGCTTTCAGAGCTGATTCTGCAAATCCGAATGGACACCAAAACGAGGAAGCTCTGAGTGTGCCACTCAACTTGCCAGTGCCCACAGGAAAGGAGATATTTATTAAAAGCAAGTAATTTGCTGCTTGCTGTAGCAAAGCCCTATAAAAGCATATAATGGTAGTTCTCACCATCATTGCTAATTTGCACCCAGGCTTTACGGCTGCAAATCCCAGATAACTCTTTCTTCCTGGGCTGCGTTGGGTAGACAGCTCGTGCACGTTCTCCCTCTCCTTGCGGTCCTGATTGCTGATTTGGCTGTGTTTTAGCAGATCCTTTGGCAATGTTTTGCTGTGATTCACATTAAAGTGGAATGGTATTTTAAACCACAAACACAGGCTTTATGCGATATCTTCTGTTTTTCAGTAAAAGGGTGACCAACAGTTTGGGGCACGGAAATAAGCAGCGGAAGATGGTGCTGTGTATCATCACGGCCAGGGTATCGTTTGTTCTCCAGCATCCTGCTTTTCGTTTACCTTCTCTTCTGAACCTTTTGCTTCTCAAATCTGAGCTGGGCTTAGTGCTGGGATCTGCCTGAGACAGGGTAAAGCCTCAGGCCACCCTCGGGAGATACGTGGAGCCTCCCGCTCTCCTCAGATGTTGGCTTTACCTATACCGACAATATTATTTGTTTCATTTTTGTTTCATTATTGGTTTTCATTCACTTGCACATTTTACTTTTTGAGAACCCATCAGTTATCCCATCCCTGAATCCAGCCTCACTCCTCGGTGTCCCCGTGAAAAGCTAAGGACATCTATCACATGCGGTCACAGCGCGTGCAATGTGAAGATGGGAAAGAATGTGGTGTCCCTGAGGATGCTGGTCCCCCACCGGCCTCTGCTTCACCCTCTGGCCATTTGTTCCCAGTTGCCTAACTTCTCCCATTTCTTGTGTTTGTTGAGCGTGTGGATCTTATTAGGAAGAGTCAGCGGCTCTGTAATTAATTAATTAAGAAAAGCTTGGGGCATTTCTTAGTACTCTGTACTCGTGTTCCTGCCTGTGATGTACAGACACTGCCGATGTTCATCCCGGGAACTCCCAGTCCAAGGACAGGCAGACAGACTAAGGTCAGGGCACAGACAAAACAAGAGGGCTTTTCCGTACAGGTCGGTGTTACGCTTCACAGAGCAAGGGTGATATTTCCCAAGCAGAGCACAACACAGGAGGTGCGAGCAGAGATCTGCCGGCTGGGCAGGCCAGGGGAGCAGCGGCCGCAGACCTGCCTGGTCTGGGACACGGTGCAGGATTCGCGTTTGCAGTGCAGCTCCACGGCCCCTGCCTCCCGTGCCGTGCCAGTGCCATCAGTGTCGCGTCCCCGCAGGCTGCTGGTCAGGCACCTGGCCGCGTCACGGGGCAGCCAGTGGCCGTGGGATGGGGTGGGAGATGGAGGTGTCCCACCGAACAGGGTCCTGCCACAGCCTTGCCTGGCGGTCCCTGCCCATCATATGACCCTCCCGAGCACCGGCATGTGACTGGGCCATGTGTGCTGGGAAAGACCATGCAGAGTGGAGAGGAGAGGTTGGAGAGGGGGAGGGCGGCTCGGCTAGACAGGATTAGTGAGCGTGGACAGATAGGGAAGGTTTTGAAAGAGGAGGCTTGTGTCAGAGTTGTTGCAATGGTGAAGGGGGAGGTAGCTGGGTGATTGGAAGAGGGAGGGAGGGAGTGAGGCAGGAGGGAGGGCTGACCTCAGAGGTGACATTTGGGATCAAAGTGGGGAAGTCTGCAGCTTGTGGAGAGGAAGATGCTGCGAAAGTCAGAGCAGGAGAGAGCAGCAACTTGGGGAAAATCTCTGACAGTAAGAATAGGAAGGAATGAAGACAGGAACCACGTGCTGGGATGATAAGGGAAGATGCCGGAAGGGTCGCTACGGACATAAAGTTTGGAAGAAGGGAAGAGATGCTCAGGGCTGTAGCTTCTCACCATGCCACGAACAGAACCCTGTCTGCTGGCTGAAGCTTTTGCGCAGATTGTGTTAACAGGCATCGTCCCACCTCATCTCCCAGGCTCTGAGCAGGTCTCCACCTTGGTTCAGAACAGAGAGGGCTGCGGTGGTGACAAAGACGGGTCCTGGCTACAAGGACCATTCCTGCCTTGGGTCCCTCCGTGCGGTGTCTCTCAGCGGGGAGATGGCGGTGCAGAAGCCCCTGGAAGAGAAGAACAGGTCTGATTGTGGTCAACAGCTGATCCAGAGGAGCTCTCAAACAGGGCAGCCGCAAAAAGAAAGGGCAGATAATAAGAGGAGGAGATGTCTTTGATCCATGTGGGTTAGGAGATGTAATGCAACAAATGGATGGAGTTTGAGGCTGTGTTTCCTAGCACAGGGCGCCCTTGGCTTTAGAAATATTGACAGGATTCACACAGATTGAGAGATGTTGAGGTTGGAAGGGGCCAGTGGAGATTGTATAGAGCAAGCACCCTGCAGCTCAAAGCAGGGTCAGCCAGAGCTGGTTGCCCAAGAGATTGTCCAGTTGTTTTTTTAATACTTCCAAGGATGGAGACTCCACGGCCTCTCTGAGTGACCCGTTCCAGGTTCAACCATCTTCACAGTATTAAAAAAAAGGGTTTTCTCTTATGTTTAAACAGAAGTCCCCATATTTTCATTTGTGCCTAAGTTGAGGATGTAAATTGCAGGCAATATGCCTGACTCTGGGGATATTTGGTTTCATTGACCGAAAACACATTTAAAGCAGTACTTCATAGTTATAAGCCAGACAGGTTGGAGCAAATGTAAGCCAAGGATTTAATTTATCCGAAATAGTGTTTATGATCAGGCACTTAACATGGTGTCTTTACTTACTGCCTTAATCATCAAGGCAATTGGCTGCTCCATTTCTGGCAATTAAACCCATGAACGAGCAGTCACAGCCCTGCACAACCTGCGTAAATGGTTTGCTGGCAAGAAAGACACCGAGCAAACACAAACTTCAGCTACAAGGTTATTTAATCACATAGGAGGTTTGTTTTACCAGTGATTCCCTCCTAGCTGGGCGTGCAGGGGGTGGACGAACCCCTTGCTCCAGGACAACATGCCAAAAAACATAGAGTGTTAAGAAAATCTCACCGATTGCTGTGGGGTTTTTTTTGGTTTGTTTTGACGGTGCTCCTGGCTGGCTGGTCACCAGCAGCGAGGGGAAGGTGCTGTGCCTGCTGCGTCACACTTCAGCGGTGGTCACGGTAGGGACAGATCCTCAGCTGTCCTGACGCCAAGCTCCCTTGGCTGTTTCCTCACCCCTGGGCTGGGCACAGGACAGAACAAAATAGGCTGCGTAACCAACCTCTTCTTGTAAAGAATTGCCTGTGTTTTAGGAGGACCTGCAAGAAAACAGAAGCATTCCAGCTGTTCACATGTTTTTGGCGATACACTTATGAAGGTTTATACATGTACACATATATGCAGATATATAAGCATAAATATATATATATAAATAACTTTATATCTGCTTAAGTAGGGAATTTTTGCCCCCCTGTGGAGGCATCTCTTCTTAAAAATCACAGGCAGGAATGTAACATAATGGAGCTCTTCAAGCGACCAAGACAGAGTCACCGATGCAGAGTAAGCCCTATAGCGTTTATGACAACGGTCAGTCCACGTTGTGGAGATGCATTTCCTCCTTTTCTGGGCCCACAGATCTTGCACCTGGGGCTCACTGCCTGGGTCAGCAGATTTTAAGATGTGGTTGTGGCGAGCGGCTTAGCCGGAGAACTCACTTACCGTGTGTCCAAATGCGGCTGCCGTGCTGACCGCGGGAGGAAAAGGCAAACAACGTGAGCGAGCTGTGCCTCTGGAGGAGGGAGTGCAAGAGTCCGTGGGCTGGTCAAGGAAAGAGGGAGTTCAGGGAGAGAAGGTGCAGGTAGCCCTCTGAAGGCTAGAAAGCTTCCGTGTTTCCAGTGTTCAAGCTGGTTTCAATTTAAAATGTCTGTCTTCAAGGTTTGCTGCTTAACGGTTAGGGCAAGCAAGCCATTTGTATGTAATTTTGTGAATGACAGTTAATATCCCCACATAACCCCTGGACTCCAAAAGCTGGGTCTCTAGGATAAATGCCAAAAAATCGGCAAAACATTTTGAGGAATTGGCTTCCGTTCCTGTGCAAAGAACAGGTCAAAACCCCCTCCTGCAGCACGGTGGATGTGCGGTGAGTTTTAGTGAGCCCGAGATAAGCTTGGCCAGGTCAGCCCCAGTGGGCCTGTCCATCACGAGGATTTTAGCCCAGACCCTCCTGTTGCTCCACCTGCCCCTCTGTTAGCAGTTGTGGCCCTCGGGAAGGTGGCAGAGGCAGAGGCGTGCCTGAGCCGACAGCCGGAGCTGCGACGGAGTAGGGGCTGAAGGTAATGCCTCGGCCTCTGAACCGGCTGGCGGAGGACGGGCACGGGTCTGCTTGTCACATCTGCTGGAAGGTGAGCAGGGGGGGTCCTACGGAGGGACGTGAGCTCTCTTTTTGGTTCCGGAGCTGCTGTGAAAATGTAGCTGCGGCCAGTCTCGGAGCTCACCTCTCCCTCTGGCCAGGAGGGACGGTGGCTATCCAGGGCGTTGACTGCTTGTCGCTTAGGATGACATTTGGCTTGGCAATTCCAGGAGCACTGATAAGGCCACGTGTTTATTCACAGCTAAATCCACAAAAGCACTTATGTGATACAACGTTCCTGTACCCATACACTCTCCACTGCCTGCTGGGCTTTTCCAGGGCAGGTTGATGGGTGCAGCCCCGTTCTGTCCCCAGAAGCACGTCCAGAGGAGAGGTGTGAAGCCAAAGTATCGTGGGCTGCTTGGCAGAAACCCTGCAGCAGGAAGGGTGGGAACATCTTTGCCCCAGAACAGCCTCTGGCCTCCAGGTTAGGATGCGATTTTGAAACTTCTCAAGGGAAGAAAATTGGAAGTGGGTCTCCCGCGTCCTGGGAGCGTGCTGTGGCCACCACACCGCTGGGTTTAAGATGGGTGCTGTCGCTTTCTGCAGGTTTCTTCCTCAGGAGATGGTAGAAACCTTTGTGATGAGCCCTTCACGGGAGGATGCTACCAGGAGGAACTCCCAGAGCACAGAGTAGAGGAATGGTTCAGGTCTGAACACAGCTGGATCTTTGCTTTTAGTGCCTGCTGAGAAAGTGAGGTCTTCCCGGGCATGCACAGCACAGTCCCCCACGGCTGGGTGTTACGGACAGGGGAGCTAAGAGGGATGGCACCAGGGGAGTTGAAGGTAAAATCCTATGGAGCTGAGATTCCAGTAGGACTAGGAGGTGGCTGCCTCCTATGCAGGAGTTTTCAGGAACATGATTTTGGATTTAGGTGCCTAAAATTTCCGCTTAGGATCCAAAAGCTCTTTTCGAGTCAGCTCATGCAAGCTAAATATCCAAGGCAGCTGGTGCACTGGGGGAATAAGGTGGGTAAATCTCAATGAGGGCACATGCTCAGCTACCTCAGCCCTGATCTCAGCCCCAGATACGCGCTAGGCTGCCTCTGAGAGCAGTTGTTCACCTCGCAACAAAGATGAAAACATGCATCTCATTTCCTGACACCATCCGCAGAAGCTCCTACCTCTACACTTCCACCACCGCAAGCCCTCAGCAGCTGATCGTAAGCAGTTCCACGTGTCGCGGAAACAGAAAACGTAAGTAACAGAAAGCGTGCCCTGTTTGTTTTGGATTCGGTTGATGAACACAATGACCATGTGATAATTCCCACCATGTGTCAACTCCTTGTGTTTCACATCTCTCATCCAGCTTGCTCTGAATGTCCTGTTGCTTCTGTGCTCTGCTGCTAAGACGAAGCTGCGCGTAGAGGTGCTTCCCAGGGAAAGGCCGGTTTCCCCACCAGCACTGGAGGCAGGTGCAGAGGGGAGGGCAGAAATGGCCGAGGAGGAGAAGGAGGGAGGGCTGTGAGCGGAGATTCCCACAATATGGTGGGGAAGGCCATAGAAGCGTTTGAGGACCTCAGCTTTTGCTACTTTTAATTTACTGAGTCTGGAAACGTAACGCTCTTGGAAATATTATGGTTCTTGTTCCATAGGAAGGTGACCTGAAACACTAGTAAAGTGTTGGAAGTCATCACTGGGATCTCTTTTTACGTATTTATTGTTCCCTCGAAGTTATGAGACCCCAGAGAGGACACTTTTTTTCTTGTCTGTTTATTTGGCTTAGAAGGGCTGTCGTGCGTGTGTTTTGGAGGTGCTGATCCTTCTTCACGTGACCACTGTTCGGAAACGGCTGTGTGTGCTGAGGGGCTGCTGATCCTATGGACAACGGTGGAAGTGCTAATGGGTGAAAACCCATCTCTTCTCAAAACAAGCATCTGCGACTGAAAGCTAGTGTGTTTTCTTGTGAGTATGGGCTCCCAACTCTTTTTTTGCACAGGAATTTTGTATATAAAAAGATGAAATGATATTTGCCTGCATCCCAGCAGGTTTCCCTGCTTTGAGATGGGAGATTAGAAGTTACTTGGAGTATTTGCAGAAAGCTTCTCCTTGAAAGCAAAGCAAAAGGCACCTTTTAAGGCACGTAAATGGAGAGCTGCAGTCAAAATAGGTGCTCTACAGCTTCCAGCCATGTAAATATTTGTGATAATTCCAATATTTTCCCCTTCCCATCTGGGTGAAATGCTAGTTTCAAAGCTTTGGGCTTTTTTTAGCGCTAAACGAGAGATCCGTGGTCCGAGCATTTACATGGGCAGTAATTTCTTGCTCTGCTCTGCTCATTTCTGAACTTATTTCTGGGTGTGCTGGTGGACGACAGGTTGACCATGAGCCAGCAGTGTGCCTTGGCTGCCAAGAAGGCCAATGGGATCCGGGGATGCATTAGGAAGAGTGTGGGCAGCAGGTCGAGGGAGGTTCTCCTGCCCCTCTCCTCTGCCCTGGTGAGGCCCCATCTGGAGTCCTGTGTCCAGTTCTGGGCTCCCCAGTTCAAGAAAGATGAGGAGCTACTGGAGAGAGTCCAGCGGAGGGCTACGAGGATGA
>Ga0065711_1045393_pt1 | contig 13515 bp, 5 predicted proteins | sample Hoacrofraction12_FD_59098 | JGI IMG/M metagenome (GOLD analysis project Ga0065711, IMG submission 59098) | Hoatzin crop microbial communities from Cojedes, Venezuela - Epithelial fraction 12 v2 (version 2) | ecosystem: Host-associated > Birds > Digestive system > Esophagus > Crop | place...
CCCCCCAAAAAAAAAAAAAATAGTTCAAACCTAAATTGCTATGCTCAGTTAGAATGAAATATTTTATATGGGCATTTTCTGTTCATGGAGAGTGTGGCTGCACATGCAAAGCTTCATTCTGGTATCTATCTGGGTCCTGATTTTCCAGGGTTAAAACCTGAATGAAGTTTTTCCTGTAGCGAGGACAAGCTGCGAAGAGCAGGCAACCTCATTAAAAAGGAAATCTATAAATCCTGTAGTTGTCTCCTCACCTTTGTTAGCTACATTGTTGGAGGTGAAAGCCGTGAACTGCAGCTTTTAAAAGGTATGTGTAAACGCAACATTTTTCCCCAAAAAGCTTTGAAACTGAGCATAAACAATAAAAATTTCTGATAAATACAATGCTGTTTTACTAGATTTATGTGCCAAAGACAAGAACTACTTACAATAATGAAATGCACGGGCTTGATTCTTTATTCGCCTGAGTCACTCCATTACCTCCAGTGCTTTAAGGAAATTGCTGCAAGAGTAGAATCAGGCCCTTAATGGTTTGCCAGCTACCATACTGACATTACACCCAGACAATAGTCACAGAAATTTATATTTAGTTCCACAAGAACAGAACGTTAGATATCCTTAAGTGTTTTATGAGGCAGGACTTTTCTGACTATTCTGACAAAAACCACCAGTATGCATAGTAACCAGACCTTTGAACAAACATTGCAGTTATGATTTACAGTACAATTGCAAGAGTCTTCCTAGCTTAAGCTTTGATGGCCACTTACTCAGGCTGTCATTTTTAGCTCCACAGATTATATCTGCCTTAGCTGCTTCCACAAACACTGGACTCACTGGAGTGTGTTGCAGACAATACAGCTCTCAAACAATGAAGCATTTGTGTTCATTTTCTTCTATTTTATCTTTGGAATTCTACTATTTAGGTCACTATCTGTTGCTTCCAGCTATTCTTTCCTGACAAATTGTAGCTCTTTTTAGGCTTAAAAAGATATAATCAATGAATTCATCTATGTTATTCCTCTGGGTATAAAGGTCTAGATGTAATAAGTGGTACACATAGCATAAGATTACATTGCTATTCCTGAACTGCAGCCCCAAGATTAATTGTGCCTTGTAGGCCAAAATTTAAAGAGCTGTTGGATGCTGGCCTCTCTGAAAAGCTGATACAACACAATAAAACCCCAATATTACTAAATTTCTCAAATGCTGTAAACATGATCCCTCACCAGCATGAACTGGCAGGGTGTAAATGTATGTATGTATATTCCACAACACATATTTTTAGATACAGATAGGAGAGTAGAGACCAATGGATCCTTTACCTGATCATATCTGCCTTTCCTAAAAGAAAAAAAATCCACCACACGTTTTCCTTGCAAAAGACAATCCTTGGATTTTAGCAAGTAACATCACTCCTTGTGAAATGCATTAGTATCTGTGGAATAAAAATTATACTCAGCTATGGGGACATAAAGGAATTCCATTTACATTTAAACTTAAGCTCACTGATTGCTCTGCTTATGTAAAAAATTACTGTGCTTTGAATGAAATGAGGATGAGTGCTTAAGCAAACAGTCATAAATTAATTTATAATGAAACATGACAGTCATAATTTAATTTAGAATGTATTTAAGATTGTTGTTACTATTTGTATAGGTCTTTTTTGCCTCAAGGAAGATGTGGCTTCACAGTGAAATGTCAGCTATTGAAATACCAAACTTCTTGTGCGTACATTTGTATTAATTAATTAAAATGATGTAGATAGTTTCCTAATGAAGAACTGTTGTCTACTGCAAGCAGTCAGACAAAGGCTTGCATGATTGAGGCCCATGCAGTATCAGTGGGTCACCAAAACCTTAGAGTAAGCATGATGGATGCTGAGTATAATCTATAAAATCTGTGGGGTGGTGAGGCTGCCACTCAACCTCCTTTCTCGCTGGCGAGGAGAGAGAACGTCACATGAGAGCAAGGAGTAGAGCTGCAGCTTTTGCACTGCTCATCTCCTCCCCAAAGCTGTGGGCTGCCCATGTGCAGGGGAGCAGCTGTCTAGGCCCAGTACCGCACTCCTGAAATATCTGTTAGGCAGATGGCTGCTTTTGTTGACGTAGAGCTAAGCACACCTGAAACAATAATTCCAGCACCTGACGTCCGAATTGGCCTCTGCGCCACTGACTGCCATAAGAGCCCCTGCAATGCCTGTACACTTAAACTATGCCCCCTCAGTTAGGGGGCACGGAGACATCTCTAGCTACACTCCTGCTGCATTGCTGGCTTTCATATCCAGATGTTAGAGAATTAGGCAAAGGTTAAACTCCTCCTGTCCGCACCTCGGTTAATGTCAGTATGCTGCCCTGTCTGCTGGGCTGGGTCCATGGCCAGCACCCTGCTGGTGCCAGCATGGTGGCAAGAGGTGAAGGGCAAGGCTGGCACTTGGAGCAAAGGCACTCGCAAGAAAAAAAGCTGTATGGTGTGTAGTCTTTGAATTCAAAAATAAAAGTTTATTTTTCATTAGATTTCTTCTAAATATTTTGGATGTTTCTGACCAGTCGGTATGAATATATTTATTTATTGTTTAAAGACAAAAATTCCTAGCTAGTGGAATTTTATTTTTGATAGTGTACAGGTTGTTCTTCTTTGTAACTATTTCTAAGTCCTAATGAATCTTACTTCTATGAATCTTACTTCTGCCTGCACTGACTCCACCAATGAAACTATATGGAGTTAAAGTATTTCTCTTAAGCTTTTCACTTTTATCAAATTTGCCTAATAGAAATGGTATAGAAGTGGTTTAATTGTAATGCAAGAAATTATTTCTCTAATAGTGTTAAGCCACAAAAAGAAGTAACTATTCAATTTGTTAACTGAGAGATGGTATGGTAGGGTATTTGGGGATAGTCAGGGTGTGCCCAAAAAACCCTTCGCAGTTCGTCTCCCCATCAGTCAAGAAACCATGATCCCAAGAACTTGTGATTTCCATTTGGAAAGTAACATTTAAGAAAAAAACAAATTACAGGCCTTGAAGCCTAATATCTACACTAAAAATAGGTATTTATGAAAAGTAAAATAAAAATCAAAGCCCCTCTGTTATGATTAGTTTAATAGGTGAGGGCAACAGATGCATTTGCTGTAAACTGTCAAAATTAATGTTTCGCACTGATCAGCAAACAGATTAAGTATGGTTAAGCAGCACATGGAAAACACTTGGGTAAGTAAGTGACAGTAATTGGTCAAAAAGTAGTTTGTGCCTTCCTCCAGTTGGAAAGTTTGCAAAGGGTCCTTTCCACACCTCTCATGGCAACAGAATTCCCCTTGTCATACATTGAGCTCCTATTTTACAGCTCAGGAGACAAGAAGGTTGGTTAGATACTCATGTTAAAGGATGAGCCGGCATACTCTTGCCCTGCTCTCAGAGGGAGATCAGTGGTAGTATTTTAAGTGAGCAGCTCCAGGGCCTTTCTATCCTGGGTGCTGAGAAAATCAGTATTACTTAGAAGGGCAGTAAGCTGGTTTTAAACTTTGAGTGTGCTCAAGGACACACAGTGGCAATCATTCACGATGTATCACTTTGTATGCTGAGCTTGGGTAGCCATAATGTGCTTAACCTGTATTTCACGTTATGTCTACTCTTTATCCCAGTTTCAAACCAGATTAAAAGTTAGTCCTTTTGCATCAGAGAACGAAATCCTCAAAAAAAACCACCAAACTCTCCAGTTCCCACAACAGCTCCTTCCTTTCCAGTTAGCTCCTCTTCTCAAATCAGAAGTATAATCAATCATATTATCCTTGGAAACAAAAATTATCCTGATTCCTTTACAGAATTATTTCTAGAGAAATATCCTAGGGAGGGAAGGGTTGATAAGCTGAACACTGTCCTAGCAAAAACCTAACTTCTATCTTTCTCAATAAGATTTGATGTTCTTGTGTATCACTACCTTAAAAGCCAGTTTTATAACTCTCGTATTTAATATTGATAGTAGAAGCCTTTTCTCCTTGCCACTTTCTTGGCTAATACTGCATCTGGCAAGTTACCCGACAGTTTGTATTTTCCTAGACCACCACAAAACAAGCATATCCTTCAGATACACAGCTCAAATTATTTTCTCAGGATAAATACAATTTTTGCAACAGCCACTGTTTGGGATTTACTTTTGTCATGTGGACATGCACATCTGCTGTCTTACAAACTGTTTGAACACTGCCAACAGAGGCTTGACAACACACCAGAGTCTTGACATTTCACATTGTATTATCTGTTAAGGCTACTATTATGACGAAGTTCTTTGAAAAGCTGGAAACATTTTTTTCTGGGTTAATTTTTAGTCATATCAGTGAGCTGATCCAACTCATCAGATATTGCACAACATCTGGAGCTGCCAGGACAGGGAGCAGCAGCCATAGACTGCAAGTAATGCTTATTGGGCACCAGCCTGGTCTTTGGTGGGCTTGGGGATTTGATTTCATAATCAACTAACTACCACCAAAACCAGTGGTTAACACAAAAGCAAATTCACAGGTTTGAAAACCAGTATAGTTAAGTATTTCAGGACTCTGCTGCAGATGGTCGTGTGCAGAACCAGTTCCTCCATCACGGATTTCTAGTTTAAATGGAACAAAGGAAGGACTTTGTCACCACTATAGGTAGAAAATTGAGGCATGAAATAACTGGGTGAATTACCAAGAGAGACAGTTCAGGTAAAGTCCATACAGAATTCCCATTTCACTTCCTTTTATCAGTTTCTGTAGTATAGTATTTTCCAGAACAGACTAGAAAAATGTAAAAAAGTTTAATGATGATTTACAAATATACAATACTTACATTTTTAGGAGTTACAAAAATGGCACATCCTACAGAAACCAAAAGCTTCCTCTAACCTTTGGTAAATTTCAAAGTTATTTATTTACAAAGAAAAATTACAGTCACTTTTCATAGTGTTACATGTTAACATATAAGCATTTGTCAGCTGAAAAATATCTTGCAGCTTACCCACAGGCAGTTTGAGCTCTGCTCCCATCTATCACATCAAAAATTCTATCAGCCCCTGTTAAGCTGACATGGCATTGCATTTTTGTTTTAACAGCTTTTCGTTTGAAAAATATGTACAACCCACAAGGCTAAATTCATGCATGTTGTTGAGATTTCACCTGGTGTATTTTATATTGCTCATGGTTTGGTAAAATGACATAGGCTACCTTTTCTACCTGGCTCGGTAACACATGTTTAGAAAAAGGCAGTGCGATTTTGTTAGGTAGGGTATTTTGAACTCTTCATGAAGGGAATTAAAAAAAAAGATAAAATGTCCTTTTCGGGATGTGTTTTCACCTTACGGAACTTTTATATTAAATTCTTCCTTCACTATGTACAATTCTTACCTAAGGTAATGGGAGACAAACTGAGCACACTTTCCAAATCCTGTTCATTTCCGTTAGTTTTGCGACACTGGATGTTTCCTAGATTGTACTTTCTTTAAACCAAAACTTAAACACTTTCTTCTACCTGAGAGCAAACATTAGTATTTCATAGTCTGTGTGTACTTGGAGAGTCTTCTTATAGATTAAAATAAAAATACAGCCAAAACACATACAGTCTGTTTTTGACATCTTCCACTTTTGTGTGTATACAAGTGCTTTCATGCTCTGATAATTTTCAGACTACACAATTTCAACATGTAACAGTATGTGAACTTAATACATTCTTCATTGTGCTGAAGGGAGTTTGGGACTACACATTTACAACTGGTAGTTTTTAATTAAAACTAAATACCACCAGAGTATTAGTTATGGTCCAGGTCAAGATTTTTTTAAACTGAGAAACAGAAAAAGCTTGCCATCAGCAGCTGTGAACAAAGTTTAGAAAGTGTCTTCCAGCATTACAGTATTTCCCTCCCAGAAACTTACTCAACAGACAAAATAAACTCCAAATTCAAGCATCTTTAAAGAATGCCTGCATTCGGGATTTTCTTCGTGCAAGAGCTTCTTGTTTTTTTCTTTCAATCTCTTCTTGAGAACATTTTCTGTTTTTTTGTTCCACCACAGACACTGTAAATAAAAAACCACATATTAGGAGGCTTCAAGTTTGTTCAATATGTATTTTAACTTATCTGTTCTCCATGTTTGAAGATCTATGGCAAGAGCACACTATTGTGACATGCCAGGCACCCAAGTTAAAAATGGCTCATGTATCCTGTCCCCAAGGCAGGAAGGGGGATAAGATGCATGACCTTTGTAGCGCTACTGATTACTACCTCCCAATGAAAATACTGGGACGCAGACATTTGCTTCAAGGAAATTTTACTTGGCTGCCCTTCAAGTGAACCTTGTGACATCAGGAGTCAACACAGGAGATGGCAATGGGTTAAGAAAATTAAGGCTATCAGAGTGAAAAGGGCTCTACAATTTAGTGAGTTAGGCAGAGATATGGGCATGGAGATGGTATAGACACAGGGGTCAGATACAGTACAGGTGTCACACAAATAAAACCAGAAAGGTTGAAAAAAGGTCAAAAGTAGCAATAAAAATTGGCAAAGGAGACAAGAACATGATAGCTAAGCGTAGTATTTTATATGTTGTGTTACAGAACTATAAATTCTGATACAATAAAATGCTGACTTTACTGGAACCAACAGGAACACTCCCTGAACATGTCAAGAATTTTACCGTTTTTATACACCAATTTCCAATCAATGTACTTTTAACATATAGTCTTTCAAACTGGATAAATAAAACAAAGGGTCTCTTTGCTTCTTAAAAAAATAGGTGTCCATGAAAAATTACATATCAGTTTTTGCAAGGATCACTTAACGTCAGTCTTTTTGTTACAGCAATGTCCTTTCACCAAAATTTTAAGATTAGGACAGTTGTTATTTACCTGTAAAGAAAATCTATGCTATTCTTTTTCATTCCTTTGTTCTCTAGAACATTCCACAGAATGACTAGTTATCTCTACCCTCCCTTGCTCCTTAACATGTGAAATTGCTGCATTGAATTCATCTGCTTCTTTGCTGGGGAAGAAACACAGATAAAATACTGATTCTTCAAATAATGCTGCCTGGCAGTTTGCAGGAATTTATTTTTTTGTTATTTTTGTAATAAAAATTGAGGTTGATAGAGTACAATCTAAAGGCATGTTTTATCAAAATTAATATTGATTAAAACTTCACCAAGCCACGAGATCAGGTAAAAAGTAAGACTGACTGGTACTTGACTGGTTCTACGTTTCCCTAGCAGGTAACACCAGTGCATGGATATTACAGACTGTTGCTTGACGATGGAAAAGTAACTGACCTCCCCCTCTACATGAAAGGAGATGTTAGGGTTTAGACTGATAACACAAGAATATTTCACTGGCAATTTTAGCCACAGAGCAGACAACAATACAGGCTGAGGTTTCAGAAGCATCAAATGATTCGAGGTTCCAATTTCCAGGTGTACAATAATAAAAAAAAATTGGCATTTCGTATCACCTGCTGCCTTCTTCCCCAGCCCCACCATTAACTCGGGTTTTATGAATCCTGGCTAAGTAATTTTTAATGTTTTTCAAAATGAACCTTAAATTAAAGCACAGATTCACACTGCAACATTTACAATGTATCAAAATAGTAGTATTTTAAGTAACAATTTAAGAATCTGGTACACTGAGTGCTGCCATAAGCCTATACTCGATCCTAGTGATTCTGAGTGTCTATGAGAGAGTGTGAAGTATTCAGAGAAGTGGAATGAAAATGGGAAACAGAAGATCTTAACTACAGGAACTCAAGAGACGCGTCAGGACAATTTTATTTTGGCGAAAATAACCTCCAGATTCTCATCAGAACATTTACTAATGCCTAAACTGAATGGATGAATCTTGAAGCCTACTGTAAGTCGCAATACAATATAAATTTCTCTGACATTCTGATCATAGTAAGAAAACAAACAAAAAGACAAATACCTGAGGTAGGCAGTGCAAAAGACTCTGAAAGGTGCCTCTTGAAAGGTGGTTTCTTATTGTCAAACTTGCTGTGCAAAGTCACATTCACGTGATTCTTGCTTTCTTCCAAGCCCTGCAGAGTAATTCCAATACCAGAGTAACTCCCTGGATTTTCAGACCCTACATGAAGAGCACCCTGAGAACTGTTAGTCTTTCGGAACTTAAACTTTGAAGGCATAAGTGATGTTTTATTACCAGAACTGTTACTTGGTGTCTTTCCTATATTATACAAAAGTTCTGAGCTGTCTACCGTTTTGCTACTAAAAATGTTTACTGTATTAATAGCACTTACTTCAGAGCCAGTCTGTCCTGCCGGCACAGAATTTGACCTGTACCATTTTCCCCAAACAGTCTTTGTAGTCTCTTCAGAAGCAGCTTGATGACAGTTTTTACACTGTGTGTATTTACACTCCATAGAAGTACCCGACATCACAGTGAGAGGACTTGAGACGTTTTTGCAGTCCACTATGTGACCTGTTGTGGCCAACCCATGTGTAACCTTTGATGAATTCCTACAGGAATCGTTTAGTGAGAAAGCGTCCTGCTTTGCATTTGCTTTTTGTGCCAAAAGGAGATCAGGTTGTCCTTGTTTAGATGCTGGGAAGCTGTTATCAGCATTTGATCTGGAATTAATACTAGCTCCTTGCACAGTTTTAGCTCTTTCAATTCCTTGTTTAACATTCTGGCTCTGAGTCTGCTTTTCTATATCATCACACACCTGATATAACAATTCGTCATCCTCACAGTTTGCATCCCAAAGACTATCAGATTCACAAAACATATCTAATACCTCCTCAGAGAATTTCGGTTCATTCCAGTCATCGAACGACAGAGGACATTTCTTCGGTATTTCAACTTGATTTAAGTGACCTGTATTAGCTTGGTTACCCACTTTAGTTAGATCATTAGGTTTTGTATTGGCAGAAACACTGGATGATTGACACAAAATATTCTGTTGTCTATGAGGATTAGATCTTGAAGGAAAAAGAGGAAGAGGGTTACTTCTAGACTGCATAGTTTCATTCCCATTCTTCACTTGAGATTGCACTGAAACAGGAACACAGTTCAAATCATTGTTTTGGGCACTTTTCCAAATAGAATTTTTTTTATCTGGCTTAACGTCACATTTGCCATGAAAGGCTATGGTCTCTGCCTTTGAGTTTTCTGTCTTATAATACGGCTTTTGTAAAGAAAGAGATTTTACAATATTTTGTGTGGTTTTACTAGAATGTTTTGAAGGTGAAAACTGCAGACTGTTAGATTTGTGTACACTCCCCAAACAAGTTACTGAATTGCAACTACTTTCCTTTGTTCTGCTGGCATCGCTGAAGCCACGCGTAGATGGATTTCTAGGAATCAGTGGTGCTTCTTCAGTACTTATCAATTCAGGATTTTGGGTTATTTGCATCACAAAAGAGTCATCTGCCAAAAAATCTGTATCCCAGTCATCAAAATCATCATTAACTACTCCAGCAAGCTTACTGGAGACCAGCAATTGTGCCTTCGAAGAACAAGGATTTTTTTTTGTCACCATGTGTGTATCAGGTTTTGGAAAAGTCTGGTTCACACTTCCTAGTGCACAAGAAGTATCTTTTTGATATGCCTCTGAATTACCATGTTGCATGTCTTTAATTTGCTCAGGAAGGTGTTCCTCTTCCAAGGTGCTTTTATTTACATGGAAACTGTTATTTAAAGAAATACTTGATAGTCCTTGGCTCAACTGTCCACTACACTTCTGAGTAGAGCAGTCAAAAAGAGCATGAAGGGCTATTTCAGCCTCAAGGTCTACAGACTTTTGACTGCCATATTGACAGGGCTCTGCAGCAGCGATTCCAGTGCTCTGTCCAACTGGTTGCAGTGACAGAACAGTATCTGTTTCAGAAACTTCACTAAGGAGTGATTTCAGGTTCTTCATAGTTACTTCATCTTTAGAATGATTTAAAAACTTTGAGGCAGTCTGGATAAAGTCATGACCAAGCTTCTCTTGTTCCTGAACAGCATCTAGCTCTACTAGATTTTTATCAAATTCCTTAGCCAATTTCATGAGTTCCTCTTCAGGATTTTTTACTTTATGATCTCTACATTAAAAAACAAAAAGAAAAGACAGCAAAGAAAGTCAGACCTACTGAGAAAGTTTAGCCAAGCTCAGTAACACTACCATATGAGCTGTTCATTCTCTAGTTTAACAACTACAGAGAATATGACTGAATCCCACCACTTCCAGTGTGCAGTCAGCATGCAATCCTTCTGGTAATTCTCAAGAAGTACCCCATTAAGAGATAACAAGCCCAAAGTTTAAAGCATTCTGCATGCTAACATACAATTACATGGCTCACTGTGCATAAAGGAACATCACATACCCTTTTTCACGAAGCCCAGCTGTGATGGGCAAGACAAAACTGGAACTTACCTTGTACAACTTAACTTTGTCCTAGCTCGCACTTTTACTACTCCAGGTGTACAGGGAATGGCATCCTCACCAATCCATGTCCCTAAAAGGGAGCCTTCATTACAGGCTGCTTTTTCATCCTGAATGATTAGATTTATAATGCTTAGCAATTTTATTTCAGATAAAGATTGGACTAGACACACACCTTGCCTTAGTTAAAGCTGCTAGACCAATTAAACTGGATCAAATCTGCTGAAAGCCCCCACAGACAGGAGCTAAACCAATATAAGGTAAGCGAGATTACTGCAACATTGTCTACTGATAGTTGTATCACTTTAACTATATGAATTTAAAACAGGAACTTCTATTAAAATAACTGACATTTACTTTGTTGCTCAAATCTAATACTCCATTTACTTCAGGTTTAAGCATAATCTGCAATATTCACATTACAAGCTGTGATCGAGTTTAGTACACTACTAAGGAGCTAGTTGAGATGCACGGTCTTTATGCACTTAAAGCAGCATTAACAGATCAGAGTATTTGAAAGAAATCATATTCTGTGTGCTTCCAGGAAAAAATTCTGACTTCTTCCATTACAACTCATTTATACAAGGAGCCTTTAAACAAAGATGAGTGAAGGTTAGAAACTAAATGGATTTGTTTCAGAGCTTCAAACTTTAGGCTTGGATTTGAATTCTGAAATCTAAGAGATACAATCCTGCAGTAGTAAAATGTGTAGAGTGCCAGAGCCAAATGCTGGATGTGAGAAATTACTGCATGTAAGCAAGGAAAAGTACTTTGAATTTTACTAACATGGTAGTTTTGGGTAGGTTTTTTTCTTTTTTTCCTTTTTTTAAGAAAAAAGAACACAAGCAACAGATAGTTGCAAGTCCAGTCTGACAGTATTTACATTTACAGCAGTGCTGTACTCATTTAAAAGGTAGAAACTGGCATCCCTTATCAATGATTTTCCAATTCTTCAGTGTAATTTTTCACAAATACGCTGAATAGTCAGTACATTTTACAGGGCTCTGTCAAATAAGCAGGCATATTTTGCAAGCTAAATAATGCAGGACTGTTTTAGGAAAAACAGGTTCTCCTCACGCACTTAGTAAAGGGCAAACAGTAAGCCAACACTATCTTATTTTCACTTTCCAGGCAGCGGACATCAGATTTACAGCAAGAGAGAGACACCAAGAGCATGGATCTTAGGGTAAAAAGGCAAATTATTCAGAATAAGGAAGTAACGCTACCGTGTTTATATTATTGTGGAGTCTCTCTCCCATCTGAGTCTTGTTCTTGTACTTCGGCAGTCATTCAAGATCACTCAAAATGCTTAAAAACAACTGCTAAGTAAATCCAGTATGTGAATAACCTCTTACCTTTCAACAGATGAGTGATTAAGGATAAAAAAATAAAACAGTATTCCTAAGACCAGGGGCAGTAAGTTGTATTCTGAAAGTAAACATTTTGAAAATGGAGCTGCTGCAAGTCCACTTTCTTAACACATCCTTTTTTACAGCATCTGTGGCTCACAAGAGCAACCAGTCAAATGCTATGCTTATTATTTTATTTCAGTGCAGTTTTACAAACACATTACTAGATTTCTGCACACCCAATTCTCACCATCTTAAAAAGACTGTAACTAAAACTCAGCCTTCACTAAAACTGAACACTGTAGCACTATTCTGTTTGATTACTGCATATATAGAGCACAGAAATTAACAATTACCTGAGGAGCAATACGATTAACAATTTCTGAAATTTCTACTGCGCATCTTCTGGTAGACTGTTTGGTTTTTCCATTGCCTATGAAAACAAACAAACTAACCTTCTTAAAAACATGCAAAAACAATTCAAAGATATGCGCTAAAATTAGAACTTCATTCAGCACTATATTGAAGAATTTATGGTTTTTTACTAAAAATAAACCCAAACAACCTAACCATGATAACAGAAAGGGACTTTTTTCAAGAAATCTGCGTAACTTTTAGTTACACTTCCGGTGCATGCCTCAAACAGGCACCTTGAAGTCTGGATTTCATTAGTATTACCTAGTCTGTGTGCAACCGGTGAATGAGGATCCCAAAAGATTTCTTGCTGTATATCGGTGTCATTCACAGGAGAGCTGAAAGTAGGTGTTCGGGATTTCCTACTCAACGATCTCTTTGGTGTTTTATGTAAACATGACTCTGTGTAAACAGAAAGATGATCCTTAATAAAAATTAATTAATAAAAGGCCAAAATAACTTAGAACACACAACAGGACAAGGCATAAAGAAGATGCTTTAGAAACTTTAAGAATAAAAATCAAGTTCACACTCATCAACATTCCTTTACTCACAACAGGAATATTGTTCACAACTATACATTTAAGGCAGGATATGCCTCTATCTTTGTCGGTTACATCACCGCAGAGATAACAGAGCATTACATGATACTGACAGCTATGTGCTTAGCATCTGATGGTAAGGATGAGAATTCAGTCCTCCTGCTTGAGGGAATACTGACTTCAGCTTGCGTTAAGAGAAAAACTATGTATAGCTATATGGGAGAGTATCTTGTATTCTATCTTGCTGTGTCTTTCACTTAGACTCCGATTTGGGTAACAATTTTAATGGGCCCCCAACCTGTTCTGGGTCACAACCTACCTGCGTCTATACTTCCCTCCACTGGGCCTTTTCAGCAGGAAAAAGCTACTTATTAAAAAGTTATTAATAATATATAATAGCCTATAATAACAATATATGTAATTATTATCAATATTATTATTAAAAAGCTATTATTCCACCTCTTGGAAGCAGGAATATAGCTATTCAAAACCAGTCTTCAGCTGTCTCAGATCAGCAAGTGAACTGAGCGTGCCACGTGAAGCCTGATGAGTCACCCTTGCCCTTCATAAGTGACCTCGCAGTGGAAGCCTACGGGAACACTTTTAAACGACGCAGTCACTACGTGAGAAGCATCCCAGCGGACGCTTTGCACTTCGGCGCTCAGCACGGCCGGGCTTCACGCTCTCCTCGAGTGAATCAGCGTCTTTGCTCGGTTCTAAGGGCCTGCCGCGGGAAGAGGCTCTCCGCCACACCCTGACACGAGGAGACCCTTCCCAGCGCGCACGGACGGGAGAACGCGGGGCCCTCTCCTCACAGACAGGCCGCGC
>Ga0065711_1045394_pt1 | contig 13513 bp, 10 predicted proteins | sample Hoacrofraction12_FD_59098 | JGI IMG/M metagenome (GOLD analysis project Ga0065711, IMG submission 59098) | Hoatzin crop microbial communities from Cojedes, Venezuela - Epithelial fraction 12 v2 (version 2) | ecosystem: Host-associated > Birds > Digestive system > Esophagus > Crop | place...
GATGAAGAGCTACTGGAGAGAGTCCAGCGGAGGGCTACAAGGATGGTGAGGGGACTGGAACATCTCTCCTACGAGGAGAGGCTGAGGGAGTTGGGCTTGTTCAGCCTGAAGAAGAGAAGGCTGAGAGGGGACCTTATACATACTTAAAAATATCTGAAGGGTGGGTGTCAGGAGGATGGGGCCAAGCCCTTTTCAGTAGTGCCCAGCGACAGGACAAGGGGCAATGGGCACAAACTGAAGCACAGGAAGTTCCAGCTGAACATGAGGAAGAACTTCTTCCCTCTGAGGTTGACAGAGCCCTGGAACAGGCTGCCCAGGGAGGTGGTGGAGTCTCCTTCTCTGGAGATATTCAAGACCCGCCTGGAGAAGGTCCTGTGCAGCCTACTGTAGGTGACCCTGCTTCAGCAGGAGGGTTGGACTAGATGACCCACAGAGGTCCCTTCCAACCCCTACCATTCTGTGATTCTGCGATTCTGTGACTCTGTGATCCCAAAATGAATCCTTCAGGTATCTATTTTTCCTAGTCTCAGATAAGATTATTTCAATTCTCAAGCCAGCTGTCTTCCTATTCTTAGAACAGGTAAAGCACTGGCTACCTGTTAGCGATACTGACTTTAGAAACGGCCTCCAACAACCAAGTCATACAAACTGGCCAGCAGTTCAAGGACACACAGTCCTTCATTAAGAAAACACCCTTAATTAGGATCAATGGGACCAGCCTTAAGTTACTTAGTGGCATCCTAAGCAACTCCTGCTTTTTGTTTCCTTCCCTCTTTGCACAGACCTTCAACCCTCTAGAAATGCTATGTTCATACCTATTTGAACGGCTCACTTCTAGGGTGAAATCTAGGCAAATAAATAAATTTCAACCATGAGCTCTTCAGAGGAGATACCATCTCTTGCCATATCTCTTGCCTTTACACTGCTGAGTGTCCATTTTGCACTGGGACTTGAAGCGTAGTCCAAACACCAAAAAAAAGATTATTTCTTCACTTTCCATTTGCTCTTTTTATAGCTCTCATGGTGCAGGCACCTTGCAGCCTACATCCTTCAAGGGCTTCCTAATGGTTTCCTCACTGTACCAGTTGAGATGTTCTTCAGATATTCCTCTGGCTATTATGTACCTCTTCAGCAGCTATAAGGAAGCAAAGCAATGAGGTCTTCAAGGATTCAAATGAAAAGGGATAGCCCCACCTGGAGGAGAGAAAGCTAAATGCTCCCAAGGCACACAGTTTCACTCCTGCCGGGAGGTGCAAGAAGGATGCAGGACCACTTAGAGAAGTGGTGTGCCTGACACCTGACACTCATGCTCCTGGAGTGAAGCACTTCAGGGATGAGGTTGCACAGCCAGGAGAAAAAGAGCAATAAACGAGGCATTGCCTCTTTCCCGTCACTTCTCTCCTCCTTCCTCCTACAAAAATGTCACAGTGAGATGGCCCATTTCTCTGAATAAATCATTGCAGAGGACTAAAGAACATCTTGTTTCACAGGCACACATCCCCCCAAAAAATTGACCTTCCTAATGCTACAAAATTAAAACCTAGAGATGCTGTGACCATAATGTTCAGTTGACACCACTCTAGAAAGCAGGAGGAAAAGGAAGTGTCTTATAAGATTTATTTTACAGCTTGTTATGTGTTTTCAGTGCAAAACTTTCATTCTTTATGTGTTGGCAGGAAGTTTGCCAGACAGCAGTGCTCAAATGTAGAGTCATCAAGCCACCAGCTGGCCCTGCTAGTAGCTTTTTTAGACTGCATTAGTGCCGACCATGCCTTTTAGATGAAGAGATATCCTGGGGAGCACATAATAGGGCAACCAAACATGATCAGCTCAGGGACTGGGGATGGGCTGTGAAGCTCTTCACCTCTCTATTACTGGTTCCCATTTAGCTTGGTGACAGAAAGTCACTGCCACCTAATGGCTATTCCGTGTCTCATAGGGAAGTTCATTTGCTTCTTCTCACTCCAGTTCACCACAGATTGAAGCACAAGCAAAGAGAGCCACCACCACGCGTACTGGCTGTGGCATAGAACAGGCCACAGTCCCCCATTCACAGTTGCCTTTTTGAAGGAATGCCATGGAGAGCTCCTGGGGATTTGTCTCCACAGATGCAATCCACCTCCATCGTGAAGAAACTATTTTAGGACATCACTTCTTATTATTTAAGGCACACAGCGTTACTGAATCACGAGGGAAGTCCAAAGACACAGGTTATTTGAACTATCCAGAAACTGTAGGTTATTTTGGGCAAACACACGCACATGTACACCCACTCATTTTCTTTCCAGGATCCTTCAGTCAGGCAACTTCACTGTTGAGACACAGCTCATTTTGAAAACACCCACCCCACCGCGAGGCAAACACAACAAACACCAGGAATAGCCTCCAACGATCACGAGATCGTATTCTATCTAATGATGACACAAGGTTACACCTCCAAAATATTTGCCTAGACACTGACAGCCCAATAACCAGGAGTTTGAATAAGGAGAACATCCTCATTCTGCTCTCAATAGGAGGAAAGTTAATTAACCTCCCCACATGGCTTTTCTCTGACAAAGCAATTCTGTAGCCAAGAAAGTTAATTCAATAATGGATTCCTACTGTCTCCCGAGACACCTTGACCACAGATCCTTTCTCTCCTTGCTATCTCCTCTCCATTAAAAAAATACCTATATCCACGTTCACAGCAGTTACCTTTTGTCTTACAGACAAAAAAAAATGCTCTGCGCAAGATTTTCAACTGTGGCCACTTGTGCTGAAATCTGCAAGATGACCAACCCATTGCAATCCTCTTACTACATTGACAACAACTCAGAATCCCATTGAGCCAGCCCTTAAACAAACTGCATGTTGTGAGATACCTCCTGACTGACAGCAGGATCAACAGACATTGATGCCAGTAATATAGGAAGTGTCAACCAAGACATCCAGGTGCTACGATGAAAGGCACACTGGAAATGTCACAGAGTAGGCTGACTTGAGACTGAGGAAACAAACACTCAAGGAGGCAGAAGAATGTGAGAGAAATGCAGCCCTCTACAGAATAAAATGGTTTGTTAAGAAAGCAATAGGTAAGCAAACTGCACTGAGCAGGCTGCCCTCCTTCCTCCTCTGACCCAGTACAAGCAGGGGCAGAAACGGGAAGAAATGCCCAAACTTACATGTGCAAAGATGGCACGAATCATTTAATGAAACAGACATGAAGTGAAGAAAGCTCATATCTCCCCTAACACTGCTGACACTAGACCTACAGCCATCCAATGCCCTGGGGCTAACCATGGCTACCACTGGCCTTGACATCAGTACCCTGGCATGATCATCATATGCAGGAAAAGGGCAAACATCCCAGGAAAGGATCCTTACCTCAGGAGAAAGATCAAGTTACCTATGTGGTCCAGCCACCAGTAGTGAGATGAAGCAACCACTGGGATGGACATAAAGCCTGACCACTTAAGCCAGGGCAGGAATGGAAAAGATATGACATTTTTTCCTCTTGGCTGTTGCTGAGGAAGGGCCGTGAGTGCCGTCAGGAAGGTGGATTCTCATATCTCCTGGCTGACAGGAGAATCAGAGGGAGGCAAACCAACCCCAGGGACACACAGTGAATTCCCAGCTACTGCTTCTTGTCTCATGGAAAGTAGTAAAACACCCTCAATCTGCCAGCCGTAAAAAGGTGCTGAGAACTGAGGGGTGACAGCATTAGCATCAAAAGTGGTCCATGAGGGACAGAAAAATAGAGTAAGATTGAAGAGAATTCCTTGGACCTAAGCAGGAACCTGGTTAAAAGACCCTGGGGAACCCATTTGCTTCTTATTCTGCTTTGGATTTAATTGTTTCCTACTGACTATGACCCTGTTTGGCCCCAACGGGCTCAGAGACTGGTGCAGCCACTGAGGCTTTCCATCTTTCATTAGAGGCCATGGGTAATTTAGAGGCTCCAGTTTAATGGCTAACCGGGAATCCATGGACAGCAAGTCAAGCATTATTTGCACTGGAGTAGCACCCACCAGTACGCTGAGTATCAGGAGGAGATGCACAGAAAAAGTGTTCTTCTACTCCCAGCTGCAAACCCGTCCCAGACACAAAAGCAGCTGTACCCCCTCACCAAAGACAGAGGCACAGCAGCTGCACCCAGACCTGCTGGCACTACCTGCAGTCCCAGGGTCACCAAATCCCTGCCTCATAGAACCTCTCTTCTAGGCACAGCTCCAAAAGTGAAGCTGGAAATCAGTAACCAATTCATACACATGCTTAAAAGAAAATTCCAAACTCTCAGCGTATGAAGAGGGCAAAAAGCAAAGAGAGTATAATGAATGGCTGAAAGCACCAGAGATCTGTCCAGGACAGAGGCTACTAGAAGCCTGGTTAAGTATCGGGATAACTATCCTTCACACCAAACATTTACCTGCGAGGGACATTCACATCCTCTTGGCCCCATCCAGAGCTTAATCTTTAGTACCAGCTCCAGTGGGGTAACTTCTTAAAAGTCATTCTGCACTAGTCCGAGAACAACAAAATCAGCTTCCACAGCATGAAGTTGGCAAAGACTTGATCGCAATCCACTTAGAGTTGCACTGACATAAAGGGATTGGCATGCAATTGTCCAGGCCCAAAAAATTCTCCCACACCAAACTGATGCGTTGCTAGCACAAGCTCTACAGGGATGCTGCTGAGGAACCTACAAGTGCTGTCACTGTCAGGCTCAGTGGTGGCCCTCCATAAGACCTGCCAACAGCAGGACAGGTCTCCACAGGCCAACGAGTTTTACTAACTCATGCTATGCCTGGGTCTACTTCCTCCTATATCCCAGCTCATTCCCCCTCATGCAGCCAAAGGCTAGTGCTGGCCATGCCACAGAGTCCTCTCGTGTCATGCTGACACACTGCACTTGCCACTGGCTCTGCCAAGCGCAGAGGCTGACTCAGCCAGTCTGGACTGCCAAGCAGGGAGAGCGCAGCTCTGTGCAGCGCCAGCAAACAGGGACCTTTCTGGCTGCCTGGGGCGTGAATTGACAAACCATCAAAACCTGCACGACAGAGGTTAATGAAGTCACAGAGAGACACGGCAAAAGGTCAGGAATTTGCAAAGGCTGCTGCGAACTGCTGCCAAATGACAAGCTGTCCACAGCACCGATAACTCCATAACTTGGGTGTCGCTCAAGAAAGCTACAAGCAGCCCTTCTGCAAACCAGATTTCAAAGGCATGTTGCAGAGACATGGGCAGATGGAAAGTGAAGCTCCAGACTTCAACACATTTATCTCCAGTTTATGCCAGGGCATCAGTGCCACTCACCTGGGATGGGGAGCTACTGCAGAACAGCTCAGCACGTTTAGACAGGAGAGGATGAGAAGCAGCCCACAGAAGTCACTCTGCAAACTATCCCAAATACTCTAAAACTATACTGGTGACATGGATTTTCTGCCAGAGGAATACTAAAGCATGCTGGAGTCCAATGCCACTGATTTCTACCTGGCCCACCGCTGTTTCCAGCTTTAGAGTCCCTCCAGTCTGATAGTCCCTGGAAAGCACCACCCCGTGTATTACAACCACACCAGCGGCCTACATCCTACATGCACTAAGAAGAAAAATGACATTAAAGACCTTACTTCAACCACAATATGCAGACTGGTCTAATCTGGCACAAGCCATATTTCCCACTCCAAAGAGGCATTGAGCTGGAACAGCAGAGAGACCCTGGCTACGTACACCATGTGGACTCAGCTAAAACTCTGTGTCGCTCCCAGCTCAAGGTATTGTAGGGCTGTAGGCTGGAATGAAAGGCACAGCACAAGAATGAGAGGAGCAATTGGGGTGCTTATCTTCCTTCTCACTAGAATGCTTTTTCTATTCATGTTAATTACTGACATCAAAACACAACAATGTGTTTTGCAATGAGATGTATGTTTCTTTGCCCAATTCTTATTTCTTCAGAGATTTGCAAGCCTGATTCATCCCTATTATTTCCCTTCCAACGCACACCTTTTACTTAAGTCCCTCAGCCTTCATGTTACGGCCATTACCAACCAATAACCACGATAAGAAACTACTGCCAGGTCTCTCAGTCTGGGGAGCAGAGAACCAGTGACAGAGCCCAAATGAGTCTCAGCCCTTACACCGAGCACTTGAATCTCTAATGGACATAAGCAAGCACTGGCTGCATGTAGCTACTCTTGTCAAGAGACCTTCTCCATCGGGGAATGCAGGTCCTACAAGAATCTGACCTAATATGCAGTACAGTTTGCTGTTAATAATTTGGTAGAAGGTGTATTGAATTATTAAGCTGACAGCTTGATGGTTTGCTTTACAGCAATGGCTTTGGCAACACTGCTGTGCCTTGCAGAGTTTCCACAGAACACAATCCAGTGCCTTCACCTACCTGTGATTTGAGGAAGTCATACTCCTCTGATCCATATGGGACACTTCGAAGAGAGGTGAGGTAGTCATAGGTGATAACCGCCGTCTGTAAACAAAACCAGAAATGTTGAGCAAGTTCTGCAGTTATCAAAAAACCAAAACTTCTGTTAAGGAGAATGTACGTAGCTTAGGCTCCAAAGTGTAAGCTCCACAGTGAAGTTTACGGTAACTGACTCAGAAGAAATTAAATTTTAAAATATTTCAATTTCAATTAACGTGTAGAAAGCAGTGCAGGGACCTCACTGACTCATTGACATGTAGCTATTAAAAAAAAGCAACACTTGGCACTCCTATACTATCTTCTATTTGAGAAGCTCAAAGCATTTTCATAATCTCTGTACAGCACCTTGCACAGCGGACTCCCATTCTCAGTCAGCCATCTGGGGCTTCCACAGTAAGGTCTGCTGCTAGTAACAGAGGCCATGCAGATCCTGTTTGTGCCACATCAGTTATCCCACACTTTATTTTTTTTTTTCAGTTGTGCATGCCCCATCCCTGGAAGAGTTCAAGGCAAGGCTGGATGGGGCTTTGAGGAACCTGGTCTAGTCAAAGGTGTCCCTGCCCACAGCAGTGGGGTTCGAACTAGACAATCTTTAAGGTCCCCTCCAACCCAAACCCTTCCATGATTCTATGATCTTCACACCTCCAACCTGCCTTATGACACTGGTGCACACTGAGCTCAGTCTGGGTCGATGGCTCAACAGGGAGCAGAGCGACTGAAGACAAGCTCACTGATAAGCACAAGCAGCAGTACTTTTGGGGATTCAGCTGCACAAAGGACTAGAGGGCCAAAGGGTCAGATACCTGATTACAAAATAACAATATGGGGATCCAGCTAAAGCTTGTTAGCTAGACATAGCCACAGACAATGGAACTGGATTCCTAAGTGCCTTAATGATTTCTGAAAATGGATCTCGGGTATTTCACAATTTTATCCTATGACTAAAGTTCATCTCTTTCCACAGTCAGAATACCATCAAATGGAACAGAAACATACAGATCGTGTTATCAAGTTTACTTGGAGGGAGAGAAGGGAAGGTACATCTAGATGAGCCTGTCCACTAACCTACCGTTTGAACTTCAAGATCCTTGACATAAAGAACTATTTCCTTAACTCAGATCTAAAGTCAGATTTCGTAAAATCTCCCTACTGAAGCAGTAGCATCCCACGCTGGGACAGGATATTAGTCCCACTTTTCACCACAAACATGCCTAGGAAGGGCATAAAGCACAGTCAAAGTATTGTGAAAGCCAGGGAGAGAAGGGCAACAAATCTGGTTTGAGATGAAGTCGCTGGAACTCACAACAGGCAAACAGTCAAAAGCTCTGAGATGCACCCAAGAGGGGACCAAACTCGGAATCAGTTACAGACAGACACACTCCTTCCCTGTAGAGGTTAGGTTTCTCACACTTCCCATTTTCCAATTGGAAACTGAGCACAGCAAAATTTTTTTCTGGTTTTTCAGGCTCTCTTGCCCCTGGTGAACTCAAGGAGCTGCACAGCTACACAGAGACCCATTCAGAAGAAAAATTTTTCAAAGCATCTTCACAACCTCAAAGAACAACTTTGAAGTGGAGGAAGGTTCAAATCAGCCTTGCATGAAGGCTTGAGTTGGTTCGTATTTTATCTCTGGTCCACGAGGGTAATTATCACCTCCAACTTGAAAAGAAGCAGCTAACAGATTGGCCTGTATTACAGAGGAAGAGAGAATTAATTAAGCGGTTGCTAATTACATCGTAATCTTAAACACTAAATTAGTATTATGATGATCCTGATAGGCAACTCTGACATTGCCAGATCCCTGCTACTGTTTGAGATGTATCCCAGCTACTGCACAGAACGTTCCTTCCACATACCCAAAACAACTGGGATATCCTCAAAGAAATATGGTAAATGCACATCTGTTCCGCCAGGTTTCTAATTTTACCAGAACATACAAACTGTCTGAAACGTGATGCTGTCCATGCCACTGACTTCATTATCATCCAAGACTAGTGCTGTCATTCATGTTACATGTGTGAGACCGAATCTCGGAGACATAAAAAGACCTACAAGATCAACCAGTCTTTCCCTTACAAATGCCAGATTACTTCTCTATCCAGTCTTATCAATCTTGTACCCCGTCCAGTGTTAAATGTCCCAAAGACTTGGGCTTCCACTTGGTATCAATGAATTCTCAACACCTTACGCTCTTCCACCACTCCTAAAACTATCCTTAGATCTTACCAAGTCATGGCACAATGTTGCCTCTGAACAGTTGTCTACCCACACATAAGCAAAAGCCAGTTCCCTAAACTGAGGCTCAAGGAAAGATTTTCTGCTAGTGCCCTTCATGAAGTTCCTAAGGGAAGTCTGCGAAGGAGTACTAAACCAGTATGCTTAAAATAGAAGCAGACTCAAATCTTTCTAATCAAACTCAGACTAAATCTGTCCAGAGTTCTGTAGTTCTAGGTCAGGTTTCTTGACCTCCACGTGTTCTTTTCTCCAGGCTTTTGTTTTGTTTTGTTTGCCACACCATAACCTCTGTCTGCTGCTGCTGAACTTAGCTCCTAAGAATTATGGCCTCTTAATTACAGCCTGCTTTTGCCTGGCTATGGTCCAATGTCTGAATCAAGCATCCAGGTAAGAGGCCTGGGCAGCACTACATTGAAGGACAGACGCTTTAGGCCCATGTAGAGGCCACCAATATCCAAAGTCACTTGTTTGCTACAGAGTTTCAGCTTTCATTTACAAAAAAAACAAGCCTGAGAAGCTGAGCTTATTAGAAATGAACAGGTCTAACTGCTCTGCTGGCTTCTTCCAGTCCATGGCTAAGGAATGAGAGCAGTTTGGGCTACCAGTGCTCAGAGGAGAGCTGACCTCTGACTTTCCAGCAAGGAGCACACCATAAGCTGGGAAGGCACAGGTCACTGGTGCAGCAGGACTAAAGAATCTCTCAGAAGCAACATAACCATATGCAGTCCTATATATGACAGGGAACACAGAATTCAAAAAAACGCAGAAAATTCTTGTTTGAAAAGTATACAGACACACAGATATAAACTCATGCTGCCATCACCTACAGAATGCCATCACCTGAGCATTGGTAGTTTGTTTTTTGGGCTCACTGCTTGCAGCTATGCGTGCAGAACCCTCTAACGCATTTAAGAGCGGGGCCAGTGAAATGCTTTACAGCCCATGACTTGTGACTTCCCTGAAGGCAGAGGATGTGAAAGTCCAGCATGTCTCTAGATTCACCAACATCTAAAGCAAAGCAAATCTCCTTTCCCCTACTTCCTACTCATCAGCAAAGTAATCTCTCACCATTACTCAAAACACAGCCCAACTGCACAGCTTCATCACTGCACAATTCTCACTCATTTTTGTCTTAAACAAAAGAGACAGCCACAAAAACACTGGCTTCAAGAAAGGCTGAGAAACACTGGTCAAGCAGGCAGAATTCAAGAGCTGATTGGAGAGCCCGAACAGCCTGAACAGCAGACTCCCCTCCAGCCACAATAAGCTGTGTTCCCTCTCCATGCCTCAGTTTCCTTTGCAGTAAAAGGGAGACCCCTGCCACCAGGCAGTGCTGCCTTACGGTCAGGGACAAAGCACAAAGCTTAGCACTTATTAGGTAAGAAGGAAAAATGACAGTTTGTATTTCTGCCCTCACCCTTTCAAAATAATCACTCATTCTTCACAACAGTTCATGGTGCAGCTTGCACATATAAACAGCACGGCACCTGAGCCAACCCACAGAGCTTGTTTCTTATTGCATCTGCCCTCAGGAGCTGACTCTCTGTAAAACTCATTATTGAAGTGCTTAAAAGTCACAGAATATGCAGACAGACAGCTGCTTACCACTGGGGGTCTGTAAATTATGGAGATCGTGGCCTGAAGTGACAGATGTGTAATGCAAGTGAGGTACAGGGAGACTGATACCCCCTCCAGAGTCTCTGCTCTCCTTGTTCCTGGCTGCTCACAGATTCATCAGTGAATATCCTCCAGGAGAACGCAGCAACCTGTTTGGCTGGCAGTCTCCACTCTCAGGTTTTCTGGAGCGGTAATCAACACAAGGGTGAAATAGCGGTGATGCTAGGTAGATGTAGTATTTATTTCATGAATCTGGAAACCAGTTCCATCTCAGAAGCAGATCATCTCCCATCCTCACTTTACCCCTGCTTTGAGAATGATCCTCAAAACACCTACCCTCTTCTTCCCAAATGTCTCACACTAAGGTTCACAGGGCATTGGCTACCATAGCATATCAATGCAACACCCATGATCCTCAAAACAAAATGTTCCAGCACAAAAATTGACATCTCCAGACAACATAGTTTCAGCTAGGTCACTGTTCAAGGCAGCAGGACACCGTACCTCGGTGACTGACCTTGGTCAGCCTGCGTGGGCCCAAAACGAGCCCTTGTTCTCAAGGTCCCACACTATCCCGGAAAGCAGAGACAGTTGACAGTTGGACTTGATGATCTTAAAGGTCTTTTCCAACCTATGATTCTAAGATTCTCTGCAGCCCAGTGTCTCTGTTTCTTTCCAAAATATGCAAACGAAGCTCTATTCCTTATATGCTTTCACCTCTTTTCTCCCCACTGTGTCAACAACTTCAAGAGTTCCCTGTTGACCTTCTAGCCAGCTGCCAACTGCAAATGCAGAGAGGGAATGCAGGAAATCCCAAGTTCTTGTGAACTCCAATTCCCTTACCCACCTAGGAATCTTCCTGCACCCCTAGGGTGAAACTTACTGTGGAAATGGCTCGGCCCACACGAACAACTCCAAAATCATTGGGATCCAGGAACTTGTTTCCATACAGATAGATGCCAGATGCAGCTGCTGCCAATGAGGCAAGTTTCAAGGCCCTTCGTGCCATGACTGACGAACCCTGCTGAGATACAAAACAGCAACTGTAACATCTGAGAAGGAGGTAGTGACCTGATTGCCTACAGCCTCAAGGGACCTTACAATCCGTGTTTTAATTGCTCCCTTTGCTAATGATCCATTGCTAGCACTGCCCCCAGCCAAGAGCTCAAGCAACCATGCAGCAACCGAACGTAAGCTGTTCTGCTCTGGCTCCACTGCCAATTCCTAACTCAACAGTGCCTACAAGCCACAAACCAGAAGTAACTCACTGCTAGACCTTGTGCACCTGCAACCAAACATTTGTTCATGGTCCCGAAGCTTTTACAAGGCGAAACAACAGGTGGACAGAGAGAAGCGAGCATGAGCTCACCGAAAGCCAGTTCTTATCAATCACAGCAATAGGCCGCCTCCTCAATGCAAACGTTTTGAAGATATCACAGTGTACGCAGATTGCCAGGGGATAACAGAGGATATAAGAAAGCAGGGTTTAAAAAAAGCTCTTGCAACTTCAAGAGCACCCAAAACTTGTTGGAAGCTCTGCCAGACCAGTTGTGGAATCACCTCACTGCTGATGAGTGGTGGGGGAAGAGGCAACGCAACCCTGGAGGCTGCTGCATGCGACTCGAGCAGCCAGCGGCAGACAGTCGTAATCAGCACAGGGATGGGAGACCTGACCAGAGGGACCAAATGAGATTTGTTTTATCATCATCATCCCTTCCAAGTGCCAGGCAGGGAATGCACTGGCAGAAAGGACATCTGCAGGAACCAACAGCCTAATCCTGGCGCTGGCACAGGACTGGCACAGGCCTGGGGCGAGGCATTTCTCTCCTCGCTCACTTTTTCTCTGGGAGACAACGGTGGGGAAAGAACACATTTCCCACACTAAGCACTTTGGAGCACTGCATTCATTGCTTACAGTATACAAAGTAAACATGTAATTCATTACATGTCTTATATATATTGTGATTCTTTATGTCACTTTAGAGGATTCAGACCTAAAAAAAAAAAAAAAAAAATCACAAATCCGGTATATTTTTCTTTCCTTTCCCTTTGGCTGGTATTGCATAGAAAACATGCTTGGCTACTCTTTCTGCTTACGCCACTAATCAAGGCATGCTTCATCTGCTCTGCGAGCTCAAGAGCACCCCTGACAGAGCACGGGCTTCTACCCCATCAAGGTGGAGTCCATTAGCCCTCCCACTCTTAGACTTGATGGAGAGACTTTACTGCTTCTCGCTGTGAACCTTTAGAAGGGTCAGTCTGGCCCATGCCTTTTCTCTTGGAAGACTTGTAATCAAAAACCACACGCAGTGACACAGGCCAAGCCTTTCAAAAACAGTTTACAAGAACACAATCAGCAAAATAGGTTAATATAACATGAGACCTTTGTACATGAACCTTAGCTAAACTTTATTATTTCATTTCCTTACAAGCCCTAGGTAATTTTGCAGTAGAACAGCCAAGGTACATTCTGCCAGCGCCAGTCAGAGCTGCCTGCAGCAAACCAGGTCCTTCTCCTGTCAGAAGGGGTAGTTGGCTGACCAGGACTCATCCGAACCGACGATCAGACTCAAGAGAAAATAAACCTGGCCCTTCAACTGCAGCCAAATGAACATGTGCTTCCCAAATAAAAGCTGCCTTCCTCCCCCTGCCTCATTGAAATTCTAGAAATTTGGGGGTTTCCTCTGGCAGGACCAACCTATTTTGTACAGAAGTCTCTTGTATCCTCTGTCACCTTCAAAAAACATTTCCTGCAAAGTGTTTTAATTAAACCATTTCTGCTCCTTGTACGTTTTTGTAAAATTTAATTTATTGGAAAAGTGCATATGGTGACATTGTTTCAACACATAAAATACGCCTTTTTCATTATTTTTTCTTTCACTTTCCTTATTACTAAGGGAACATTCGCTTCAAAGCGAGAAGCAAGCCCATCGGTCCTTGCATCTCACTCCCACCTGGAGCTACAATCTGCAGCTGCCGACACCGGGCCCACTGCCGTACCCGCCAGCCGCACATCCCCAGGAGGAGGCGGGAACTTCGGGTAGCGAATGAACAGGGAGCGCAGCCGAGCTCTTCGGCAGCAAAAGCTCCCGCTTCCACGCTTCACGCGTTGTGCCAATAACACGGGAAGAAGCGACCGCGCTCCGGCATCAGGGACAGGAACGGAATCGCCGGGAACCAGCTGTATTTCAGAGGAGGAGCCCTTCCCGTGCCGGCGAGCCGCCGCAGCACTCCCAGGGCCGC
>Ga0065711_1045395_pt1 | contig 13513 bp, 5 predicted proteins | sample Hoacrofraction12_FD_59098 | JGI IMG/M metagenome (GOLD analysis project Ga0065711, IMG submission 59098) | Hoatzin crop microbial communities from Cojedes, Venezuela - Epithelial fraction 12 v2 (version 2) | ecosystem: Host-associated > Birds > Digestive system > Esophagus > Crop | place...
ATCATAGAATCATAGAATCATAGAATCATAGAATCATAGAATCATAGAATCATAGAACAGTTTGGGCTGGAAAGGAACTTTAAAGGTCATCTAGTCTAAGCCCCCTGCAATAAGCAGGAACATCTTCAACTAGATCAGGTTGCTCAGAGCCCCGTCCAACCCAACCTTGAATTTTTCCAAGGATGGGGCATCAACCACCTCTCTGGGCAACCTGTTCCAGTGTGTTCACCACCATCATTGTAAAAAATTTCTTCCTTACATCAAGTCTAAATCCACCTTCTTTTAGTTTAATACCGTTACCCCTTGTCCTATTGCTACAGATCCTGCTGAAAAGTCTGTCCCCATCTTTCTCATAAGCCCCATTTTAAGTGCTGAAAGGCTGCAATAAGGTCTCCCCGCAGCCTTCTCCAGGCTGAACAGCCCCGACTCTTTCAGCCTTTCCTCACAGGAGAGATGTTCGAGCCCTCTGACAATTTTTGTGACCCTCCTCTGGACCCGCTCCAACAGCTCCATGTCTTCCTATGCTGAGGGCTCCAGAGCTGGATGCAGTACTCCAGGTAGTGTCTCACCATAGTGGAGCAGAGAGGTAGAATCCCCTCCCTCGCCCTGCTGGCCACGCTTCTTTTGATGCAACCCAGAATACGGTTGGCCTTCTGGGCTGTGAGCACACACTGCCAGGTCATGTTGAGCTTCTTGTCAACCAGCACCCCTAGGTGCTTCTTGGCAGGGCTGGTCCCAATCCCCTCATCCTGCAGCCTATATTGGTACCAGGGAATACCCTGACCCGGGTGCAGGACCTTGCATTTGGCCTTGTTGAACCTCATGAGGTTCATATGGGCCCACTTCTCAAGCTTATATATATATTGATAAATAGATTGTTAAATATCTCTGGATATTGATCTATGGAGAGAAAAATGAGCATATTCGTGCTCAGAACTTCTGCTACACATCGCCAAATTAAGGAGGTCTTTATTGATCTGTCCGTATGTAGCAAACCTAAGACTTGATGTTAATGTATAACCTGAAGACATTCACTATGGAAGGGGTACTTCTTCAAAAATCAGCCTCTTCCAATATTAGTAAAATAAGCAGTCCCAGGAGCACTCCAGGACACAGAGATCTAGTCACCTCCTCTGTGAAAGCAGAAAAGTCCTTGGCATGGTGTTGGTCCAGAGAGTGGCTGGAAGTGCTCTTGATACCCATTGGAGTGGCAGCAGTTTGGTGACACGAGTCACCTGTGTCCTGAACGTTGTAACAGAATCCTGTGTAGTGGGAAAAACCACAGAACACAGCCAGGACTACAGGAGAACATTTCCTGGTGAGGGAAGGAAGGTGAAGGAGGAGGTTGCGCACTTCAGTCAGACACTTGCTTTTGTGCTAAAAGGGAGAGACAGACACCCACGAGGATGTGCTGGGGAAGGACTAGGGTTATAATCAACGGCGTGTAGCATCATCATAGTAATTTGCAATTCTGTCAAGACTGCTGATTTGGAGAACACACAGTGCGGTTACATCCAGTGCTATCAGAAACCACCACTGGATGTCTGTGGCCATTGATAGGATGAATCGTTGACAGCTGTCCGAGCACACTTTAATGGAATGTCTCTTGTGTGGATGGTGTGGCCCGCCATTGACTGGCAGTGGCTGGGGAGGCGGCATCTTTAGTTACCACTTTCGGAGCTGGCGGTGAGAAGGGAGTGGTGGGGAGAGGCGGAGGAGAGCAAATGTACCTGAAGCTTTCTTCCTGCCAGGATGTTTCTGCTTTTCATCACCTTGCTACCAGACCTGTTTAGTGACTCATTGCCCTGGTTTCAGCTGGGAGAGAGTTAATTTTCCTCCCAGTAGCTTCTGCATTTGGTAGGAGAAGAACGCTGATAATACTGAGGTTTTCAGGTTTTGCTATAAATCAAGGACTTTTTCCAGTTTCTCATACTCAGCTGATGAGCAGTTGTGCATGAACTGGGAGAGAGCTCAGCCAGACAGATAGCCAAGCTGGCCACTGGAAGTATTCCACACCCCCGCAGCACCAGTTCTGCTTACCAGAAGTGGCCCACTGAGCAGTCGCATTCCGTGGTACAGCTCCATGCCAGTGAGCCGGCCCGCATAGCGGGTGCCTCTGAAGCAAAGCTTACACACCATCAGCTTTTTCAGCTTCTAATATCTTTTTGCTGCAGTAGAAGAGTATTTACTGCAATACATTCACCAAATCTCATTTTGCCAGAGTCCCATATATCTGCACTGTCCTCCTCAGTCTGATCCCATTCCTGAGGAGAACAGAATAAGGGAATGGCCTCATCTGGGCCTCCGGTCATCCCAGTCTGCAAGTGGTGAGGAAGGCCCATCCCTGGTGTCCTCAGTCCTTTCTCATGTCATGTACACTTGTCTTACTGTGGAATGAATGGGGAGAGAACAAATTAAGATTTTGGAATATTGTCAGTAAAAGGGGCAGGTGTGTTGTGTTGGGTTGCCCTGGTGCAAGTGGTGTTGCACATGCAGCTGTTCAGGCTTATGTATTTAGTTTTCTGAAAGAGCAGTGATGTTCCTACTTCATCTACACTTCCACTACAAACAGATCATAGTCCTTACTCGATCCCGGAGACCAGCTGGTAGTGCACAAGAATTAAAGAGCAGCAACTCAGGAAGGAGAAAGATTTGTTAATTGTTAGAAATGCCTGAACAATTGGGGTCTTTACTAGCAAAGGTAAAATTTATGTCATTGGCAATGCCCCAGAACAGGCTAGAAGAATATATGTCAAGAATGTTTTTAAGGATGGTTTGTTTGGCCTCAGGACAATGGACTTAATTAGATGATACTTCTGGGTTCCTTGCTCTTGTTTCTTTCATATCTGTTGTCCTATTCTAAATACAATGTATGCAAGAAAAAACATGGTTTTAGTCTTCATTTTAGCATTACTTTATTTACACAGCACCAAAAATTACTAGCAGGGAGCAGCTAAGAACACTGATTTCTTCCAGAAAGACCAAGTCCTCATGTGACAGCGACATGAAAAGAGGTAAAAGGTGATAGAATCATTTAGTATCGAAATGCGTAGTCAAGTAAAGGGTGGAAAAGTTGTATGAGAATCAGTTACTGTTTGTTATCAGTAATAACCAGAGGAAAAGATTATGAAACAAAGCTCTGTGTTTTGTTTGCATAACCAAAGCTGGCTGTCATGTTCAGGATTATTAAATGAGAGAAAGCTTAACATATATAATACCAACACCCTTTTTAAACAAGTCCTTGCAGAACCTTTGATAAAGAAGTCAATAAGCCTGTAGAAGCCTCTGGACATCTACATTTAGCTAAACTGAAGAAGATTAAATACCTAATGAGGGACAAAACATTTCAAGTATTTATATGTGTTTGAAAATTAACTCTGTGTTTATTTAGCATATACTTTTGATGCTAAAGTTTGCAGTTATCATATATCTAACACTTACCCAAGAAGAAAATATTGAAACACAACAGAATTTATTAGCGTCTGTATGTAGTATCTGGAGTAAGGAGCACATAAACTGAAAGTCATTTTTATTTGAAAAAAGACATTTCTTCGTCTTCTTTGGCTGTAATAACTGAAGAAGTAGAAGACTTGTAACATAAGTTCCATGGAAGTACGATATGAATAGGCAGAGCTAAAGCTCCATATCCCTTGTTTAATACAACACAGTCTGTATCCTGACCTGCAGGAACCCTACTTTCATTTTTAACTTATTCTTGCTTATTTGAGGAGAAAAAGCCTATCATTAAAGTCAGGAATATAGTTTTGTGAATTGGACAAAGATGGTGTAAAGCAAGATGAAGCCCGCATTCCTGGTATTGGGTAAAGACAGAGACAGCTTTCAGCTGGAAACTTCAGTCATAAACACTGTGAGCCTCAGGTCTACAACCTGCAAGGTTCTCCCTTACCAAATTTTTTTTAAATATGTCTGTGTGGGACATGAGGACATTTCTCAATCTATAGCTAGCAGCGAACACATGGTAAGCCATATTTAATTTTATTCATAATGATGGTAAATTTATTAAAACAAAAAATGTCAAAGGTGAAAAAGGTCTTGTGTTTATGTAGAAAGAGAAGTGTTTATACTCTAAGAAAGAATTGGATTTAAATTAAAAATGTCTTCTGAATGCAAGTCTGAACAGTGTTCACAAAGCAGTACTTTAATTAAGACCCTCAAATATAAATATTAATGCACTGAACTAATGTGTTGTCTACTACTCTGCCAAGAAATATTATCACGATGGAAAGTAGATGGTTCTCCTTCTGCTAGAAACAGACTAAGTCAGAACACTCCGAACACGAACACTAAGAGGGACATGGAGACAGAACGACCTTGAAATTCCAATACATGTGGCTGCTTTCTCGTGTCATACTGGGCACTGTAGAGCAATGAGGTTGGCCTGGGATGCCATTCTCTTCATCTTCCACAGTATGTCTGGACTACAGTAATCTCTGTGAAGTCGTGACTGCAGTGCCTGACTCTTTCGTGACAGGATTAAGTTAGGGATCTTTAAACTAAGGCTTCCACACAGATTCTTTTGGTTTGCTGGACAGATAGCCCAGGGAAATTAGCCCCTGAAATTAGGTATCAGAGTTATTTAAAGTTATTTATCAGAGTATTTAAAGGTCAGCAATGTAAGTATCTCCATTATAAGCTGCTGCAAAAAGAAAGCACAAACAGACATATAATATTAGTTTTTTCGTAATTCTGAATGAGTATACATGAAATATATTTCCCATATATTTGGTTTAAAATGTGTTGAATGAGTTTCTAGTTACAATAACTACTGAGTACAGAGCACCAGCGTTGTCCTTAAGCAAGGAATTTCTGAAGTGCAAAGTCCTTGCCTATGCTTTAAAGTTAACCCAGCCCAAATTTGGTGCAAGATTGAGTCCAGCAAATAATCTGCTCTCATATCGAAGGTGACAAACAGGGGAGAATGAGGTGAGAAGTCTTGCCCATCTTGAAATATATTTTTCTTGAAAAGTCATTCCTACTGATCGGCACCTGCTCCGCCTGCTTTGCCTCATACAGTATCACTTTATTATCTAAGAGAAGAACAGCAGATGTTCAGTGAATTACATTTTCTGTCTATTGATAATTTGATTTTAAAAGGGAAACAGGAAATATATTCTTTTGTTTAAAAAGAAAACACCGGTTCAACCCCCCCTCCCACTCTCTTTATTCAAATACCACAGATTAGGACTTCTCCCCCACAAAAAAAGAAATCTAAAAATAACTGATGCATGTTTTCATTGATTTGTTTTTTTGTCTCTCATTTTATCTTAGGACAGTTGCATGCATGTATTTAAAGACCTAAAAAAACCCCCAAACATACACAGGAAAAAAAAATGCTAAAATTATAGTTAGATAATATATTAAAGGTGATGTCTTAGAACGAAATGAAGGAATTGCAGTAGGAATCTGGAAAGTATCTCCTTATTGTTTTTATAAAATAAGATTTCCCATTCATTTTAATGGTTTCCTCTCACTAAATGCTTAGCCCTGTGTTCAAATGCTTTTAGATAGAGACAACAAATGACCTGGTCAATTTTGAAATACATTAGTGACTGCCAGACTCTCATCCCTGTAGAATACGGTATTTCTGCATAATTACAATGAAAATCTAAGTACATTGTCAAGTTTATATCTGAGATCATCGCACACCTACAGAGACTCTAGACTAGCCTGAATTTGTGAAGGGAGCATAATTAAACATAGGCTTAAAAAGTAAATAGGTTACAAAAAATGCTACACAAGTAAGTGTAGAACAGTGTTAAGCAATGACTTTTAGATAATTGTCAACGTGATCTTTTTTAAAAAATCTAACTGTGCTAATAACTGATGCATTTGAGAGAGATAATTCTCTTTATAGCAAGTAAGTATAATACTGAAAATTCTGCTATGGTGGAAATATGACAATTTGCTGTAGACTAAGCTACAAAAAGTCTATAGTATGTCTCAGCTTGCTGTGTTTAGTGTGATTTTAATGCGGCAGATCAAAAATATTTTTACAGAGAAATAAAGTGAAAATATCTTTGGTATTTGAAGAGTATAATTTGCATAGTTGTCTTACATATTTCAACTTAATCAAAAGTACAAGTCTTTCAGTACATAACAATCTAAGCAATAAAAGATTTGTCATCAATCTTCTTTGTGAAAATGAGTTCAACACACGAATCCACCTTCTGGGCAATAAAATGCTCTCTGTCAGGTGGGAGGCCAAACGGGAGGGTATTATTTTGCAGGATGTTTAATTTTATATTTATTTTTTGGAATAAAACTTCTTTTTCATCTTTGAATGGATATTAAGTCTGTTGGAAAGCTTAATAACCTTCTAGATGAAAGGCTTAATAACTCTGGAAAGAAGATAGCATGTATAATGATACAAGTAGCTCAAGCTTGTTATTAATGTTAGACAACTTCTTCTAATTCTTCATCCTTATCAGAGAATGGTAATGCCTGCTCCACATCTACCCAGCTGACCTGGAAACTGGACAAAGGCCAACAACTCACTTTCACACAGCCCATTGATGCTACTTGTGTATTCCCCTCAAATGTCTTTCTATCCTACCATCCTCTCCCAGCTTAGTCTTTGTGGATACACTTTGATCATAATTATATTTCCTCTCTATACATTTTATAGCTGCCTTCTCCTATCCTATATTGATAACCATTTATCAATATGATGTAGATGAAGGCTGAAATGCTAGCCAAGGCTCTGCATGGGCTACCCTCACTTTGTCAGTCATGTCTCATTTAGTCCTGAAAAGCTGGTTCTTCACTCTGATCAGTTTATGCTGCCAGCCTCCATTGCACAGCTCCTCAGTTTTTCAAGAAGTACTTCTGTTTTTCTTGGCCAGTCACACACACATGGATTGCTTCTCCGAAACTTCTGAATATCCAACTAATTCTTTCTCTTCTCAGTTCTCCAAATTCTCTTTTGCCATATGCAAAAAAGGGTAGACAGACATTATGGAATGAGTTGCCAGCATGAATGTTAGGGGGAAAAAAATCTATATCTTGATGTAGAGACTATAGAAATAAAGCAGTAATGAGTTGAAGAAGTAATAATGTTTACAGAGTAGTTATGCCCCAAAATGAAGTACCATATTCAGTCTTGCTGTAGGTTTTAGAAAATTTTTAAATATGTTAAAAATCAGAGAAGAGTATACCACCAAAACACAACAAATGTTCTAATATCAGAAAACTGCCCTATACTGAGAACCTCAGCCTGCTCACATTATTAAAAATGAGATTGAGAAATGACTTTATAAGACTTCCCTCACATGTAAGAGACTGATTCATGCTATGCCTGTGACAGAAACTTGAAATTATATATTTCCTAGAATAAGGCTCATGTTTTTAAAAGATAGTGTAATCCACTACTTAAAATCCTTCCAGCTCTTAGAGTCTTTGTTGTTAAAACTGAATGCCTTTATTCATTATACTCTGGATAAATGCCAGTTACGATACCTGTAATGGAGTCACTAGTTCTGCAGTCTGTAGGACTCACTGATCTAATAAGATCGTATCATTTAGATAACTTTTGTAACTAAAAAATGTTTCTTTGGGAAATATATAGTGATCTCAGGTATTTATTGCTGATCACTGCAGTTCTCTTAGTGTCCCAATCATTTCCATATGACTCAACCGTCAAGGTATCATTCTCTTGGAAGACAGACATTAATTCATCTGCAGTTGTGTTTTTCTACATTAGCTTTCTTCTCTACTCTGAAAAATGTATTTGATACTTTAATTCTAAGAATATGGGTGGGCGCTTTTTTTTTCCAAGCAAAGTTATGTACTAATTTGCAACAGGGCTTTCTGCAGAAACAGTCTACATATTCTCACTCCGTGGAAACATGAGAGAGCATATCCTTCGGAGAGAGAGGAATAACCTCCTTAGCATTTACCAGCATGTGCCTCAGGGTAAGAACATTGCATATGGGTATTTCCTGAAGAGAAACTGATGTGGCAAAGATTCAGGCATTGGTGTACCTTGGAATAACTTGTTTGTCTGCTCATGTCTTTAAAAATTTTCTAACTTCAGGAAGGTTTTCAAATGCATTTGTTCACAAGCAACAAGATGTCTACTACACTTCTGTGAATTTGAAGAGGATATATAGAATAAAAAATATTTTTGATAAAATGAAAGAACAATTAATATGTTTTCATGAGTCTTTATGGACTAATCTAACTTAAGACTGCAAGTGTTTTGTAAAACAGAAGAACTCAACTTCTTCCTCCTTATTCCCATGTAAACCTCATAAAATCAATGTAAAAGTAGATGTGAGAGCAAGATTTGCTCTTCAACCTCCTGTTGCTCCTACGATACTTCCGGTGAACAGATGCATCTTCATTTCTATTTATAAATTTAAAATTTGTGCTGTTATCTTGCAGTGTTTCGTTGTGGTGGAACTAATAATCAGCTGTTCACCTTGAAATCAGAGTAGTGTAAATTTCCTTTATTTTCTTGTTTTTGAAAAATACATCCTGTTTGAGCACCTGGAGTACTCAATTCATATAATTCATCTGTGTGCCTAATTAACTTCTTCTGATTTGTGATTTTGTGAGTTGGAGTATCTCACATCCTTCTGTTATTACTAAGCAATTTCCTTCAGGTTTTTTCCCTTTTAATGGATTTATGTACTACAGATTCAGGTGTTAAGTGAATCTTAATTTTAAAAGGATGTTTGACATTTGCTCATGGTTGTGCTTTTAGGTAGCATTAAGGTCTTTACTGAAGCTGCTTATATCATTAATTTCAGTGTTTTCATTAATTAATGTACAGGAGATATTCTTTCTAGTCTTGTCTGCTGTAGAATTTTTATCTCTGTAAAGAATGACCTCTAATGTAGATTCACTTGCACAGAAGATTTATAACTCAGGGTTTTTAGGCATTTAATTAGATAACACAATTTAGAAAACATAATTTTCTAAAACTGATCTTAAAATACCACACTGATAACAAATTTTTTGGCTTGATGCAATAATGTTGTTGTTGTCCCTAATGCCAATGGAACTTCAACAGTCTTAAGAAGGAGTGCAGCAAAGGTCTAAATTGGAAGAGCATATTTCTGTGACCTTGTGTCAGATTATTTTTTGGTGTAATATTGGCCTTTCAAATGTAAATATGTTCCTGGGGAAATTCTGCAAATGTTGCAAGAGTTGAGAGATCATGGGTTTCTTTGGTTTAATGGACCTATTTGTAAAGAGGTAGGGGAAAAAGTTTATTGATTTGGTGGTTCAAGTAACGCAGAAATACAAAGACTATCTCTCACAGGCCAAGGGTTTTGTCAAGGCTCCACTGAACAGGTTGTTGTGGATTGAATGCGTTTTACAATGATGTTTTGCTTTAATAATCTGTTTAACTGTATACTGTGTAAAAAATACCTACCTAATTGTTACTTTTTTAACAGTTTGGTGTTGGATAATGTGATTTTGGCATTTGAATTCCTGTTTATAGGTAACAAATGAAAGTAGATTGCAATTTTAGCAATTGTTTCAAATCAGCAGGGGGGCTTGTTAAAAGCTACTGAGAATATTTTTCTGAGATCTGAAATGGAACACCTGGTTAGTGAAGGCCATCCAAGCCTAGCTTCTCTAATTAAGAAGAATTAAAAAGCCTTTGCTAAGCTCTTATGGACTATTTTAGAAGTATTACTGTTGAAAATGGTTTCTAGTAATGTAGTCTAAAACTTCACTTGCCAAAATTCATAGTCTAATTTACTTTCTAATTTACTTTTATCCATGTAGTTAACAATTCTCTTTTCGAATGTAAGACTTTTAGTGTCAATTGTTTAAATGTCTAAAAGGATATAAGCTTCTTTTTTAGTGTTTGAGTGGGTCATATGCAAATAGTCTAATACTGTTGGCACCACTATGTAAGCAGTATTTTTTCTAAGATAGCAATGGGAAATAAACTGACCATCAGATAACTGTACAGGGGATTATAATGGCTGAACAGATAAGATGCCCCTTTTAAGAGCCCCGTTTGTGAATCTCAACTGCCAAATCTGTCTCTCGTGATTAAGATGAGTCACTAAAGTATCTTCCATACTATTTTGTTTTCTTGTCAGTAAAGAAGAAATGACTGCACTGGAGAGACCTGATGAAAGACTTGAAGCAAAATGGCATTTGGGGACGTTTTTTCATGTTAAAGGAGGTGTGCTAGTTCTGACCTGGATATGAAGTCAGAAAAGGAGTGGAAAGCTTTTCCAAAAAGATTGAACTGCTGAGGTCTGATGAGATAGCTGTGGGAAAGGCACTGATAACATAGGATGGTTCATCTTCCTGTCCCATCGCGGAAAACAACTAGCTTTCAGCCCAGTCAGTCTTCAAGGAAACAGCAAATATTTCCTCTTATCAGTCTTCATCAACTCATTTATTTCCTGGAGGGGCAGGAAAAGCTCTAGCAACTGCCAAAACTTTAGGGGCATCCTGGAAAGAAAATTAGCTCTCCAGGGTATAAATGCAAAATCTCAGACTGTTGTAACCAAATTAACAGTGCAGACTGGCAAAGTAATGAACAGTGGCCTATGATTATAGATAACAAGGCAATCCATTCTGCAGCATAGAGAATTCTCACCCCACATCTTCATTACACTTTAGCTTTATTAGTCTTTTCAATCAAAATCTATTTAACTGTTTTTCTTTTTCATTTTGATCAAAGTACATTAAAATATTTCTCCTAGTTAATAATCTGTGTCTGCATTCCCATGCATACTAGAAGCACTGTCATTACTTTCCCATCTAGCTGTGCCTCTTCTGTGTTCTTGTTTACCTCAGTTATCATTAGATCCATGTCTGCCAATGCATTTTACAAAATGCTTTGGAAAGCATGTTTTAAACTTCTGCCTTTAAATTATTTGCTGCAGTGCAGGATAATAACTCTTATCCCACCTACTCCAATAGGTATCCCATCCTCAGCTCTAGTATGGGAGTGCCTGCTGCTAACAACTGCAGCCATCAATCAGTACAAATATGAGTTTACACATCTGTGAAATGAATACAAAAAAAAACCCTAAGAGGTAGCGAATACCTTTTGAAAATCTAATAAACAAGGTCTTGCACCTATGTAGGCAATGTATTTAATTAGCTTTTTGAAATGTATTTATGTAGACAAATGGAAAGGATAAAATTCTTGCAGAAATTAAAAAAAAAAGTATTTTATAAGTGTAGTGCAACATGCCAAAGGTAACTTGGAAGGAAATTTTTTCTACTTCAGTATCAAGAACTTCATCAATAACTTTCTTGATTATTGTGGCAATTATATTAGTTTACATGTTAACTAGATCTAGCTCACCAAAGAAAAGGTGTATTGTACATATTTTGACCTGATAAGAAAATTGGGTGCTACCTAAGCCTAACGTATAACAAGAGAAAGCAGAAATGTGATAGAAAATCTGCAGGTGGAGGATTTATATATCTCTGCTAAATAGTGTTTTTCATTTCAAAACTGATCTCAAGTAAGGAAGAATCACCAAAAGCATCACTGAAGTGTTAAAGGATTTGAGGAGGGTGGGGAGAAAAAAAAAGTTTTAAAACCAAAGCAGTTTATCTTGGACTAAAAAAAAATCAGATCAACCAGAAATGAAATTTTTCAGTATTTTTAGTTTGCCAAATTTCCTCTCCTCGTGTTTTTTTCCTGGTTCAATATGAATACACCCTTGAATTCCTCTTTATTGTCCTGTGATCTCTGTTCTATCAGTGACAATCACAGAATCACACAGCATGTTAGGGGTTGGAAGGGACCTCTATGGGTCATCTAGTCCAACCCCCCTGCCGAAGCAGGGTCGCCTACAGCAGGTTTCACAGGACCTTGTCCAGGCGGGTCTTGAATATCTCCAGAGAAGGAGACTCCACAACCTCCCTGGGTAAATAACAATAATGCTGATTTGTTCTCTTTTTTATCATTTTCATGCTCAATTTTAAAGTAAGATAGCCAAAGCTAGATGTCTGTGTAGCTTTCTAAGCCCTTTTATTTATGTCTGTGGTTTTTACAATACTGCTGTTCTTGGTACATGGATTTTATATAAAACTTAGTGACTTTTAAAATAATTTCTTTCCAGTAACTGAATTTTTCTGTCTAACTACTGGACTCTTATTCTGATCCTTATGCACTGTTATCACTGCAGTTGCTTCTTAGCCTTATATAAATTTGTTCAATATGCTAATAATGTTAGTTTCAAAACTTACTATTTTCACCCTTTAAATTCTTCCATGAGTGTCATTATCAACTCACCATATTTTACAGCATCAGGAATAAGCTTACCATTGTTATTTTGAATACTCTTCAAAATTTTTGATCCTAATTATTAAATAATAAAACTTACATCTTATCAGGTTTGCTAGCCCCACTGCTCTGCAAGTGGTATTACTTTGATTCTTTGTTACTCAGTTTTCCCCAGTTCCTTATAATTGCTCCAGTAGCTTTCTCAGAAAGTTATGTTGCCCTGCTTCGCACTAAAGATTATCTAGTTTCTTAATATTATATGCTTGTCTATATTGTAGAAAATATGTTTACAACTCTGTCAAACGAGTGTATGTAACTAATCCTCCTTTTATTAGGGCATTGTATTAAATGTGGATTTTGGTAGAAATCTACTCCCGTCTTCAAACAAACCTGTAAAACTTATTTTGCTTTTTCTAGAAATTTACATCTTTTCATCAAGAAATTGAACTCTTTCAAATCACCCAAATTTAAGATAGGTATTTCAGAATTCGACTGTCTGCCCATGACTGTAAAAGTAATCACTTTGTACATTGAATAGGATACAGAAGGCTCCCAAGTTGGATGCAAAATGGTGTTGTTTTGACTGGGGTCTCTGTGTTTTCTTCTTGTCTTCGCTGTTGGACAGTGGCTCACTGCCTTCAGAAGAGCGTCTCTGCCTGAATAATCCTCTTGATATTTGGAGATGGTTGCCAGTTTTCAAGACCAAGCTACAGAGGCAGATAACTACGAAACAGCTGTTGGGTTTGGAAGTTGATTCAGACAGTGTGAAGTAGTCTTTCACTGACCAAGGTATGTTTAAAAGAAGAGGGGAGTGCCAGAAGCACAAAACTGGATACACAAGTGAGATGGAATCAGATCAGTAATCGTGAGCTACAGGGACAGAGATCAAAAACACCCTAGGGGACTCTAATCTGAGATCAAAGAAGTGTTTGAAACTGCTGAGGAAACTGAGACAAGGGAAAGCATGTAGGTGTTTTACCTTGATTTGTATACTTACTCTAGTGTAGAAGGTGTAGAGACTGGGTATCCTTATAGAGCCTGTAAGGTTGTTTATTGTAGCCCAAAGAAGTGAACTATCCCTCTTGGGTTTTCTTTTCTTTTCTTTCTTTTTCTTTTTCTTTTTCTTTTTCTTTTTCTATTTCTTTTTCTTTCTTTTTCTTTTTCTTTTTTCTTTTTCTTTTTCTTTTTCTTTTTCTTTTTCTTTTTCTTTTTCTTTTTCTTTTTCTTTTTCTTTTTCTTTTTCTTTTTCTTTTTTTTCTTTTTCCTTTTTCTTCT
>Ga0065711_1045396_pt1 | contig 13513 bp, 16 predicted proteins | sample Hoacrofraction12_FD_59098 | JGI IMG/M metagenome (GOLD analysis project Ga0065711, IMG submission 59098) | Hoatzin crop microbial communities from Cojedes, Venezuela - Epithelial fraction 12 v2 (version 2) | ecosystem: Host-associated > Birds > Digestive system > Esophagus > Crop | place...
GTAAATGCCATTTAAGCAACTAAATTAAAATAGTCCCAAAGTATTCTGAGATCTTTAAGGAAACCTTTTGCCTGGCTTTTGCCATTGCTCTCGTGGGGGAAAACTCTGTGTGTGTGTGTGTGTGTGTGTCTGTGTGTGTGTCTGTGTGTGTGTCTGTGTGTCTGTGTGTGTGTCTGTGTGTGTGCGTGCGTGCAGGGTCCAGCATATCCCGCCAGCGTGGCCTGGCTAATCGGGGGGTTTCCGCAGGTACAAGGAGTATCCGCAGGACTTCCAGGGTACCCTCCAGCCTGACAGACCCACTGGGCGGTCACACACAAGCATCCTCACTTTCCACCCACTCGGGATGGGGAAGCAGAAGAAGAGGAGGTCAGGCCTAAGAGACTCTGACCTTCAGTAGTCCCACAGTACAAGAAACCCCCTTGCCTTTGTTCCACCCAGTAATTTCGCACTTTGAGCCATCTGCAGTGCCTGCCGGTGCCCTTCATGCCCACATTCCTCCCAAGCACTTGCAGAAGTGTTTCTCCAGCCCCAAAGCATGTGCCAGACTCCCTGGAGCTCTGGGAAGGCGGCAGGGTGCAGTCCTGGGACAACTTGTATGGGGGTTTTGGTGCAAGACATCACATGTTGGGCTGCTCATCCCTCTATGCCTAGGGGTGAGGTACCCTCGACAAGTCCAGCAAGCCAGGCCCTCCCTGCCTGCTGAGGCCCCATGTGGTCAGGCAGAAGCAGGGCAGAGGACATGCAGCGGGTCTGCTCAGCGTTCCTCTGAGACAGATGATTTCTCAACTGACCATCTACATGCTCCTCCAGGATCTACCTAGGCTGAAAAAGGGGCTTTACCCATGCCAGCCCCAATGCCTGGACACCCTGCATAAGGCCACACTTGTAAAGGATGGAGCCTGCTCCTGAGGGACTGCCAGGAACAAGCAAGTGGATGAGCCCATGGTGGGCTGCTGCCAGGAGCCCTCCTACCTGGGAAGACTGCAAAATCCCAAAGATGCCCTGATTGACCTGGGCCAGACATGGGACAGGGGAGCCAGCCGGTCACTCAGGCAATCAAGCATGAGTGACGCTGCGTGGCCAGATCTGTGTGCCATAGGGCAGGATGGTGACTCCAGGGCTTGTTGCTTACTGGGTTGTCAGAGACCACAGCAAAGCTTTGCTACGGTGCAGCTTGGCAAGGCCACACAGCAGGGGCCAGAGCTGTGCACCCTCTGCTCCGTGCCTCAGTTTCCCCTTTTGCCAAGAGCTGAAGGCGGGTCTAGCCAGCCAGTTCTGCCCTGAGAGGTAAGAGGGGGCAGGAAGCAGCTTAGCTGGCTTGTTGCCCTCTGATGGTGCAGCATCCCTATGTGGATGTGATCCCTTTGGTCCCTCCCAGCTACCAGGACTTTGGCAAAAACATGAGGTCCCTTCAGAGCTCCTATTCACCCTCAGCCTGAACTTCCAGCACCTGGGCCCAGACACAGCTCTGACCACCCTCTGGGCCAGCCACGGAGACCCTGAGGGGACTGTGGAGTCCAGGGACCCAGAGGAGGTGACCTGGCCGCATGGCTGAGGATTGCGACAAGAATGCTGTGCCTGGTTCCCTCCAGGCTCTACACACAGCTTCCTGGGTGGCTTTGCCCGGAACCAGATGCATAAAAGCATCCTAGGCGATGGTACTACCTCTGTTTGTGGCTACTGGTGAGTCTCTCAGCTAAGCCAATTTCCCTGCCACTATTCTTCCAATGTGGGCAGGGTTCCTCATGTCCTGTCCAGACCTGTTTGCCAACGGCCTGGTGCGAACTCCCTCTAACAGCAGGCTCAGACTCCTTACCGGAGCTGTGGCTGCCCAGCCTAGCCACGTCCTTGCCACATGGCTCCTGCCAGCAGCACCCAGCAAGCTGCTCCTTCCAGCAGCCCAGCTTCCACTGGTCTGAGCATGGACAGCCTGTGCAGGGGCCGTGATGCACTGCAAGCAGAACAAAACTAGCCAAGAGGACAGAGACAACCACAGCCGCAGGGATCATAGCAGGGTATTGGATTTCTCTGTCAGTCCCAGGTGGCGGCTGAGGTCAAAGAAGGGCAGGAAGATGGGTGCCCCAGCTGGACCTCCAGCCTGGGAGGTAGAGGTACCTGGGGAGCAATCCTGAGACAAACTAATCAGCTGGACACTTATGTCACCACTTCTTCACATACCTGGTACAACAGCTTTGGTGCTGGTAGGGGGCTGTGTGCATGGTGCAGACAAGAAGACAGCTCCAGTGGGCAATCTGGCACCGCAGCAGATGCTGCTGGAAGCCTGGTTTAAAAGCAGCCTGCCTGTGCTGCCTCCAAGAGCAGCTCAAAGGGCTCCAATGTGACAGTGCTGCTTCAGCCTTGTTTGCTCCACAAAGGGCTCGTTGGGCTCATCTCAGAAGCGTAGCCACACCACCTAGAATTCTCCTGAGTGGAAGGAGAAAAAGCTGGGTGTAATGTTTTGAACCATTGAATGAAAGCTTGGATGACTGCAATTTCTTTTGGGAAGAAGGCAGCCTGGAGAACCCCCACCCTGCAGTCAGCCACCACTCAGCCCACATGAAGCCTGCAGAGCCAAGCACTTCACAGCTGCCCAGTAGCGTTGTTAAGTCCAGCCAGCAAATTGAGACACAAGCTTGTAGTCCAGCTCCTTAACCACCCTTTGAAGCCTCTGGGATTCAAAAGGTCCCTGGGACCTGCTCAGGCTCCCAGACAACAGGCAGCCCAAGGCCAGCGAGCCCCTGGACATCCTTCCTCTCGTGCAGTGCCAGTGCGGCAAGGCTTCAGGGACGCCTGGGAGCTCTGTAGGACAGTGTTTGCTGACCCTCGTGGGCTGGTACCACTCCTGGCCTGGAAGTGCGCTCTGTGCTGAGACCTTCTGCCCCCAGTGTGACCCCAAGTAAAGAGGGATTGGCTACAGCTTATTCCTGTCACCTAAAGCCACTCATGAAACAGGTCCAGTTCCTTCCTGAGCTTTCTTTCCCAGGACAAAACTGCTCTTACCTGGCAGCTGCCTCTCAGCAAAGCAGCCCAGGAGAATATCAGGGCTCCATCTTTCACACATATGGGAGAACATGTTGGGAGACGCCTCTCCCCAGCTCCAGCCCAGCAAGCTTACAGAGGAGATGTGGCTGCACATTGGTCCCGCTGAGACTGGAAATTGGAACCCATTTCAGGATTCGGTAAAACCTTAATCTGCAGCCTAATCTCTGGGTACTGCATCTGTGCAAAAGACAAAAACAACAAATGAAAGGGCTTTAAGGGAGGGTTTGCGACAGCAAAGGCTGCTGCAAAGAGCCAGCTCCTCTTGGCCTGCTGGTTTGCAGAGGTGTCGGGGAGCCTGGTGCTGCACCGGCCAGAGGGTGAGAGGGGAGAGCTGTGCTGCTGCAGGCAAGGGACCTCCTGCTTGCGGTAGGAGACGCGTAGCCCTGCGTGCAGGGACCAGAGTGCTGCGCCCAAGGGGTCTGGCCCTGGGGCATGGGCAGGTGGACGTGGGTCTTGATCACCCACCTCCTGTTTTGGAGCAGTGTTCCAAGGGCACAGAGCACCTGCTGAAACTAGATGTAAATGCATGGCATCAGGGCTGAGCTCAGCAACACAGGCACAGCCAGAAGCAGCTAAATGAGCAGCAAAGCCAGTGCTGCTGCAGTCCTCGAGGGTTTGCGCCTTCAAATCCACTGGAGATCCTCGTGGGCCACGAACACCATCTCCTTCCTGATGCCCTGCTCCCTTGCCATGTGGTGCTTCTTATCTTGCCCATCACCACCTTCAGTCAGGTTGGGTTGAAGATGGCTGATAAGCTCAGCTCTTATTATCAGAGGGCGGGTAGAAACACAGGCACAAGCCCAGAGGAAACCTGACAGTGCAACCTTGTTCCAGCAGAAACCGTGCTGCCAGCCAAAGGCTCACCTCGTGCCACTGCTCAAGGGCAAAGCCAGGACCAAGCAAGCAGCAAGGTGAAAGCCTTTGCTAGCAGAGTGAATCGCAGGCAGAGCTGAATCAGAGGCAGGAAAATCAAACCTCAGAAGAAGTGGAAGCTTGCTGCCCAAGCTGGCAAACAGACAATAATAATTTTCCTGTTGCACTCCCTAACAGCACTAATCAGCTGAGTTTTTGCACTAATTGCAGCGCTCCCCACCAGGCCTGACTCACGACTCCCCAGCTTCTGGGGTGGTTGAAAGCGCCGCAGGGTGTCAGCAGCACAGATGTAGCCTGGCCCACTGCTGGCATGCACCAGCAGGGCAGTGGCATACCTCAACGCCACTGTCCCCACTGCCATGTGGGGGGCAAAAGCCCCAGATGCCCCTAGTCATCACACAGTGCTTGGGCACAGCATTGCTTCAGTGATGCCCCATGCTCCAGTGCCACAGCTGCCAGCAAGAGCTAGGGGTATGCAAGGGGCACAGCCAGGCACTACCCCAGTCTGGAGCCAACTGTGCAGGGACTGCCAGGACCGTGAGAGGTGATGAGAAGATTTAGGGGGCACAGAATCATACAATCATTACGGTTGGAAAAGACCTCTAAGATCATCAAGTCCAACTGTCACCCCAACAACCACCATGCTTGCCAAACCATGTCCTGAAGTGCTGTATCTACACAATTTTTTAATGCCTTCAGGGATGTTGACTCCACCACTTCCCTGGGCATCCTGCTCCAATGTCTGACCACTCTTTCAGTAAAGAAAATTTTCCTAGTATCCAATCTAAACCTCCCCTGATGCAGCTTAATTTCCTATTGTCCTATCGCTAGTTACTTGAGAGAAGAGACCAACACCCACCTCACTACAACCTCCTTTCACGTAGTTGTAGAGAGCAATAAGGTCTCCCCTCAGCCTCCTCTTCTCCAGGCTGAACAACCCCAGTTCCCTCAGCCGCTCCTCACAGGACTTGCTCTACAGACCCTTCACCAGTCTTGTTGCCCTTCTGTGGACACGCTCCAGCAACTCAATGTCCTTCTTGAGTGAGGGGCCCAAAACTGAACACAGTACTCGAGGTGTGGCCTCACCAGTGCTGAGCACAGGGGCACGATCACTTCCCTACTCCTGCTGGCCACACTATTCCTGATCCAAGCCAGGATGCTGTTGGCCTTCTTGGCCACCTGGGCACACTGCTGGCTCATGTTCAGCCAGCTGTCGACCAGCACCCCCAGGTCCTTTTCCGCTGGGCAGCTTTCCAGCCACTCCTCCCCAAGCCTGTAGTGTTGCATGGGGTGGTTGTGACCCAAGTGCAGGACCCACCATTTGGCCTTGTGGAACCTCATACAATTGACCTCTTCCCATCAATCCAGCCTGTCCAGATCCCCCTGCAGAGCCTTCCTACTCTAGGGCAGATCAAGACTCCCGCCCAGTTTGGTGTCATCTTCAAACATACTAAGGGAGCACTCAATACCCTCATCCAGATCATTGATAAAGATATTAAACAAGACCGGACGCAAAACTGAGCCCTGGGGAACACCACTTGTGACCGGCCACCAACTGGATTTAACTCCATTCACCACAACTCTCTGGGCTCGGCCATCCAACCAGTTTTTTAGCCAGAGAAGAATACACCTGTCTAAGCCATGAGCAGCCATCTTTTCTAGGAGAATGCTGTTGGAGACAGTACCAAAGGCTTTACTAAAGTCCAGGTAGATAACATCCACAGCCTTCCCTTCATCCACTAGGCAGGTCACCTGGTCATAGAAGGAGATCAGGTTAGTCAAGCAGGACCTGCCTTTCATGAACCCACGCTGGCTGGGCCTGATCCCCTGGTTGTCCTTCACATACCTGGTGAGCACACTCAATGTGATCCACTGCACAACCTTCCCTGGCACTGAGATCAGGCTGACAGACCCGTAGTTCCCAGGATCCTCCTTCCGGCCCTTCTTGTAGATGGGTGTTACACTGGCAATCCTCCAGTCATCTGGGACCTCCCCTGTTAACCAGGACTTCTGACAGATGATGGAGAGTGGCTTGGCCAGCTCCTCCGCCAGTTCCCTCAGCACTCTCGGGTAGATCCCATCCAGCCCCACAGACCTGTGAGTGTCCAGGTGACATAGCAGGTCGTTAACTGCTTCCTCCTGGATTACGGGAGATTTATTCCACTTTCCAACCCTGGCTTCCAGCTCAGGGGACTGAATACCCTGGGAATAATTGGTCTGATTATTAAACACTGAGGCAAAGAAGGCACTAAGTACCTCAGCCTTTTCCTCATCCTTGGTGGCAATGTTCTCCCCCACATCCAAAAAGGGATGGAAATTCTCCTTTTCTCTCCTTTTGCTGGTAATATATTTGTAAAAATATTTTTTGTTATCTCTTACAAAATATTTTTTGTTATCTCAAGTTCTAGCTGGGCTTTTGCCTTTCTCATTTCCTCTCTGCACGACCTAATGAGATCCCTGTACTCCTCTGGGGTTGTCTTCCCCTTCTTCCAAAAGTGGTAAACTCTCATTTTTTCCTGAGTCCCAGCAAAAACTCCCTGTTCAGCCAGGCAGGTCATATTCCCCGCCGATTTATCTTATGGCACATGGGGACAGCCTGCTCCTTGCAGAATGTCCAGCCTTCCTGGACCCCTTTGCCTTTCAGGACTCTGTCCCAGGAGACCCTCCCAAACAGTGTCCTGAACAGGCCAAAGTCTGCCCTCCAAAACTCCATGGTGGTGGTTTTGCTGTCCCCCGCTTCTTTGCTTCATCAAGAATCAAGAGCTCTATCATTTCATGGTCGCTACGCCCAAGACAGCCTCCGACCACCACATGTCCCACCAGTCCTTCTCTGTTAGTAAACAGCAGGTCTAGCGAGGCACCTCCCCTGGTAGGCTCACTTACCAGCTGCATCAGGAAGTTATCTTCCACACACTCCAGGAACCTCCTAGACTGTTTCCTCTCTGCTGTGTTGTATTTCCAGCAGACATCCAGTAAGTTGAAGTCCCCCATGAGAGCAAGGCTAGCAATTGTGAGACTTCTGCCAGCCACTTGTAGAATGCTTCATCTACCTCTTCATCCTGGTTGGGTGGTCTATAACAGACTCCCAGCAGGCTATCTGCCTTCTTGGCCTTCCCCCTCATCCTTACCCATAAGTACCCAACCTTACCATCACAATCGTTGAGCTCCACACAATCGAAACAATTCCTAACATACAGAGCCACCCCCATTCAGGACTTGTCCTGCTAATTGGTGCACTCCATCTTCCAATGCCCTTCTTTTCTGGGGAACACTACTCTGTCTTCCCCCCTTTTCATTCTGCCTTTCTGTCCCTTGACTGCTAAGTACTCCTCTGCTTTTAACATTCAAAGCAACAGCTAGCAAAGCAGCCTGTCACTTGATACCTTTCTGTCCTAGTCACTTTACACAACCGTTGGTAAAATCCAGACAGATTTTCTTCTGGCTCCTGTCATACTTTATACAATTTAGACACATTCCCATTCCCTCTGTTTTTCCCCAATACCGGGCTAAACTTTGCATCTCCTGCACTTTTCTAACTGTCTACAAAACAGCATCAATTGTAACAGCGTATTATAATTCATAGTTCCTTTTTCAGACTATTTCTCGCCATCATCCAAATCATACATCATTCACCAAACACTAAAGAACAAATCAACATACAGCACTTCATCCTATTTCCCTTCATGCTGGCAAAACAAAATTGATTGCAATATTATACTTTAAAGTTCCATTCTTTGGCCATTTCTCTTGATCTTCCAAAATGTACATTTGCCACCAATGATTAAAATATTCCATTAATTGCTTCCTTGTGAGGGGATCAACTCCCACCTCCTTCTAATGCTTCAATAAACATCCCAAAGGTGACTTCTTTAAAATTCCTCCCTCCAAATATTGTTCAGAACTCATGTTACAATAAAATAACCTCTCTACTTCTCGACCGATTGGTTAACACAACACACACACGTATCCTAGAGGGGATCTTTTTTAAAATCCCTCTGCCTACAACCTGTGTATCACTTAAGTACAACTACATATACAATATATAACCAAACTACCTCAATCAATATGTTTATATATATAAACGTAGAGCTCGTTCAAAACAATATTACAGTATATATAATATACAACCTAAAACAGAGTCCCAAAATGATCGACCAATGGCAAATAACCAGAGAACTTGTAACCCCACAATACGTACCGACTTCTAAGCATCCCAAAACCAAAATTCCCAAATTGTACCAATTCCCTTTAAACAAACCGAACCCCATATATTATCAAGATGTTTTTCGAGTGAGGGGGTCCCTCCCCAATATTTCCCCAATGTTTTAATACACATCAAACAAAAAAGTTCAGAAGGTAATCACATGGTCTTTTAACAGGCAAAAATCTAACACCAACAGATCCGTCTTCAACACGATATAACTTATCAAACCGGCTGACAGCGCTGGCTCGTGTCTGCGGGGCAGATGCCTACGTCACTGCTGTACGGCCGTCGGTGACTGCAGACCGGTTAGCACAAACCTGAGCTACGCGTAAGAATCCTCACGAATGGTAAAGACAGGGAAGTCTCATCAGTTTCTTCTTCTCCAAATTTTGAAATCAAAATTAATTTATACTGGCACTGAAGCCTTTGCATTGAAGCTGGCAGGTTCCTTTTCACACTGGACGTCCTGCAGGCGAGAGCTGGCTGAGCGAACAGCATCATCTTCCTCACCCTGTGGGAGGGTGTGCCTGGAGGGGAGCCACCATCCACCCCTGGAGCAAGTCCAAAAGTAGTCACATAATCCAGACAAATCCGTTAGATCACATAAACCAGATAAATCTGTCAGAAACAGATGAGGATCCCCAAAACCAGAACTCAGTGGCCACAAAACCTGATTAGCCTCGCCCTGCGTGGCAATTTTCACCCCCGTCTAATGGGTGGGCCCCAGAAAGAATGCTTTTCCACTTACCAGGGGTCTTACTTCTAGTCCCTCAGTCTGGGGATCGGAAGTTCTCCCCGAGAAGTTCCCGGTGCCAGCTGGAGGTCCTGTGATCCCACGGATTGGTAAGGAGTCAGAAGCAGTGTCCCATCTGGGTCACCAAAATGATACTGTAAGTCGGCAAAACAAAGACTCTCTCATTTTGGGAGTTTTAGAAAGCAAGCATTCTTTATTACAGCGCCAGATGCATTACAGAGCCTTGCAAATGCAGGTGCTTCTGTATCTGGGGCAGGAGAGGAAAAGAAGCCAAAGATTTGACAAAGCCAAAGGTTTCTGAAGTTTGACAATAGCTAAAAAGATTCCCCAGGACCTATTTTTATTTGTATCCTTATATCTTATATCCATGTAATTTCTAAAGAGAAGGTGAGTTTGACTGATAACTGCACAGGTCCAGAGCCAAGAACACTATGTGCATGATGATGCTGTACAACCATCTCATGCAGTGGTGGTCACTTTGTGAGGCCGAAATAAAACAAGTTACTGGCAGACAGGTGTGCATGCAAACCAGGGAGGGTCGTGTGCTTCGATGGAGAAAAACGCGGATGTCATCTTCTGCAGAAAAGTGCTGGTGAGGTTGGCGATGGGTACACCTTTCGTGAGGAAACAGCTACAGGTGAGCAGCAATGACTGTTCAGTGGTGCTACGCTGCCCTCAACTGTTGCCTTTTAGCAATATCCAAATTTTCAAACAGCCTGCGCAAAGTTGCACTCTTCAGGTTTTGTGGTTGTGCTCCAAGAAAGGCCCTTGCAATCACACCGATTTTTTTTTTTTTCCTCACCTTTCATGTAGTAAAAATCCTGCTTGAAGTGAGCTCATTTGAAGTGGCTGAGGAAAAGGGCAGGTTCACTACGTTCACACCTATCTGAGGTTGAAGTCTGGCATCCTGCAAAGCAAGGAAAACAGCAGCTCAGTGTCTGCCACAGTTGGACTCCTACATCTCTTAGACTTAAACCAGCTATTAATTAACTGCCTCTGCTTCGGGGTGCACCTGCTACTGACTCCACACCCCCTTTCATTTCCTCTTCCCAGTGGCTCAGTGGGAGCAGCATAATACATATGAGGAGTGTGTATAAATTAAATTTGAGAGCCACAAGCCCAACAGTCCAAAAGCCTTCACGGGGCTGTTTCAATGCTCTTGCATGCTGTCTTAGTGCACAGCTGTGTCTGCAAATTCACACCTTTAAATCCTTGAGCCTTTAAATCCTGGTGTAGTATCCATGGGGGCGTCATATACATAAAACCCAACATCCCAATTTGTAATTAAATTGTTAGCCAAGCATCCGAAATATGCATTTCTCAGAATTCCTCAGCCTTGCTTGTAGCTCTGTAGTACAAATTTTGCAAGCAGAAAGCACTGTAGTTTGTGTTTTGCTGGCACCTTCAATGGATGTGTTAGACAAAGCACGGTCCCCAGCACGACTGTGTGGTGCTCAAGTCTCACAGAAAGTTGAACAGACAAAGAAATGGAAAAACAACTTAAAGCCCCAAGTAAGGAAGAAGGTCCCAGTCTGGGGTCACGGATGGCTCAGAGGGCCCAAGCAGGGTCCCTACTTGTGGCAGCTTTTTAGTAAGCCAAGCCACTTGCTAACAAAGACAGAACTGACAGCTCAAGCCTTTAGATAGTAACGTCAAGGTGTTAGTTTTATGGAGCCATTTTTATTCTTTCCTCATCAATTTTGTTCTGGCCTCTGGTGCTGGGGACTACAGTAAGAGCAGGAGCCAGGCAGTGCAGACAGCCCGCTGCTCCCATCACAGCCTGGCATACCCCCGGACGTGGCTGGCACACCACAAAGCTGTTTACAGCAGGAGTGACCTGGGTAACCACGGCAGATATGGATGCAGAGCGGATGCCCTAAGTCACCGTCTGTCCCCAGCAAAACAGCACTGACATCAGAGCTGCTTCAACCACTGAGGAAAGCGCCCACAGTGTTGTCTGCGCAAACACATCCTGCTCATCAAAGGGAAAGGAAGAGGGGTTAATTAGGTTGAGACATGCTTTGTCTCTTTTTCCTGCTCCTGGTACTGCCCCTCAGCTGCACACAGCCTCCGGAGGCCAGAGACTGTTATCTCTTCCCTGAAGTCAGCAGCAGGAGAGCACCAAGGTGGACTGCCTCCACCCCTCACTGTTGGGAAAAGGATGGCTGTCTTGGGGCTATGGCCTACGGCCAGGAAAAGGGCAGGAGGGATCTTGAGCCACAGGATTAGGCAGCACACTTGGGATGAAAAACATCCTGCCACTTGTGCCTGACACAAGCCACAGGACCAGTCACTGGAACCTCCAGTGCAGCTGTCCGCCAGGTCCACACCAGAGCCCCAAGGCGAGGACTTGCCACAAGAGCAGGAGCTGAGATGGGATGAGACACGGACTCAAGTCCTTAATATTTTTGTACACATCCCTACACTGGAAGCTGCTTTCTACCTTTCTGTGCTCTCCATTTCTCTAGGCTGGAGCTGCACTAGCACACATTCGCCTCCACACGCAGCTTTTCACTAATGAACATGCTGCAGAGAGCAGTGCTCCTCCTGGCCAGCCCTACGTGATGAACCTCCTCCTCGTCTGCTCTGGTGGTGTAAGGATTGCACACACATCGACAACTGTGGGCTACCTTTGGGGGGTTACCTTTAGTGGCCCTTGGCTTTCCTCTGCTGGCCTGGAGTGCCTGGAAGCACCGCAGCACACACAGATGGAGACGAGTCCCCAGCTCTGCAGCCTCCCACTGCTCCCCTTCTGAGGGGAACATGGAGGGGGCGCTCAAGTGGTGTAAACTCCCTTTTACCTGAGAGGCGATCAAGTCAGAGTTGGTATTTATTAGAAGGTCCATTAGAAGACCATTAAGCATTTGCTATTAACAGATTCAAGCTGGTACCAACCACAGATAACCAGTCCCACAATACAGTCACTGAGTCACAGGGGTCACTCACACCCACTCAGGCAGCAACAGCTGGAAGCTGACCCCAACTGCTCCCTGGAGCGAAGTGTTGCACTGACACACCACAGCTCACCAGGAAGGTGCTCATGTGCCCCCTCAGATGGGCTCCTCTCTCATCAGATGCTTGGATAAAATCCTGTTGTGCGCAACAGACCCATTCCAAGTTACACGGCCCTCAGCTGATGCTTGCCTGTGCCAGAAGCCTTGTGGTGTCCTACGCTCATCAGCATCTGTGAATTCAAAACCACTGCCAGCCTGCAGCCTCTCATAGTTCTTCCTTCAGCCATAGCTCCATAAAACTTGTTGTCACCTCAGCTAACTTCTGAGCTATGCTGAAAAGCCACAGCGCAACACTCAGAGGCATGAAGCACAAGCGCAAAGGAAGACTGAGCTTCTGTCATCAGAGACCCCACTTACCTCAGTTCAGGCAGTAGGAGCAAGAGGGAAGTCAGTGGCCCAAAGGCTCAGCCCCACCTGCTCCTGTCCAGAATGCTGGTCCTACACCATGCTGCAGCTTGTCCTTCACTAGCAGGCCAGAAACCCAAGGCAGCAGCACTCTGTCATCACCTCCTTGTTGTACCCCTCACAGGCCCTCCTGCCCATCTTCTGCTGCTCCCTCCCCAGACCTGAACACTCAGGGTCAGGATGTGTCCGTCCTGCTGGGCTGTGACTGGGACCCCAAGGCAGAGCTCTCCCTAGGTGAGGAAAGAGAGCAGGCAGGGGAAGCAGAGGCGCGGCGATACAAGCGGCCACTCAGACATCACAGCCAACACCAGCACCGCAGCAGCATCTTCAGGAACCGAGCTCTGCCAAACGGTCTGCCCAGGCCTGACAAGCCACTGGGACCTCTCTCCCTCAGCTTGCCGTGGCAGGGCAGGGAATGCCCCCTGCACCGCCCAGGGCGGATCCTGGGCTGATCCTCGGACCTTCCCGACAAGAATGACCACACCAAGCGATCCCTCAGAGAACAGACACACGCACGTGCACCCACCCTGTGCTGAACGCCCCCGTGCTCCAGCCATCCCAGGGCAGCGACCGCACACCGCCGGCAGCTCCGGCCCGCTCGGGCAGAGCAAGGCCGCAGGCGCAGCAGCAGCCCCCAGCCCCACTCCAGACCTGCCAAAGCCCTTCCCTCCCGCCCAACAGCCCCTCTCCGGGTCTCCCTCCCGAGCAGGGCCCAAAGCTCCGCCGTCGCGGCCTGCTCCGCCGCCGGGACCGGGCTGACCCTCAAGGCGGAAGCAACGCCCCCACCACCATGGCGACGCCCGGCCAGCCCCCGCCCCGGCCCAACATGGCGCCGGGTGCGGGGTCACGTGCCTCCCTGCCGCCCAATCAGCAGCCCGCGGCGCCTGCGCGGTGCGTGGCGGGCAGCGCCTGCGCTAAGATGGCGGACGGTAAGGTGAGTGGGGGGGCGCGGCGGGGGGGGCCGGGCCCTGGGGCGGAGGGGGCGCGGGGCTGCTTCCCCGTCCGCGGGCGCTGCGCCTCAGCCTGCGCCTCTCCCCCAGGACCCGCTGCCCAAGCTGAAGGACCTCGCCTTCCTGAAGGACCAGCTGGAGAGCCTGCAGCGCAGGGTGGAGGACGAGGTGCACGCTGGCGTGGGGCAGGTAACGGCGTGGTGACCCGCGTGTCTCGGGGCGGGCCAGGCACCCATCTTGAGGGGGCTTGGTTAAAAAAAAAAAAAAAAAA
>Ga0065711_1045397_pt1 | contig 13511 bp, 8 predicted proteins | sample Hoacrofraction12_FD_59098 | JGI IMG/M metagenome (GOLD analysis project Ga0065711, IMG submission 59098) | Hoatzin crop microbial communities from Cojedes, Venezuela - Epithelial fraction 12 v2 (version 2) | ecosystem: Host-associated > Birds > Digestive system > Esophagus > Crop | place...
GGGCACACTGCTGGCTCATGGTCAACCTGTCGTCCACCAGGACACCCAGGTCCCTCTCCGCAGAGCTGCTCTCCAGCAGGTCCACCCCAAGCCTGTACTGGTGCATGGGGTTGTTCCTCCCCAAGTGCAGGACCCTGCATTTGCCTTTGTTGAACCTCATCAGGTTCCTCTCTGCCCAGCTCTTTGGGTTGAACTTTTACTCTGTCGGAGTTCACTTATGTGCAGGAGTCCAGGTGTCCAGGTCTGTGACCACAGGAGAAAATTATAAGGGTCAAAGGGACATGTCCTCTGGGCATGATTTGGTCTGGTGGATTTTTTCTTGTCTTTTTACTTTTTTAATACAGATTTAGGCTCCAGCAAATGTAGTTTGGGTAACACTTACAGAATGAGACTTTTTTAAAACAAAAAAGTTTAAAAAAAAACTGTGGAGCAAATCTGGATGTCAGCCCTAAGTGTTTTTTAGAAAAAATTTTGAACAAGTGTACTGAACACAAAGATGAAATACAGATGGAAATCGATTACTCACACCAACTTTAAAATGGCTTGAATGATCTTTTTTTAAGGACCGATAGTGCAGTGTGTCAATTATTTCTTGTGTTCACATTTATTCATCTATGAAGGTAGTATTCAGAAGTCAGACTATTACCTATTTATCTGTTTAGATAGTCAAGAAGGCAATCCTTTATTGATAGCTTGTATTGCAATTACTGGTGACTGTCACTTAAGGATTTTTAGCATGCTCACTATAGGTCTGTAAATTGTTCACAAGTTTAAAAGAGGGGCTTTGGAGAGCGTGCAGATTGGGTGTGTTTACTATTTCAATTTTTTTAGACTGATATAATGGGAAATTATTGATCTGAGATTTAATTGGAAATAGTATCATTTACAAACATCAATGCTATTTAAGGATCTTACATGATTTTATTATTTTGTGTTAAGCTCACAGTGATTCATGTAGTTCTTTTAAGGTGCCATCTGATTTTTTCATGGATGCTTTCATTGCTCAGAAAAAAAGGGTTAAATACAGTATTAAAAACAAAGCATGCATCTTTATAATACACTTAAGCATCTGCTGTATGTCCTTGTAATTGCACAGAACAGGAAATGATGCTTTGAGATACTTTGTGCAGAAACCTTGTATGAAGAAATCCTGAGGGAAAAGATGCTTGAATCATTTTTAGTAGCCTGGGATTCTTCAGTCCTTGAACTAGATTGCATGCATTCTGACTTTGATTTTGAGCATTGAATCTGTAGAGAAACAAACATACAGATCTTCAGTAACGCATATGGCAAAATAATCTTTGGTTTGTTAGATCTTGTATGAAATGATAACAAAATCAAGCATGCATTTTTTTCATTCTCTTAAAATAAGTCTACCCTAAAGACAGATCGCCGTAAGGATATGAGATATTTATGTATTCATAATTTGATTACCGTAATTCTTGGCTCGCAAGGAAAACCATGTAGGAACTCAGCCTGCAGTAACTCATTCTTGCCTGCGCTAAACATCATCTGTTTCTTGCTTACTGTCTTGCAACCTTGTTTTGTTTGTGTGTTTGAAAACTTTTCTTGTTCTTCTTTAAAAGCGTTCTCTGGCAAGGGATATTCTGGTGGGTGTGATGTGGTTGGACATGTCACAGGGTGACTCAACAGATATTGACTCTCTTTTCTTTATAATTCAGATTCTTGTGCATTGTGGTGGCTGACAGTTGCTGTTACCGTCTCGCAGTATTATTAGTGTTGGCTTTTTCTGTTGCCCTTTTGGCACACTTCGCAGGGGGTCCAAGGATGGCATGAAGATAACCTTCCACTTCTGGCAGGCTGTTACTAGAAATAATGATTTGGCTGGGGAGTGCTGGTGTTTACGAATAGACTAGTTCAGCAGCTTCCATGAATGCTAGAAGTTTACATGAAATTGGAAGGAAGTTAGAGGTTCTCTTCTGAGCACAATCAAGTGCTGCATCTCCCATTTCTCAGACCTGGTGAAGTTCTCTGAATGGCTGTATTAAAATAGTAATTAAATAGTGTAAACACTCAGATTACAGTATTTCTAGATGTAAACCTCAGTGATCAGTTGTTCAACATACTAAAATTACCTTTAGGCTAATTAGGGAACATTTTGTCAGAAAAAAGATAAAAGTATATTGTAGACTTTTATTTTTCAGTGGTGCATTTAAGCTTACTGTTTACATGTCCATAATAATAGGTATTTGCTTATCAGAATTTCTTGACCTTGTGCAATACCGGCAGTTGTTTATGATTGTTCAAAACTTCCGCATCAAGTGTTGCCTATAAAAAAAGTTGAGAGGAGAAACAAAATATTGCAGGAGAATGTTAAACAGATGGATTGCTGTCTGTCACTTAATGGAAGAAATCACTGACACTTTTTAGAGGCCAGTGATGTGTTTTCATTAGGAACTAGTTCTTTTGCCAATTTATTAGGATCAAAATGTTCTTACTGGCTTTGGTTTCTGCTCATGTCATGAGATTGAAAGACTGAGAAGGGGCATTTACTTGTTCAGAACTGAAAAAATGCTAAGATGTTCAGAAGCTGAACAGATTGGTAGGGAACACCTCAATAACAAACTTCATCCGCAGGCTAAAGGATTATGTAACTTTTAACTTAATCTTTGCGTTGCTTGAACTTTAAACTAGAGCCGCTCCCCTTGGCAGTTCCGTGGTACTCGCTAATTTTTTGTTCATTAGTCATCTAATTGCACAGTCTTTTTGGTTTCACACTAACACTTTAAGATGTGAATGCAGGTGATAGATGAGGACAGACGAGGCTGAGATGGAGTCCTTGATATTTACTACTGTTCTGTCCAAAATCTACTGATAATCCTTCCAGGCTGTTCAGAAGAACAGAGCCCTGTCAGGCTGCTCTCGGTTCTCTGTGTTTTCTGTTTCCAGAAGCAGCTCTGTTTCTTGTCTTGGCTGTAGCACCAAGACCCTTCTCTGTTTGTATGTTTTTCCTTGCTGAAGAACAGGGTTGTTGGAGGGAGGGAGGCTCATGTTTGAAGCACTGGCTAGCATTTCCTTGTCCTCCCTGTTGGATGTATCAAGATGTGGGTTTCCGAGGACAAACCGTAGCATCTGTGCAGAAATGCACGGTGTTTCACATACCTGTATGCGGAAGGCTGTTGTGGTGGGTTAACTATCTCACCAAGCAGCTGCAGCACTTCCCTTACAGTAATAGGTGTTGCTATCATTGTGGTTAGAGTGGAAATGCTTTGCCTTCTCTGTAGATGTTGACTGGAGTTGGCTGGGCCCCCTTGCCAATCAGCACTGCAGTTTGAGATCCCAGCTGTAAGGCTGAATCAAAAGGGATTATTTTGGAGCAGCCCAGGAAGAAAACCAAGCAGTAAATTCTGACACGTATCGGCCAGTTGCTGAGCCACAGCAGCAGAGCTGCAGAAGGACAAGAAGACTATTATTTCTGTTTGAATACCCTTTGAATAGGCTATAGGCTCTGGTATCTAAATTTGTTTCACGCATCGTTGAACTAGAATATTTAGAGGAGGGTCATAGGGTTTTGCGTGCTTTCTTTGTATGTCTTCTGCCTTTGATATGAAATGTTATGTGTGGCGTGGCACTTTGAAAATGGGAATGGAAGATTTAATAAAAGGCTGAGAAGATAAATATATTTATAATAATGTTTCTTGAGTCATAGGCATATAAAATCACCCTTAAGAAAAAAAAACCAAGATGTCTTATTTCTGCATGAGAGGAGGACTGTAAAAGGAAACTAGGCCTTTTTACTTGTGTGTGTAGAATTTGCATACTGATATGTTCAGAGAAAGTAGCTATGGGTGGAAAAAAACAAAGGTGAAACCAAAGATGTGACTAGAGGAAAAAGGTCTTGCTGAAGAAGCCTAACCAATTGCATAGGTTCTTCAATTCTGTTTTACTTGTTTGAAATGAGAAGATACTAGTCGAGAAAACCATGCCTGCATTGTAAGTGAGGAAGAGAGGACTTGGTTTTTTACGTATGTGTGTGAGCTATGTGCACCCAGAAGTGGGGTCCTGGAAGACACGTGTTTGTATCTAAGTAAAGTAGAAAGCAAATAAAACATGCAAGCTCTGCACACTTTCTTGCAGTTCATTTGAGCCTTTCATTGTTGTAGGTTGACTTTCTTAATATCTAACTTCATTTAAAATTTAAGAGTAGTTCTGTATGTGATATGTCCAGAGGTGCAATGCTGTAAGGGATGCTGCTTTTACAACACATGTTTCTTTTGAAATTAGTGATCCTGAAGTTACTTTGGTTATTGGGGGGAGACAGTGATGTTTGTTTCGGATTTTTTGTGGGTTTTTTTAATTATCCAAATTACAACTTCTGTATGTGTCTTTTTTATTTTAGGCCTCAAAAAATAAAGATGGAAAAGAACAGAGCGAAGCTGTGTCACCATCGGAGGAAGAAGAAACTTTTTCTTGGCCTGGTCCCAAAACTGTTGTGCTAAGGAGGACATCTCAGGGTTTTGGCTTCACCTTAAGACACTTCATAGTTTACCCTCCAGAATCTGCAGTTCAGTTTTCTTTTAAAGTAAGTGAAATTAATAGTGAAGCGTTTATCTTTGTTATACGTTTTAGGGTAAAAAAACTAAAAAACAGCTTGATTGAGAGTCAGTGTATGTATAGATGTGTCTCACACAAATGAAAGATCCCTTATGTGGAATGTGGATGGGCTCATCTGTTGCATCGTTAGATAACCATGCACTGATCTGTTCTAAGAAAATGGAATTGACTGGGTATGAGCTCCCCAGAGTTAAAATATTAGTTGCCATGGCTAAGACCAGTGGTTATTCCAGAATATGGGAATACTTCTCTATACAGAATTTTTTTTTTTACCTAAAGCCAGTGTAGTTAGTCTATACATCTTTTACAGTGTAGACTTCAAGGGTGAGAAGCTTGGATTTTTTCTTTTGTGGTGGTGTTGGTGTCATGTCCACCTGTGTCCCATCCCGTTCCTATCATTGTCCCTCCTGAACTGAAATTTGTCATAACATCATACGAAAAGAATAGCCTGGAGAAGCATCAATTTACCATAGCTTCTAATCGAGTATCCCAAAATTAATGTGCCTTAGAAAGATGGGTTGTGTTTCTATATTATGTTCTTTCTGCTGAAAATAACAACAACCTGCAATTCCCTGTTAGTCAAGAGACAAATATATAGAAAATATATACAGGCCGATGTTAAAGGACAACTTTCTCAAAAAAATGCAAAATATTTCAAGATAAAACAAGTAGTTCTACGTGTTAAGTAGTTAATTGGTCTGTATTGCTCAAGGGGTTTATATATATATTCTCTGGTGTGACTGAACCGTTTGAAAATTGCTGTAGTACCTGGTGTTGAGAAAATGTCCGTTTAATAGTGATGGAAATTTGAATATTGAGAGAGGGTTTTTCGTGGTGAGTTCAAATAACATTTGCTCATTTTAAAGTAACCAGGTATGCAAGTTCTCATAATCCATGCTACCTCTCATTTTTGCTTTTGCTTTTCCACTGAGGCAGAAGAATAAATTCTTACCAAGATGGGGAATGGGTATCAGTTTCATGCTCTTTTCAGATAGCTAATTGACTCGTGTGTCTCTGCAGGAGTCTTTCATTAAAGTTGTCTTTATTACGTGTCCTAGGTGGCTATAGGATTTCTTCTAAAGTAGAAAAAGCTTTGCAGGAGAAAATCGGCACGTTTTTCCTGTTAACTTCAGCTATTCAGCCTGCACTTGAGTGCCCAAATCTTTTCCCCTTGACAAGGAGTCACTGAAGCTAACTGGAAGTGAGACTATTAGCAGTATCAGGTGATCCCAACATTTCTGTCCTTCAACACAGCTTATAGAGAGTCAGCCAAGAGCAGTATCTGGTTGAATTCCAATGTGAAACGGAGGAAGGAGGGTGGGGAAGCCTTAGCTGAGCAGAACAAATCACATGTACTTGTTAATATTTCCCAACAACAACCCATATTCACATTGAGGGTGAAAATACAAACAGCATGAGTAGGATGAATCTCCTTAACTAAGAAGTGACTGGATAGGTTTTTAGTGAAAGTATCACTAGTTCTCTCTGAGGGGGACGATAGCTTTTTCACGTGCAGAAGGAGATAGGCACAAGGAAGGGCAAGTAGTATGAAAAAAAAGTCAGCTCTTCCCCTCTTGTTCACATCTGATGGTTTCTGAGACCCCTGCATTATGTAGTGAGCCTCGTATCTGTAAATTTAGAGACACGTCTTGAAGTTCTACCTTTTTTTCTGCAAGAAGAGTTCTTGGCACCTTTTTTCCCTGTTTCTTCTCTGATGTGTCAGAATCTGGTTAATTCATTCCCACTTCTGTCTGGTTTTTGAAAAGGAAATAATGAGATTGTTGAACAGTTGTAATACCTTTATTCAGGAATTCAGTTACATCTAACAACGATAAAGTTCATTTGGACAGAGCCCTGGTCAGTACTTCTGTAAATTAACCTGAAATGTTATATTCTGTTTTCTTACTTTTAGTGTCTGTGAGGTGGTAGAAAAATAAACAGATCTTCAAAGTTACTGCTCCTGCGTATTTATAAGGTGGCTTTTATAGAAGTCTGTGTACCTAAGTTACGGTACTAAAGAATGAAATTCACCTGTTGTCAACCTGATACTAATACAAGGCAAATCTGGTTTCTCTGCCGTTCTTACTTGACCAAAGATCGTATTGGTTAACAGCTAATTAGTCTGTCACTGATTCTAAGCTCAAGTGTCATTCCTCTCTTTTTCCTCATTGATGAAATTTGTAAGGGCCTCAGAAGGCAGAGATGTTTTGCTTTGCGCACCTTAGAGATAGTATATTAATGGTAACTATGATTTGATTTTCTGACTGTCATAAATCGTGTACTAGCCTTGACCCTTCCTCACACCTGAGAATGCATGCAGTTATCTCTGATGTAAGGTAGAGGTTAAAGATGCCATTGACATAACAGCCAGAGTTACTCAATCCTCTACTAGTTTCTCAGAGCCACAATCCTTTTGTTATCACAAGTGTCAACCTGATGCTGTCACTTTTCCTCTAGATCAGTGCAGAGGTCTTTTTACCTCATGGAAGGCTTTGCATTCTAGCTCCTCAGATTGCTTTCAAGGTAGGCAAGCAGTCTCTTGCAAGAAATTGCTTGCCTGCCTAGAGATTTCAACATCTCCAAATATTACTGCAAGTCAGCATAAACTGGTAGTGGCAGTGGAGAGAAAAGAACATCTTAAAGAGCTTTCCTTCAGTCAGTCTTTATACATACTTTGTAGATTTTTTTTTTTTTAATACCCACTGTTGATTCCAATTCAATAACACTTAGTGAAGATTTCTCCATTAGAAGTTCTGCTCCTGTTGCCTGCAGTTTGTGTGTGTTTGAAAAGCTGTTTGACAGGTCGGGTGGAATTCTCAGGGGAGAAGAGGACAAGGCTCCTCACGTGGCGGGGAGCGGGGAACAGAACAGTGGGCATCTCTAGGACAGAGAGCATAATGCTCCTAGGCTGCAGAGTGTGGTACAGGTCACACCACAGCTGCAAATTCCAGGGGAATGGGAAGAAAAGCTTCCCACAGGCCAGAGAAGGCTGTGACTTGGAAAGCCACTGAGGTGAACTTTCTTGGAAGCAAAGAACTCTGCCCCAAGGGATGCATTGAGTGGAGAAGAGTGAGCGTTATTTTATAAAAATTTTTTAATAATCTGTTTTCTGCCTAAGTGCATTTGAGGTGTTGGGTTTTTATTTAAATTTAAAGTAGTTCCGTGTTCTAGTTGTTAGTCGAAGAAAACTTATGTTCAGTTGTAAAGCCGTTTTATATTTGTCCTGGAGAGGTTGCTACAGGGAAGAGATCTAGGCAGATCTGCCTCAAAGCTCTGGCTGAATGGGAGTCCCAAACCACACTTGTCTTTTAATAAATTAACACCTAATAGGAGCTGCCTTGAGTTATCTTCAGTTCTTCAGGTTAATTTTTTTTTTTGGTGACACCTTCCCTTAATACTTCATAGACTGGAGGCACGCCTTACCCTTGCTATTCAATAATGAGAACTGTGAGGCTTCTCCTCTTGTTATTCAGAAGTACAGAGCACCAGTTTAACAGAATGAGGGTCACTTTTTTGCAGAAGCAAAGGCCAACTTGCTGTCAAGCACATGAAGTCCTAGCTGTCTGGTCCATCTCTTGGATGTCTCTGAGTTGCAGAACTTCAACAAGGGTTTCTTTTGTTTCAGTGCTGATCAGAAAAACCAAACAGTGCTGAACTTTCATTTTATTTTTAGTGATGCTACTGATTTTTCTTGGGGGGGGGGCAGACAGGACGGGACGACACAACAACCCATCAAACAAAACCTATTCAAAATCTAAGTAAAATAGGTGGAGTCGTGTTAACCAAGAGACTTAGGGTTTGGTGAGGGTAAAATTCTAGTTGCAGATATTTCTAGCCCTACCTGTAAAAAGCTGATGTCTACCTTTCATAGACTTCCACTGTTGCTGATGTGAAACTGCGGTTCCTGGTGGTATAGCTAGACCGTTCCTCTTAAATGGCACTGTGATAACACCTGAATAAGCAGGGTGAGTTGCAAGAATAAAACTTCGTACCTTAGTAACAAGGTGACAGTGACCTGCATAACTCTCTATGGGGGCCATCCATAAAGCTTTGTTTTCTCCATTTTCATTTGACTGGAAAACAGGGCTTATGTGCTGTTGTTGAGATAATTGAACGTCATTGATTATGATTAATTCAGGGAAGTATGTCTGCATATTTTAACTGAATACTAGTGTGTTATATTTAATTTATATTATTGTATTATATATTATATTTTCACAGTATATTTAATTAATTTAAAATTCATTGTGTACATAGTACTGCAGGTCTAGGTCAAATTCAGGATATTTTGCAAAGCTGTAGCATCTTTTCATGCTTCCTGCATAAAACAGCGAATTAAGTACAAATCTTAAGTACAAATCAAGGGACTCTTTCTCATTGTAATTGTTATTAACTAATTTGTAAACATTATTATAGAGAACAATTATGGAAGAAGGTGTTACTTGGTAGGTCTGTTGGGAGGGACAGCCGTGTGTGAAGGACGGTGTGAAAGATGACCTTGGAGCTCGAGACTGTGGTTTAACGCATTTCATTTTGGCAAAAGTACTTGGCTGCTTGTGTGGGGCCACACACCAAACTGGGAATAGCTTCACATTCAGGAGTGAGTGACCCATTATGTATCCTCCTTGCTTCCCATGCCTCCTTTCCCTTAAGAAAGTGAATAGGGAGTGTGTGGAAGATTCCTTAAGCTAGCATTGCAAAAAGCCTACCTTAAATTATGCCTTTAACATTAGATGTTCATTAGGATTTTTGCATGTGGAGTTTGTTCTCCAAGTTCAGTCGGTCTGAGAAGCAAGTAACTGGTAAAAGAAAACCTTCTCTTTAGGTATGGAAGCAGCATATTCTAACATCTTGCCATGTGTACGAGGTAAATGTAGGAGGGAAAGCTAATTCCAAAACATTTGCGTTATAAAGCATTCCATTTTTAAAGGCCTGAGCTCATTGGCTTGATACCATGAAAAACTAATGTTTTGCAGCTGTCTTTTATAACAGAGCTTTGCATACTCGGTGACAAACTGACAAACCCACTGCAGTATTTCATAAATTATGGCAATTCTGTGTTAGCTAACTTTTGACTTCCATAATTTTTTGTTTTATAGTATCATACCAGGTAGCCTCCCCTACATCTGACCCACATTTTCCAGACTATGAGCTCTAATATTCAAAGTCCTAAAGATGTTTTTTTTTCTCTTGACAGAATGGGTAGAAACTAGAGATGTGCAGATGTTAGCCTTGTCTAATTCTTTGCTGCAGTTTTTTTGTGTGATCGTAGTTCAAAACTAACTGGCTGCTACAGGGCTTCAGGAGATGCAATGGTAAAATTTAGCGGTACTTGTCTACTAGCATGGTATTTTTGCCAAATTATAGAGCAGGCAGGACCGTCCAACTTAAGAGTGTAGTGTTTGCTGCTCTCTCAGTTGGGGTGGTAATGCTAATTATCGTGGTTTTTTAAAAGTAGAATGAGTACCAGATCTTCGTTAACTCTGTGTTTTGGTTTTTTGGGTGTTTCTTTTGTTGGTTGCTTTTTTTTTTTTTACTTCCTTAAAGTGTCTTACAAAGCTCCAGCAGAACTCTTGTATGTCTCACAAGAAATGTATTGCACGTGAGAGGTGTCTCATCCTCATCATTAATATAGTGTTCATACCCATGTCTTCCTCTATTTCTTGAAGTCGTCTTCTCTGGAATAGTTTGCTCAGATCAGTGTGAAGTTGCTTTGAAAATATTTAATATGGAAAAGATAGTGATATGTCTTTAAATGGAAAAGACCCAGAAATTTGGAATTAATACATTTAAAAGTGGGGAGTATACAGGTGAAAACTATTTCTGATTATCTCCTTGCTCCTTCTTTCTTTCAGGACAAAGCTGTTTTTAATTAACTGAAGTGAATTGTTAGAAGTACTTCCCAAATAGTACATATTTAGGTTGAAAGTTTATTACTCCAGAAAGTTTACAGTTCAGGAAGAAAGCATGTATTTCCATATTTAACCAATTGCACTTTTCAAATGGTAGAATTTTGTAGAAAAGATTAGCCATGATCTTTCAAAAGCCTTTCATTCATATTAATGTATTGACAAGAAAGTAACTTAAGTAATCATTTTCTGTCTTAAGCATGCCATTCTCCCTCAGTATATTCCAGTTGTGTGAATTTTTTTGAGAGGACTGTCAATGATACCTGGTAGTTATGATTGTGCAGATATAGTGCAATGAGCAGAAAGAGAGTCTTCGAGGTTGTTACTAACAATTGGGGTAGATGTTTTTTCCCTAGGTAGTTGTACTGAAGGCAAAATAAACTTGATACTTCAAATTTCAGGAAGTGTATTCAGAGCTTGCTTGCAAAGTATTTTGTATCTCTTGCATGTTATTTAGCTTTGAATCCCTACATGATGAAAGTAACCTGGCTTTCAGGGTGGAAACACATTTGCAACAACATACAGCTCGGTATTAGGCCTCATGGCAGTGTTTTGGGGGCTTTGGTACATTTGTTTTCAAGTTAATGCTGTTCATGTTGTTTCTGTAGGGATGCTTCATGGAACTGTGCGTAGTTGTGGTTTTTTTAAAACAAGTATTACACTACATTCTCAGAATGAAAGCCTTAATTCTGTAAAGTTAATATTTGTGAAGAAGTACGAGATATCAGAAGGCAGACTTAATCTTACAAGTTCACTTCAAGTCTTCGTAGCTTATAGATGCCTGTGTATTTTTTCCGTTTATTGAATTTTTAATATTCACTCTTTCTTTTTCCGTAGGATGAAGAGAATGGGAATAGACAAGGTATGTCTTGTTTTTATTCTCTCACAGATCCAGTAAATTGAGCATTTCTCTTCAGCTGTCTAATACACTTCAGTAGCTACCTAAGAGTTTGAAATGTAAAATCACTTCAGTGTGACCATCAAGCTCATTGAAGTTCATGGCACTGGAGCAAAAGAAAGAAAATACCTGTCTTTTAGCTTCACTTACTTAGTGTAGGTGTTTGCTTGGCCACTAAGTTAATTAAAATATGTGCTGTATCACTTCTGTGCTGTGTATATCACCTTGTCATGTATATGACAAGAAACCACCTGTATTACCTTTTCAGTGCCCAAATTTTCAGTCTTTTAATTTGATCTGCATGTAAGACCCACAGTTATCTGTATGAAGTACTACTATAAAGCGTTTGAGTCTCATGGATATATTTATATACATGCTTTTTTTTTTTAAAAAAAAAGTGCTGTATGGTGTGTCTAAGAGCAGCCAGTATGAAATTTGAATTTTGCTGCAACTTACTCCAATAAAAGCAACGCATAAGTATATAAACCCAGTGTTGGGAGTGATGGTAAGAATTATCCACAGAAGTGGTATAGAACTGTTTTAAAAACAGAAGATAGCAATGGTTATTCCCATTAGCTCCGTGATACGTTCTTCAGTATTTAACAGTAGTGATCTGACTTAATTCATCAGTTTTGGTACTCTTGTGTACATTTTAAGAGGTCCATGAAACATGCTTCAGTGTTGTCAGAGAAGATGTCTGAATAAACTTCTCGCATTGGATTTAGGAGGGATGGAAAAAATCGCTTATTTCTAGGTTATGCCTGTCAGTTCCCCTCCCTTTTCATCGCTTTCTCCCTCTCACATTGCCTGTGTCTGCTCTCTTCCTTAATTCACCAGTTAACTTATTGTGTATTAATTGGTGCTACATCTCAGTCCCACTTAATTTACATTTCTCTTTGGTATTTTGGTATTTTTATCATCCACGCTCACCTTTTTGCTGATACCTTATTTTTTTTTTAGAAGGGTGAAAAAAGTGTGGATTTCAGTAAGGAAGTTGGGTTTCCAGGTTGAGAGCCCAGTCGCACTTTCTGTTTTTCTTTCCGTTTCATCCTCTGAGTCTTACTCAGCTGTCATCACCTGCTTGTTAAAACAGTGAAAAGTCAGTCCTCTGTGCCACACCAGCGTGGAAGGTACCACTTGTGGTCTAGAGAAGGAAGTTCTGCAGTATTCTTCTTCTCACAGGGAGAACTGGATCAGCTAAAGATGCGAATGTTGGTCTGTTCATCTAAAATGTTATCTGAGATACATTTTTCAGTAAAGAAACAGCAGTAAGCAAACATTTATTTGGTTTACTATGAGACCTGTGCAGGTGGGAGCAAGATTACTTTCTGGAAATTTTTCTGTAGCTACTTAAGCTATGAATTATAGCTCAACTGCTGCTTATTTATAGCAACATAGTACGCCGTATGCCTTGAAATACAGATCAAAGGGCACAAAGTGCTCTGGAAAGATAACAAAATTCTCACCAGCAGGAGAGAAGGTTGGACTTGTGCTCCTTCTGGGGAGAGAAGAGATGACTGAGGTGGAGGGTGTCGGTGTCAGTAGAAGCTAACCTGTCAGGGTTGTGTGTTATACCTTTACAAATAACAAAACGGGACAAAGCATGTAAGGCATTTTCTCTAGGTTTTAGTGTGATCTTAGGAGGCAGAGGAGGATGAAATTGTTTCTTATTTACATTGCTACAAGTTGTTCCTGATCCTGGACGTGTTGCGTCAGTAGCTTACGAGGAGAAAATCAGGAAAAGCATATCTCATTTTTCATCTTCACAAACATCATGTGAGTTCAGCAAAAGCAGGTATGCCAGAAACTCAGTGAAGGATTATCACGAGGATTCTTAAAGTAATTAACATTGGAAAATCAGGCCGAGCTGCCTTGGAGTGGCAAGGAGCTGTGTGTTTGGCTTCTGGCTGCGGGGAGTCCCTGGCTGCGGGGGTCCCCCACTGTGGGGATCCCCAGGTCTGTGGCTGCTGGCTGCGGGGCTCCCTGGCTGCGGGAGTCCCGGGGTCTGTGGTTGCTGGCTGCGGGAGGTCGCACCGCTGCGGGGCTCCCGGGGTGTGTGGCTGCTGGCTGCGGGGCTCCCCGGCTGCGGGGGTACCCCCCGGCGGCGGGGCCCCGGCCTTCGCGGCGGG
>Ga0065711_1011494_pt1 | contig 13510 bp, 20 predicted proteins | sample Hoacrofraction12_FD_59098 | JGI IMG/M metagenome (GOLD analysis project Ga0065711, IMG submission 59098) | Hoatzin crop microbial communities from Cojedes, Venezuela - Epithelial fraction 12 v2 (version 2) | ecosystem: Host-associated > Birds > Digestive system > Esophagus > Crop | place...
ATGAAGAACTTCTTCACTCTGAGGGTGACGGAGCCCTGGCCCAGGCTGCCCAGGGAGGTTGTGGATTCTCCTTCTCTGGAGATATTCAAACCCTGCCTGGATGAGGTTCTGTGCAGCCTGCTCTGGGTGACCCTGCTTCAGCAGGGGGTTGGACTAGATGATCCCCAGAGGTCTCTTCCAACCCCTGCCATTCTGTGATTCTGTGAATGACAAACCCTTTGCAAGCTCTTCAGCGGATGCAGAGTCAGGCCAGCAGCCTGGACAGGCATTCAGAGATCCAAACCTTGCACCATCTGACTGCAGACACCAAGCCTGGATTTCCAAGCCTGCTGATCAGCCCCATAGTGCCCAGCCGGTATCAGCGCAGACCCTTCAATGGCCAGACCACACTGGAATGCCAGAGGCTGGCAAGCCTGTCCCCATTTTTTCCACGACTGGTGGAGCTCAGCAGAGTCTCTCCACTCCCTCAGAGCTGCACATCCCAACCTCCATCACCCTCAGCAAGCAGCTCTGCTCACCTTCACGGCCATGATGGTGCCACTCTGTGCATGCCGGACTTTCTCCACCACGCCGTAGGCCCCACGGCCCAGCTCCGAAATTGCCACCAAGTCATCAGCTTCCACCTCGAAGTTCTTTAGGGAGAGAGACACACAAAAGAAAAAAAAAATCAAAACATGAGCACACTTATCACCACGGACATCAGCAGAGATCCAACACTTGCAGCAGAGCATTTCCAAACAATGGTACCTACAGGACCCCACCAGCTCCTGTACATACTGGAGGCACCATGCTTGGAGAAGGTGGGTGTATTTTTTTTTTCTCTGTTGACCCAGAGCCCAAACCCTCTTACCCTGTACTCACCAGGGCTCATTTAATCCCCTCTCTGCAGCTAGAGATCAGGACTTTCATCCTTTAAGCCAGGGCACGCTGCCACTGGAAAGGGCACCAAAGGTTGGTGCCTCTCCGCCTGCTCGGGATTACCCACACAAGGGTATTTCTGCGGTTGCAGAACAACTTGCAGGATGTTAACAGCTCCCGTGCCAACACGGGCAGCGGTCGGGAGCCTCTGCCACAGCTCCAAATCCCCGTGTGCAGCCGGGGATCCCCACCTCGCCCGCATCCTGAGCGATCGCTGGTCACAAACACAGCTACGTGTCTAATAACACCTCTGCCTGTGCAAAGCCTCTCTTAGATGGGAGCGCATGCAGCAACTCAATTCCTAATTACTGAGGAGTTCAAATGAGTTTTACCTGCTTTCAGTACTTCCTCCCACTATCAGAAAGCAGCCAACAAGGTAACACATGAGTTAGCACTGAGGAAGGAGCTCAGGTGAGTGACACTACCTAAGTCTCACTTCAAGCAGGGGAAAAAACCCATCGCCAGCGTTCAGCCAAGCGAGTGCCCCACGCAGCAGGGAGCCAGCCAGCTCCTGTGCCACCCACAAACAAGTTTCCCTAAAGACGTGTTACCCTATAATTGCCTGCTCTGCTGGGCAGGGCACAAACTGTTTGAGTGAGACATGGGCTATTTTTGGACTCTGCGTTCATCGCTCCTAATAAGTCACAGGCCTTCTTTTAGCCAGGCTTCATCCAGCCTCCGTTTTTCCTCCGGTCTCAGGGAACAAAAATAATACCAGGATGCCAAATTGCCCCAGTAGCCACAAAGGCAGCGAGGGTGGGAAACATGCACGGCACAGCGCCGGATGCCGTGCCTGCGAGCTACACCCAGAGCGGAGAGGAAACAGCCTTTGGCGTTACGGAGCCGAGCTGGAAGATGTGGCTGCCGGGCTCCTGGCCAGCAAGCTCCCCTCGGCACTGGCCACGGCACGGCCAGCAGCGACCAGCTCCGCCGGACCTTCCTGCCGGCCCCGGCTCCGTTTATTTGAGCCAGATGTGCATGGCAGGCGGCCGAGGCAGGGAGCAAGGGAGGGCTGTGCTTGAGCTCAGCACTGAGCTATGCACTGCCCAGCGCAGGAAGGTGCCGGCCCTTTCCTGGGCAGGACGGTGGATCCAGAAATGAGGAGAGCAGGGCGGAGGGGGACATGTCCAAGCCCCCACCCTGCCGCCTGGGGCAGCTGGCAGAGGAGCAGGGCAGGCTCGCAGCTCCTGCAGGAAGGATCTGGTGGTGCTTTTCAGGACACGTGTTCTGCAGTTGTTCCAGCTTATTGTTTGTTTTTTTTTTTTTCTTCTTTCTCCTGGCATTTACTCTAAGGCTTCCCCAGAAGCTGGCAGTTCCCAGCACACTCCAGGAACCAGCATCGCCCTGCCCAGCAACAAGAGATGATGCACTGACAGAGCCAGCGCTCCCCTCCCCTGGTAACGGGACGCACGGCATCACCTGCACGGATCCGACAGACCCGAGGTCATTGTCCACCTCCACGGCCTAAAGCTGGCCTTCCGCCCAAGCCCTCTTCCTCCACCATGTCACCCCAAAACACCCGCACCAGACCCCTCCTGCAAACACTGGAGCAGGCAGAGTAGGGAAGGAGGCAAGTCTAGAGAGCATTCCCCAAGCTACAGCACTCTCCTCTCGCACACATCATGCCCAGGCTGTTACAGAGAGCATCCCTCCCTGAGCTATTCATACCCAGTATTGTTCCCTGGACCCAGCCAAGGCTTCCTCTCCTCTCCCCTAACCCTAAAACCTTGCACCGAGGCCGAGGGGCCCAGATACCATCAGCCAAGCCACCTCCCAGCCTGGAAGGTAAGCAGCTAGATATAGGGCTGATCCAACGCGTGGTATTTTTAGCTCGCTTGCAAAGAGCCTTCTGCAGCCCCAGGAGAGCCCGTAACAAGAGAATGAAATAAAAGAGAGCGAGCGGCTATTTCTAGCAGTGTTTTTCATCAGGTCACTAGGAAAGGCTTTGGAGAGCTGGAGAGAAGCTTTGTGCCCAGCTTCTCCTGAGCCACCAGCAGTAACACAGCCCTGTGGGTGCACAGGACAAAGGGGAGTTTGTCTGGGGCAGCCGGAGAGCACAATGAGGCCACGCTGATTTCAGGCAGATGGGCTGGGTGCGTGCACTCAGACCGAGGTGGCCAGTGGGGCTGTCAAGGGACTGCTGTGATCTCCCAAAACTGCACACCCAGCCTCTGGCACCCACCTGCCTTGCAGGGGCTGCCCGCAGGCAGGAGAGACCAGCCAGCGAGCCCACGGGCTCAGAGACGAGCCGTCTTAAAGGCAAGGTGACGTGTTCAGCTCTCCAACAGTCACTGCTCTAAATACACAGACATCCCACTGCTCCACAGTGGAAAGGTCCTGCTGTGGGATGTCTCATCCCTGCAAAGATGCATCCCGTGAGGCTGCACCAGGAGGCCACCATCCTTGTCACGGGGTGCTCCGAATCTCAAGATTTGATTTGACAAGTTGTCGGGCACGATCCATAAAACTCCCCACACAAGGGGCAAACACAATTAGAAGCAAGTAAAAAATAAACCACATTGTCACGTACTTTATCTCCAATGGTAATGAACGCTCTGGAGTCCAAGTTCCTCGGGGGCCTGCAAGAAAAGAGTAAGAGAGTCAGGAGAAAGCCCAGCTTCGTTACCCCTCTTGGCCGGAGCCAGGTTTCACATTCCTTTGAGTACTTTCAGTCACTGCTTTCCACTGTCCCCTGTTGTCGTGGGTTCAAACCAGCCCCCTCCAAACACTCACAAATGCTTTAATCATGCCAGTAACACCTCAGCACACACCCACAAGGCATTTGCTGCACGTATGCAGCGAGGACCCCAGAGACTCAGCTAGGCGAGACATGCACCGAACCACGAGGTCTGAAACCACCCCTGCGCAGGAGCCTGAGGAACCGAGACCGCCGGGACCTGACGTTTCTGTGGCAGAGCAGCTCAGTTGTCATGTTTTGACAGGCAGGTGTTGTAACAGGACAGCCACGTCGCCCGAAACGCACGCCGAGGGAACAACAGGTAATTCCTCACCCGTGAGTCATTTGTGTACGCTCACGAGCCTGTTTCAGGCAGCGTGGCAGGCAGAGCTTCAGTGTCACACTTTGCACAACACCACGCAGGCAAGAGGCTTCCTTTATGGCTTTTTCCCCTCCTCGTTGCTGCCCACTTCTCATTACGGGCAGCACGGTACTTTTAGAGCTGATGCGAGCGTTTTGGCCTTCCCACCTCGCTTCTCCGCTCTCCGCGTTCCCTGGGACCTTCTAAGAGCGGACATTGCCCAACTGGTTCAGCCTCCCAATTCCCATCAGAGCAACACGGCAACCTCCAGTTTCAAGGAAGTACTTCAAGGCTCATGGCAAAAGCCTTGTGCTCTGCAAATATTTGCACTGCAGCTTGCAAAGCACAGAGAAAAGGAGTTGTGGACAGCTTGCACCAGCCTCTACACAAGTGCTCTGGGCATGCAAGCGCCCCACAAATTCCAGCGTGACGCCTTCTCCAGGGGAAATTCAAACACTGATAGGAGCAGAGACAGATGCAGCCGTGGGGGAAGGAGGTGGCTGCTGCATGCAGGGCTCNNCGTCTGCGTGCCAGGCTGCNCAGCACTAATGGGGGAGTTCCCCTGGCCCCCTCTCCNGCGGATCTGTCCTATCTACCTGGGGTTTTCAGTAGTGGTATTTCTCCTTCAGGGATTTCACTGCTCTCCTGGAGCTGGGAGGGTCTCTAGAAGGGCTTTATGCAACGGTGGAGATGCAGCCTAAGGTGTTTCAGAACAGCACCATGGAAGCTGAATTTAAGCCATCTGCTCTTTGTCAAATCAAGTGCTGCTACCCTCGGCTCTCCTGCATGGCATAACAAGCATCAGCTGCACGCAACAAACAGCAGAGAGATATTCCAGTGCCCTGAGATACCGCTGGGCACTGGCCCCTGGCACGGAGCAGCACAACAACGCTAGACATCCATGTCCTCCTCGCACCGAGGCAAGGAGCTGTGAGCAACTCAAACTAGCCCCGACACACAGGTCAGGGGGAGGATGCCCTACCGTGCAGAGCATCCCCCAACCCTCACCCCCCTTAATCTGGCTGCCACCACCTCTTCTCTTCCCCTGCATTAAAAACCTTTCTCTCTTCTTCCCTCGGGCAGATTTGCTGTCTCCACCGTGTCTTTGCCCTGTGGCATTGGCAGAGCCATGGCAGACTGAGAAGAGTCTCCCAGCAGTCTCCCAGCCTTTGCCTTTCAGCCATTTCAAACCAAGCAGGCACCTCCCAGAGAGAGACACACGCTGGGTATGCGTGTGCATGCGCACGTGCATACTTGTGTAATTCCTTCTCATCACCCGCAAGCCAGAGCTTGAGATTAAAAATTAACTGATTCTGCAAAGTCTACACGGGCCACTCCCCTTGACACAGCGTTGAAACCAGCTCCAGAGAACAGCCATCTGGCTTTAAGCAACAGAGACACTTACGTTGTGTTGGCAACGGGCTGTTTGATGGGGAAACCTGTTATCCTCAGCTCCCGCTTCTTCTTGCTTTTCACTGGAAGAAAAGATGCGCACATGAGCACCTGGCATTTTTACTTTTCTCCCTTCAAGCATCCTCCTGCCTGCAGCCACCAGGCAGGGGAGGAAGGGCCTGGACCCTCTGCACTGTGCAGCTATGGCAAGATGACAAGAAGGTCACAGCTCTCAGGACCACCTGCCCAAAATTTCAGGCAAGAGCCAGAAGCACAAGTGGGTCTCGAAGGCCCTGCCGAGCGCTTCCCTGCAGAAATACCCAGGGGTGCACTGACAGAGACTCTTTTCTGAGCCTTGCAGCCAAGCACTGCCTTGCAGCGCTCCTCAGACACCCCAAAAGTGCTCTTTACCCTGTGTGGCCATTAACACTCCCCTCTCTTTTGTGATTTCAGCTCTGATGTTCAGGAGATGGGTTAAAGTCATGATTCCTGCTGGGTGCTTACCCGGTTTGTGCGGCTCCAGGGATCCTTTGGAATCTGAAAGAGAAGGGAGACAGCGGCTCAGCCTTCGGGCTCCGGACCCATCACGTACCGGCCCTCCATCGCTCCCGGTTCCCCGCAGGGATCAGTGACGGAGGCCGACGACATCCGCAGCCCGGCCCAGTCCCCGTTTCCGCAGCCACAAGAGGTCTCCGTGCCATTAGCCGCGCTCCCGAACAGGCTCCCTGTCCAGCTTCTTCCTGGCCCAGAGCCCCCAGCCAGGCCTTGGGGAAGACCCAGACCCCTGACGGCCACTGGTCCCAAAGCAACGCCAAGGAGCCAGTCCCAGCAGGATACCCCGCATTCAGCAAAGGGAAACCAGGGCAAAACCGGCCAGGAGCTGACTATGGGCACCAGGAGCGAACTGGCCACAAAGCGTGGCTTGTGGAGGCCGAGACCTGGCCAGACAAGGCAGGACCCCAGCAGAAGCGACTGGCGAGAGGATGCTCTCTTCCTGCTCCCCCCCAGCTCCAAACAGCACTGGGATAACATAACCCACCGCTGTGGAGGGAAACGGGGTCCAGGGCAGGATGAAAGGTCCACTTGCAGATGAAACTACAGGGATGAGAGATAACCAGCACGGGGGGCCAGCGGGCAACGGGCAGAGGAGACCACTGACCCCGGGCTGCTCGCAGAAGCCCCAGCCATTCCTCCGTCAGCAAACAGCTCATCCACCTACCCCAGCTCACCAGGAAAATAAACAGACTGTGAGGGGCTGGGACGGGGGCTGAAGGGGCACAGCCGAGACCGTCAAAGCCCCGATCCCCCCCAAGAGAGACAAAGGGGGAGCTGCACTTTGCAGCTAAAGGTACTTCAGCCAAACAGACCTGGTAGATGCATTAAAAAGCACAAAGAGCACAGTGTGCTCCAGGCTGGGAGCGGATGGTTCAGCTTGGCCTTGGACAGCCCTTCCAAATGGCTCCTACCTGCCTGGCTCCTGGGAACAGGCATGCGGACAAAGTCCAGTGCTTCGAAAGGAGGGAGGGGAGAGGCGAGGAGCTGGGATTTCAGCCGGAGCCGCAGCACCGTGCGAGAGCTCCTGCAGCAGTGGCGGCAAGACAGACGGATGATACACGTCCAGCATGTTCCCAGCACAGACAGTCCCCCGTCCCCACCCCTGTCCCCCACCAGCTCCAGATGCATCAGCTAAGACGGGTGCCTGAAACCCACTTTTCCAGCCCCGTCCCCCCCCTGAACACAAAACTCGCTGAGGCCGCAGGGGAAAGCTGCTCTGCAAGGTACAGCAAAGGTCCCAGCTGCTGGACCAGCAGCATCCCTCCCTGCTGAGGGAACTAGCACAGATCAGTCCGTGTCCCCACCTCATCTGCCACCTTTCCTGCATCAGAGATGACCCATAAGGGTCTCATACCAGCACAGTTCCTGTGAGCTACAGGAGTGGTGTGAACTTCCAGCTCAATAAAACCAGCCAGTGAGCTGCTCCACCCCAAACTGATCCTGCTTGGCTGGAAACCAAGGTCTCTGCAGACCTGACCACGTCACAGCAATCACGGCTTCTAATCCACGAGCCTGCAAATCTTCCCTTCCCCATCGCCCACCCAGCAGGGCTGCAAGGGGGACTTATCAACAGGCCAGCATGCCCGCTGATGACACTTTGCAAAATACCTGGTTAAGCAACGACGGGAGCAAACGCAAAATGGAGACAAATCAAAGATGCCAGATGGGTTCAGAAATGCTTCCCCTTCCCACACCCAGCCTCTCGCTACTCAGTGTGGCAGGCTGACCACAGGGGCTAAAAATTGGGGTCCCCAGAGCCCGGCAGCAGGCTGGGCAGCTCACCGTGGGCACACATCCTGTCCCATGCTGGGGAATGGATTTAGCTGGCTGCTGACCGGGAGCCTTGCACCGAGCGTTTCTGCCCCGTGACCTGCTCTGAACGGCAGACAGCGTTCGCATGCAGCCCCTCCGGGGCAGCTATCAGCCAGACCTTTACACGAAACCCTGAAATGCCCCCCATCCTGGCTGCTATTTTACTTCATCTGTTTGCTCTCCCTCTCCCCAATTGCCATAGTAACCCCGCACAAAGCGCCTTCTGTGCCACCGGCTCCGCTGGCAGCGCCGGCCGCAGCGCGGTGACTCACGCGGCAGGAGCAGGGTCCACGCTGCCGGGGCCAGGCGTCCCACGGGCTGTGGCGTCAGCCCTTCCTTAAGCCCTGGCTGCAAGAGGGAGGCCGGAGGGAGCTGGGAGCACCCAGCCCGGGATTGGGAATCAATGGGGCACGTTGTTCTGTGGAGCCCGAGCTCGCAGGCAGGACGATTTGCAAGCACGGGTTAGAGGGGCAGCAAGGGATGGACAAATTCCCCATTACAAACCCCCTGCACCATACAGGAGTCTCATTTAATGCCTCTGTGCATTGGTCGTCCCCCAAGAACTCTGCTGTAACGGGGGTCCTGCACATCAGCCCGCTTCCCTGTACCCCCAAACCACTTGCACTTCCCAGCACCGTACTGCCAGGGTCAGTGACAACCCCCTTCCCACCCCGTCACGCCTAGCCCCAAAACGCGTTTCCTAGCTCCAACCTGAAAAAGCACTGATTAAACCAGAGGTATTCTGCCACCACTCCCAGGCTCTGGCTGGGCCACCCACGCCGGTGGAAAAGCCAGCTCAGCTCACGCCTGCAGGAATAAAGTCAGCCACCATGCTGCCCCGCAGCCAGGGGAGCCGAGGCGGAGACTGGATTCCCCCGTTACGGCTCTCCCAAAATTTGCCACAAGCTTTCCCACATGCTTGCAACTGGTCTGAACTCTTGCTTCGTGCTGCAAGCTTCCCCCGCTGCTGGCAGCAGCACGGGTCCGGCGAGGCAGAGGTTGAGTGGGCAGGCACCACTTCCCCTCGAGCACAGCCCGGAAAATAAAAAAAGCAAAGAAAAAAGAAGAGCAGTCCTGCCTCAAAGCTTTGCACAGCCTGCTCGGGGAGGCAGAGCCCCAGCGCGGGAGATGGGGGCACGGCACAGCCTCCCCGCTATTGCACAGCCCAGTGATTGCCCCCCGAGCACCCCACAGCTGCCGAGCTGCCTGCTGCGAGCCCCAGAGCTGGACGCATCACCTCCGGGATGTGACCTTGTTCCTGAGCCTCTGCAGCCCTCTGAGGAAAGCCCATGCACTGTTTCAGGGCAAATGAGGACGGAAGAAGGACTTGGGGGGGGAGAAAAATAAAACAGGAGGAACAGAAAGGCAGTGGGACAGGCATGACAAGACCTTGCAATTCAAGCCCTTCTGTCCCAAGCACGTCCCAGGGCAGCATTTGCTTTTAGCCCCCGCAGGCAGCTGCTGCCAGCTCCTTCTCACCGGTGAGGCCTTGGCACTGTCTCTCCTGCGTTTGGGACCCCAGCAGGGTCAGCGCAGGAGGAATTGCCAGAACGTGAAGAACAGTTTATGTCACCTGAAAACCCTGGGAACACTCCGGTTTCCCAGGGCGCTGGGCTCTTGCAAGAGGGGTGGCTGCAAGCACAGAGCAACGCAGCTCCCCCCTAGAGACCCCTCCACGTGGGCAAAAAGGCAGCAGCGGGACAAGGCGATGTGGGGACACGTGCCGGTTACCCCAGCGAGTCCCAGGGCTCCACTGCCAGCCCCGAGCACACGGGACAACTGGGTGCTGCCGGTGCGGTGCTCCAGGCAGCCGGAGGGACAGGAGAAAATTAGCTGACAGAAGTTCCTGGTGCGGACGAGATTGTAACCCACGTGACGCTGCAGGCACGTAACTGCATCCTTTATGCTAAGAAAGGAACCATTTCCTTCTAAAGAAGAAAAAAAAAAAGTGCCTAACAATTTTTTTTTTCCTCATGCTATAATCTCCACCAGCTAAGAACTGACACAGACGTTTCCTGGAACTGCTTAATTCAACATCGGAATCCTCGCCTTCGCCACCACCAACCTCAGTCCTATTAAGTTGCACCTCTCCCCGGGAGGTTTATCCATCCCACTCCGCTGGCGTGGGCGGGGAGAAGTGAACAGGACAATCTACAGAACTGTAAATAAATCTATTTGCCTGAGCCGACCTTTGAAATGAAATCTCTCCACTGCCTCCCCAGGGCTCTGGTTCCAGCCCCAGGTGAGGTCCTGGGGACGGCGGCGGCACGGGAGGCTGCTTCCAGAGCCGCGTCGCTTTGTTAGCACTGGGGAAAAAAATGTTTCGGATGCATCCCGGTTCTCCTCGATCCGAGGAGGAGAGTCAAATGCCATGGATGGGGCAGAGGGCTGCAGGGTGGATCCCAGCCCTGCTGCAAAGAAAGAGCTGGAACAAAAAAGCATCAAGGAAAAAAAACATAAAAAAAGAAATGAGAGGCAGGGTGCAAAGCAGAGAGGGGAATTTGGTTGCTTTGGTCATGAGAGCCAGCTCCTCGCAGGCACAGTTTGTGCTATTTTCCACAGCTGAGAGTGGAAAAAGCTATCTGTGGAAGTGGAAAAAGGGCTCTCAACCTGCCGAAAGCCGTCACTCATCGGCCCGCCGAGGCCCCGCTGCCGAGAGCGGCTCCTGAGGGTCATCGCCGCCTCACGCTCGGCACTTCTGCAAAAAAAGCGAGCGAGGAGGAGGGAAAAAAAAACCACGCTTCAGAAAAAGCCCCTTGCAGCCCCGAAACAACCTGTCAGCCTGCGCTGCATCAGAGCCCCGGGCTGCCGGGGCCGCCCGCCTCGCCGATGCAACAGGCTCTTCAGCAGGGGACGACCACGCAAGAGCTGCTGGAAAACCCTGCGTCCCAGGAATGCGACCAAAACCGAGCCCGGAGCTAGCTCTACCCTCCGAATATTTTCCTTTAGCCATGCTAGATCACTAGCTTCTTTTTTTTTTTTTTTTTTTTACAATTAAGATGCCAGTGTTTCAACCCACACAAAACATGCAAGTTTCCAGTGCTTTAAAAATAGATCCCCAGCTGCAACCACCGACCCCCCACCCAAGCAATGAGAAAGAACTAAAACCGCATGGATTGACCCCAAAAAAGTTGCACGGCCCCTTTTACAGCACCAGAATCAGCCCTTCACTCTCCCCCACCACGTGTTTTGGAAATTGCAACATCTACCTTGCTTCTTGTCCATCGCTTCCCAGAAATGCAGAGCAGCGCGGGCACGCCTGGCAGAAAAGAGGGATGGCGAGGGCTGGAGGGAGGGGCGGGAAAAAAAAAAATCCCGCAGGATCCAGCACTTCTTGCAAGCACCGATGGTTATTTTCAGCGGGAATGCATGGCCCGGAGAGCTCGCCGGCTTCACGCAGCTCTCCTCGCCCGGCGTCCCCAGCTCCTGGGGGTCCACGAGGCCGGGAGCAGCGGTGAAGGCGAGCGGGGGGACTCGGGGAAGGTAGCGCCGCGTTCCCTCATCGGCAGCTGCCGAGGTTGGTCGGTCTCAGCTCCGCTTACCCTTGAAAGCTCAACAGTTGTAAAAACTGCAGCGGCGAAATAGCAGGTGACGTCAACAGGAAACTGGGGGGGAGCCAGCTCCAGCTCCGGGAGCCATTGAAGCGCCGGATCGCTACAGTGCATCCCGGTGGGACGCGTCTTCTTCCGACAAATTCAATCATTCAAGCCCAGCCTGCAGGCAGAGAGGCAGAGCCTGCTCCCACCTCTTCCGTCCCCCTCCCCAGGCGCCCCGCCGGAGCGAGCCTTGCTCCCCCGGCTGCCACCCAGCATCGGAGCGGAGGGAAGCCCACGCTCGCTGGTTTGGGCACCAAGGGGATGCCGGGATAGAAAGAGGTCACATTTCTTTGTGCTGCAGGTGACACGCTAATTGCTTTGCCACTAACAACTATTACCACAACAAATAGTAGAAATATTCTTCCATGACAATACCAGCACAGAGGTTAGCAGCTATTCCAGGGTGACAACCGAGACGGCATCTCTGGTGGCAAAAAATAAATTGCTGCATGGATTTGGCTGGTAAATAGCAAGGAAGAGAGACGAAGCCATTGAAAAAAAATAATTCCTTTCTCTGTGAACATGTGCAAGAAAAGCTGTGGCAAAGTATCGCCGCTCTTCCCCTTTCCCTCAAAACCAGCCTGGCAGAAACCAGCGCTGACGCTCCTGATCAAAGCCAGACTCAGCTTTGACGGGCTGCAGTTTTGTTCTCAATTTCCCTGGCAGCTTGGAAGGGAGATCCTTTACCAGCTTCTTTACCTTACACTAATTATAGAAAATCTGCCTCCAGTTCGCTCCTGAGCTATTCCCTAACTCGTAGGCTGTGCCGGGCCATACACATTTGCAGGCAGAAAAGTCAGAGGTCAAGGTAAATTCACATACCAACAAAATGAGTGACTCTAATTTTAAACAGTGTTTATACAAGCCGCAGAAGGACTGCGGAAGATATTTTCTCAGGCGCATTTCCACTCCCAGGGTATAGTTTCAGGCACAGATCATCAGCGTATAAAGGATGCTGACGCAGGAGCTGCTCTCGCAGACAGCACCGAGAGCCGCCGGCACCCGTCCCCGGCACTCCTAGGCAGAATGATGCTGCACTGCCATAGAATCCGGGAATGGTTTGACTTGGAAGGGGCCTTAAAGACCATCTCATTCCAACACTCTGCCCTGGGCAGGGACCCCTTCCACCAGCCCAGGGTGCTCAAAGCTCCGTCCAACCCGGCCTTGAACCCTGCCAGGGAGGGGGCAGCCACAGCTCCTCTGGGCAGCCTGGGCCAGGGCCTCACCACCCTCAGGGTGAAGAATTTCTTCCTTATATGCGATCTAAATCTCCCCTCTTTCAGCTTAAAGCCACTACCCCTCATNCCATCACTCCATGCCCCTGTAAAAAGNCCCTCTCCAGCTCTCTCNCAGCCCCTCCAGGCACTGGCAGCTCCTCTAAGGTCTCCCCGCAGCCTTCTCTTCCCCANGCTGAGCAGCCCCAGCTCTCCCAGCCTTTCCTCCCAGCAGAGGGGTTCCAGCCCTCNGATCATCGCTGGGGCCTCCTCNGGCCCGGCTCCAACAGGTCCATCCAACAACGTCCTCCCATCACTAACTCTCTGGCTTGATGGCTAATTCCCTGGCCCAGACATAAGATGCTCCAAGGATCTCTACAGACACCCGCAAAGTCAGCGCTGCTTTGGAGGGGAAAGTCCCCAGCCCAGCAGGTGGGACGGGAAACACCGTTTGAATGAGTCCTGCTGGGTTTCAGTGCCCAGGGAGCAGGGGTGCTGCGAAACAGAGCTTCCAGACATCTCAAAAGCATCTTGAAAAAAAAAGAGAGGAAAAAAACCAAAATGAAACCCAAGCATCCTTTCAAGTCTCACTATTGGCAACTCTTTCACAAGTTTGCCCACATGGCAGGAATTTCCCAGCCTCGAAAGATGCACACCACTTGCCATTCATCAGCCAGCCCTCTGTACGCTACAAGTAAGCCCAGAGGAACAGAAGGCTTCGGGTGTTTCACTGGTGTTGACGAAGCCTCCCCACGCCTCTGGGTTGGGAGATCATCCCATAACTGGTGAGGAGAGCCCAGGCAGTAAACCCTGCGATGGGGAGAAGCCAAGGCACTTGCTGCAGGTCCAGGTACACCGGGGCAGAGCCGGGGACAAGGCAGGGGTCCGGTGCGATGGCAGCCACGCTCCCATCGCTCCCAGCAGCCTCCTGCCAGCCGGCTGGCTTGAATGAGTGGAAGAGCACACCCTTAAAAACAGCAATGAG
>Ga0065711_1045384_pt1 | contig 13510 bp, 8 predicted proteins | sample Hoacrofraction12_FD_59098 | JGI IMG/M metagenome (GOLD analysis project Ga0065711, IMG submission 59098) | Hoatzin crop microbial communities from Cojedes, Venezuela - Epithelial fraction 12 v2 (version 2) | ecosystem: Host-associated > Birds > Digestive system > Esophagus > Crop | place...
CTCTTTCTTGAGGTTTGCTGTGCGTAAGCTTGGGGGATGTGCTGCAGAGACACCTCCTCAGGTGGCTTCCAGAGCCTCTGTCCCCATGGAAAGCCTGAACGATGGTGCCTAAAGACACAGAAAAGCTGGGGCTTTCCCACATGTTCTGAGTCTCTGCAGTGGTAAAGATTCGTGGTGGTGCTGACCTGTCTGCCATAAGGTCCCACTATCCCCTTTGCATGCTTTGCTTTACACACCACCAGCTCACAGTGGCCGAGGGCTGTGCTGAAGAACGTGGATGAGATATTACTCCCTTAGTGGCCAGCCCCCACGGTTTATACAGGAGCATGCTCTTCAGAAACCAGCATGCCATTTGTTCCCCATTACCAAAGCCCAGGGAGAAAGGAGGCCAGTGACAAATCCATTATGTAGACCTGTGTGAATGCGATCAGGCTTTTACTATTATCTCCTGGCTAGGTTAATTATTCTGCTCCCTTGACAATTTCTTCTATTCCACTTCTGCCAGCAGCTATGTTTGTCAGCCTGCTGCATTCCTGCATGTGCTTTTGCCTCCTTGCCCCTTACTAGCTGTAGGAACTTGGTCAGAGCAGGTAGGTTTGGTGGTTTCACATCGCATTAGAGAATCATGCAGCTTCTCTGCATCGCAGCATGTCAGGGAGACAAGGGTGTGTTGGCTGACCCATGTCTAAGGGATGTATGTGGCTGTGACAGAGGTAACCTGCTGAGCCCTTTGTTGTCTCTGTACACGCACCATAGGCTTTTTTCTGTATTGCTGAAAGTATATAAGCAAGAAACAAATGAGATGAGATGTGAGGAACTGGGGAGGTCGGCTCCCAGGAAAGGAGCAGGAAACCCCAGCAAAAAGTATTTAAAGAGAAGGCTCACACTGACAGTAACTAATGCTCCTGTTAGATGCCCTGGTTTTTTTGAGGATCTCACTACTTAATTGTAGAGATCTAGACACCGAATCAGTTCGCAATCCATTTACTCTGTGATCTGGCCTCTGCACAGGGAGATCAGATACTTGCTGGAAGTTTGAAGTGGACCCTAAATATCCACAGTCAATTCTCACTGTGCCTCTGCTTCTCTATGTGGAAGTGAAGTCAAGGATACTCATGATTTTTCACCCCAGGAGGGTATTTAAGGAAGTGCTTAGTGACAGCCCTGCTTTGACAGGTTGGCTTCTGTCCTGAGATCAGCATGTCTTCTACCCTCAGACTGGTAACCACAGCCCTGCTGCTGCTGTGGCATACACGACTCGGGTGCTCGTGGTGGGGGATTACTGAATTGCTTCCTAATGCTATATCGTTAGAAGTTTGCTTCTGCTCTGAAACAAGAATTTAAGCTCTAGTCCCCTAGGAAGACAGCCAAAGCCTTGCAGCCTATCTCCAGCCTTTTCTAAAACCTGGTAGCTGCACCCCTTGCGTTTTACAGGCCACCAGCCTGAGTCTGTTGTATGGTTCTAACACCAACAGCAAAAACAGAGCAAGATTCCTGAAGTCTTCAGAGATTTGGGAATCTGTCCAAGCAAAAGACTCTTGTGTGGCCCTTCTCAGCGCTGCCTGTGAGGAGGCAGTGGCTAATATTTGCGGGATGCCTGTATCCCACTGGCCTTCTACCCATCAGCACCAAGAGCTCTTGTTTGTACAGCAGAGTTACATCTCATCCTGCTGCCTGACGGACCAGCTCCTTTTCTGCCAGGGGCTGGGCTGTGCCACAGAAACAGAGAGATTCATATTCAAGCCCAGCCGTCGCTGAGCCGTGTGCTGCAGTGACAGCCATAAAGTTCCTAGATAGAGTTGTTACATGATTAATAACAACGGGAGCAGCTTAATAGATAAAGCTATTTCCTTTACCTGGGATCTGTTCTGCAACTTACTGCGGCAGAGCTTGAATGAACTGAAAAAGGATGTTATTGCTAATTAGCGTGTGCGACCACAGCCCGATACCGGAGGCTGCTGCTAAATGGCCTGTCCCACCGGGCACCTCTCCCAGCCTTTTGCAGGAGCTTCGTCCTCTCTGGGAGCCAGCGTTAAGCAGAGCCAAGGCAGTTGCCACCAGGGAAGGCAGTGTCAGCCGTAGCAATTATCTTTCCTCATTGTAAAGGTTTCAAATATATAAGATTGTGTGAGGTACTCCGGTGTAATTTGCCCTATTGAGAAGAGATAAACTCTTCTTTCATGCACATGATGCATTTAAATAGCATCTCTCTTTTGAAACATCTGAGAGCCCTATTTTGGTATTCCTTCTTACCCCCCTTCAGAGAAAGAACAACAAAGCACATCAATGACAGATCTCCAGTAAATCCTGACCTATTGTTAAGCAATCCTCAGGTTGGTACACGCTGCTGCTGAACTGATGGAAGTTATTCTGCCTCTATAAAGGGCTGAATCAAAATAACCCAACAACATCTGAAGCTCTTCCTGAGAAGCCTGCTTAGGCAATAGGGACCCATGACACCTCTCTGATTTTGTGGCTCATGCCTCAAACCACTTTGCAAAGGTAGAAGTCTCTCTCCATTCCATCTCTAGACAGGAGAGCAGAGAGCATCAGCGCAGGGAGGTGGTGGGCACCTGCCTCTGCCAAAGCAGCTGCAGGTCCCAGAATCTCATGGAGCAGAGTGAAGGTAGTGAATGCACTTCCCCAGCTCAAAAATGTTACACCTTTGCTAGCTGAAAGACCATGTCATAGAATCACAGAATTATAGAATGGTTTGGGTTGGAAGGGACCTTAAAGATCATGGCAGGGACACCTTCCAGCAGACCAGCTTGCTCAAAGCCCCGTCCATCCTGGCCTTGAACACTTCCAGGGAGGGGACGTCCACAGCTTCTCTGGGCAACCTGTGCCAGGGCCTCACCACCCTCAGAGTAAAGAATTTCTTCCATGTATCTAATCTAAATTTCCCCTTTCTGTTTAAAGCCATTACCCCTTGTCCTATCACTACATGCCCTATCGCCCACACCTTCCCACAAGTGCCAAAATTCAAATCATTGATTCTGGCCTCTACACAGTAAGGAGAGTCTCACTGCCGGAGGAACACACAACCCAAGCACGGGATGGAGTATTTCTCTATGTGACTTTTTCTCCTGTCTCATAAAGTGTTGTCCATGACTGTGCATGTCCCTGGTCCCCCAGCAGTGGTCTGCAGATCACTGGTGGACCAGGTGGATCTTGCAAGTGACCTGCAGCTGGTGCACAGGCTCATCACATCTGCGTGGTGCTCTCTGTGACAAGCCAGGGGACATGAGGACATCATGGCCCGGGGCAATGCTGACAGCTGGCAGCACCCTGAGGTCCAAATAATTTGGGGCTTGTGAATGTTGAAGTGTTAGAAGCAGCCTCTGCTGTATAGGATTTGTCTCACCCCAATTTAGTAAATGATAGCTGTATCAAGACAAGAGGAACAAACTTTGTTGGTGGTCCCAGTAGCTATAGACAGAGACCAGACAGCTATCAAAGATGAAGCTTAACTAGCTCTAGGTTGGAGCATGACCCCAACAGCTGAGTCAAACAAAGGGCTGGCAGAAGATATCACTATTGCCCCATGTTACAGAGGAATCCTGACTAAGAGAGATAGAAGGTCTTGGCCAAGGACACGAGCACTGAGAATCACCGAAATGCTGGCTTGTTGCTGAACCACCCCCCCCTTTGCAGATCTACCTGGGTCACAGAGCAGGTGTCACCATGCCCTTTTGGCAGTTGACCTTCCCTTCTCCCCCCTTGCCCCACTGTGTGGAAGAGACAGTCATCTCCCCTGCGGCTCTGCTCTGGTGGACAGCATTTCAGAAGCTGTCCCCTCATTTCCAAGCAACGCTGAAATGCATGAACTTCCTCTCCCCTTCCGCTGTAACTGCTTATTTGGCTCTTGTTGTTGGATTATTTATAGTAATTCTGCAAAGTGTTTTGGAATCAGCAGAAGGGCACAGTGCTAAATACAATAGCATCACCTCGTGAGATCTGACATTTAAAAACAGGGGATCTAATTACTGAAACCAAGGGAGACAGCAAATGTCAGGAAAAGCCAGTGGCTGTTGGCTTGATACTGTGACTCCTAAGCTGCTGCCTGTGGTCTGCGGCACGCAGAGGAGTCTTTTGCCGCCCGTGGTTTTTCCCGCAGAGCACACAGCCTGGGAGGACAACTCTGAGCACCTCTTCAGAAGATGCAACATGTGCTTCTTTTTCCAATGCTGTCTGAAAACAACAACAACGTGAGACTGTGCGTGTTCTTGACTGACAGGTAAACCTGCTACCGCCATCATTCCCACACCCAGACGCTGCTACTCAAGTTGGGAGGGTCAAATACATTTTTAGACCTAACCCCAAGCTTTCCAGGCAGACCCTGTCTAAAGCCAAGAGCAGCTTCGCAGCCTGCTTGCTTCTCACAGTGGAATTCCAGTGCACAGCATGTCCAAGCTGTCTGAAATAGTGCAGCTGCCTAAAAGCCTAAGTTAATATTCATGCATCGTGCAGAATTTCAAACACATCCACCTCTCATCGGCAACGTCAAACTGTCTTGACAGTTAATGAGCTAGGCACAGACTCTAAACCAGCAAGTTGTAACTGAATAAATATGATAAACAACCTGTTTCCAGATGGCTTTTTATGTAAAACTATTTATGCAGTGTTGATAGATGGCAAATTTTATGCCAATAAATCCTCGTATTTTAAAACATTTGCCTTCTTAATTGCCCAGTTTACATGTAAAATATGTTTATGTGCATTGCTAAGTCAAAAAGTGACATGGGAACATCTCTGGACTGAGTAAGCACTGTTCCTGCAAAGGCCCATGTCTCTGGGCCCACGAGAAGAACAGTGTCACAGGAATGTCACCTGTGAAATCTTGTACATAACAGGAGTCAGACTCTGATCAAGGCTGGCATGAGAATACATGTTGCTGTTAAGCTCCCGTCACTTGCTAAATGGCATTTGAAGGGAACTTGGAGGCCTGAGCCCACAGGCTGTTGGGACCTCGAAAGCCACCAGGGAGATGCAGAAGAGGATGAAGCTGGTGCCAGCAGTGAGGCTGCGGTTTGATGGCGGGTGGTGGTGCAGTCACCAGTCACGGGGCATCCGCTTCATGACTTTGAAACGGGATATCTGGTGCGCTGTCTCCTTGGAATGGTTTTGGGGTAGGCCCATTCAGGGCTCTGAGATACTCTGGCCCTGGAGGCATTGACGGCCAGGGGAGAAGCCAGTGGTAGCCCAGCCCTGAAGAGTGTCTTGCAGTCTCCCAGAATCTCTTCACTGCTGAGGCGTTCCAGTGTATCAGAGAGAGGACACTGTGCTAAAGCAATGACAGCCGAAACCATACCAACGAGAAGACCGGAATGAGCTTGTGTCTTCATAGTTCACCCAGGCTCCCTGGTGCTTTTTGCAGCTGGGTCCTCCTGAACCACCAGTTTTGCTCCTGGCTGTCCCTGCCACATACGTAAGGCAAGGGCAGAATCAGGACCACATAAAAGGTTGGATTATCCCTCTGTCTGGTTGTGCAGTCAGTCCTCACTGCTGTTTTTTTTCCAGACATTGTCTGCTGAGCTCTTTGCACTGTTCCCTAGAGGAGAATCCACCCTGCCTCTCCATGCTTTACCAAGCTGTCTCCAGGGCCAGCCAGATCCCCCCACTCCCTATACCAACCCCCAACGGGAGACACAAATTGCAGTGACATGCAAAACACAGCAGGAGACGCTGAGCATCCTCCAGCTCTGGTGCTGAGCCTTGATCCTTAACTGCAAAAGCACCTGGTGACTACAAGAGGATCTTCCATGGGGTGCTGGCTTCATCCCAAGGAGCTCAGTGGTGGCAAATGCAGGAGAGACAGAGCCCTGTTACACACATTGCCTTCTAATGCAATTATTTCATGGTTTATCTGCATTCTTATTACTGGCTATTTGCTCTAAGAGATTCAATCATGTAAAACATTGACATAAATTGACACCAAGCAGATTTATCCCTGTGAAAATGTTTACTCGTTTCGGATTCCTGATGGTTGTTGGGCTCAACTCTGCAGTATATGGGGTGTTTTATTTAGCCTTTAACTCATTTATTGGGTATTTATAGAAGAGGGATTCCATGAGCAGTAAAACCAGAGGGCTTTGCGCACAACAACTATGTCCTTCTGACAGGTTTATTTTGTTTTATTTCTTTAAGGGATAGCTTTGCCTCACTCTGTTTTCACCTTAGTGTGGCCACTAAAGTCATTAAAACAAAGTCTGCCCCATTACTGCTTTGGTGACGTTCAGGCACTGTGGTCCTGGCTGGTCCCTGCAAGGCCAGGACCACGAACGAGGTCGGGCAGACCCCAGGACTCATCACTCTCTCCCACGTCTCAGCATCAGACGTGTATTTAAGTTACTGAGCATGGGCAAATCCAGCACCGCACAGGGGAGTGTGCAGGGACAGAGCTGCTGAATTCCCTGTCTGGGAGCAGACCTCTGCAGAGCCCCGTGTTACTGTTCCTGCTTCTCCAGTATTAAACAGAAGCCTCCACCACCCCCATCTGCATCACTAAAACAGAGAGGGTTCTGACAGCATCGCTCCCCTGGCTTGCTGCAGCAGACAGCCCTCAGCCCACCAGTCACAGCAGGAGGCACGAAGCAGTGAGCAGAGACTTTGTGCTACCCTCAGATTTCTGGGAGAGCTCCGAGGGGGTTTTTAGCTTACAGAGTAAATTATGCACCCAGCCAGCCTCCCATTAATCTGGGTGCCCTCATCCTGTCAAAAGAGCTGGAGTTTGAAAACTCGCGTGCAAGGTATGTGATACTGAGCTGACTTTTAAAATAGTCGCCTAATGCCTGCTCTTTAAAAATGGCCTTTTCACCAGTAGAGGTGATGGGGGTGTTCTCATATGTCTGGATGCAGTGAGGGTTGCTCTCAGTGCCCTGCGAGTGTCACTAGACCTTGTCATTAATTTTTCACAGAGGTACAGGTTCAGATCAAACAAACCACCATAAAGCATGATTAGTTTTGATGAGTCTCAAAAAAATAGGAAAAATAATTGTGGACAGAAGGTTAGGTATTGTCAAAATTTTCCATTTAGATTTTCAAGCATTTTTTTTGTCTCTGAATCAAGAAAGGCTTTATTTTCAGAACGTGATTAATCTTGGATTAACCAGCAGGCAAAGAAAAAAGAAGAAAAGTTAAATATCATATTCCTTTGGATTTTGTGAATTAAGGAACATATGACAGCCCATAACCGTACTTTGCTGTGCAAAAATGCATAGGTTTCAAAAAAAACATGCTTGGCAAAAAAGGAAAAAAAAAAGAAGAAAGACAGAGATCTTGACTTTTTGTCCAAATTTGACATGGGGATATTTTTTTTTCTTTTTTGAAATATGAAGAACTTCTACAGGACTAGAATACCATTTCCCATTTATGCACCAGTTATCACATGATGGGCATTTTTAGATATGATTTTGATGGGAGAAGGGGGTGGAGAGAAGTCTAGGACCTTCTGTGTTAACTTGTATGTTCTGTGCAGCTGTCAACTGAGACACTGCATTAAAAACATCAGGATTATTAGGACAGTCACATTTGCCTTGGCCAATGCAGTACACGAAGCTCATGAAGAAGCCCACAGAACAGGGAGGCAAGATGCTCACACAGCACCCGTGTCCATCAGGAGCTCCCGTGGAGACTGGACTACACTGGGATTGGTACAACAGAGGAAATGCAGCCTCACTTCATCTCATTTTCCCCTGAAAGTGAACTACTCCTTCAGCACCAAAGCACCTCATCTTCCACCTCCATCTCCATTTTCAAAAGGTCTCACAAAGCCTGGCCAAAAGAGGAGGGGCATGGAAAGATGACTGCCCAACCACCACCGCAGGCATGAGCCCATAAAACAATTGCTCAGCTACAGATTCTCCATTCTCCTTTTTTCATTCCACATTTCAGTGACATTTGAGAGTCCTCTCAGATTTTAAAACACATAGATTTTGACATTTTATTACTTGCCTGTCTCTCTTTTATGGTTATTAAGATGGGTGAAAAATTAAGGTTCCTGGAGGCTGCCATGAAAACCTCTATTTATTCAAAGGGCATGTAAAAAATGGCTGCATCCCCTCTAGGTGACATAATGAGATTTAGGATCATTTCAGGCTCTCAATGGCTTTGCATAATGAGCATGGTACTTGCAGTGACGAAAGCTAAACCCCAAGTCCTTTCTGCCAACCCAGTAACTCCCATTTCATCCTCCTTGTGCCCCCGGAGTCCAGGGCACCCACCTGGCAGGGGCTGTGGGCACAATCATAGAATCAAAGGAACCTGTGCAAGACCAAAAGCTTGAGGTGGCTGAGCAGTTTTTGTCTGTGCCCTGCCTTCAGGAGCCATCACTGCCTGAGCTGAGCCATCCCACTAACGTGATGCTTCTCTGGCTGCCCGGGTGCGACTCGGCATCCTTGGCTGTGGGCAGCATTCCTCCTCCTCCTCCTTGGGCAGATTGCCTGGCTCAGGGGAGCATCCCCCTCATGGCTGGTGGATTATCACACTGAGCTCAGAGCCCCTGGATTCCTGGCTCTGCAGAGGGCTCCTTGGAGGGCCATGACAAGTCCCAGCCATGGGGTGAGAGAATAAACTCATGGCCAGGGGAAAACCCAAAATGTGCTTCACTGGGATACCTTGCATCTGCCTGAATCTGGGTTTCTGTGGAAATACTTGGAAATATCCTGTGGCCTGGAGTAGATTGTCTCCTAATTGTTGGGTGACATCTCCACTAGAAAATCAATTCTGCTTAGGAAGCACCCTGTCGTTACCGGACGGCTTAATGTCAGCGTGACAGCACATGCAACAAGAAGTCTTTATTACAAGTCCCATGCCTCCAGCCTTTGGGATGGCCAGGCAATGTGGCAAGCCAAAGGCCAACAAGAGGTACCCACTGGATTTCCCAATGCAATCTGCACCCTGACACAGATGAGCACGGAGTGCTCCCAGCGTCAGAGAGGGTTCACGCACCAGACAGGGAGTGTGAAATCATCGGACGCAGCTGCAGACCAGCACGCAGCAGTCCTGCAGGCAGCAGGTCTGATGCCACAGCAAACCCACCCCCTGGCTTGTAGGGCAAAGTCTCCTTCCCATGGTCTGTCCATCTGCACCCCAGGCTCTCCCACCACCCCATCCTGAGTCAGGCACCGCTCAGGGACCACAGGCATCCTGAGAGCCTCCGCTGATGGCTTTCAAACTTTTTCTGTGTATTTCTTATGAAATCATCTTTTCTGTGGCAATAGCCATTAAAACCAAAAGCAAACAAAGGGGAAAAGCCAATGCAAATAAACCCCTCCGTTTTTTAAAAACTTGCCTGAAAAGGCAAAATGTTTCATTTTGGCTTGAACATATTTCTATTCTGTCTTTCATGTGAGAGTAAGAAAAGCAACAAACAAATAACAAGAAAAGCAAAGTGAGGGTCCCCAGCAAGAGCCTGCTGCTGTACAGCATGCATGAATTTCCTTCTTCAGTGTTTCCAGTTCAAAATACAAAGAAACACAAGGAACAACTGTTTTCCAGGTGGTATCTGCCTTGCTCAGACTCAGGTGTGTGGCCAAAGAGCAGGATGCCCCACAGCTGGGGGGCACAAGGACAGGCTTGTGGAGGCTGGCATCGGCAGCATGGCATGGAGATGCCAAAGGCAGCTCCTTCGCAGCTGAAGAGGAGCGAAGCTCATCCCCAGTGCTCCCCCCTCTCCACATTCCTCGGTGCTGTGTGATTTCAGAGGCTCTGCCTGGTCCTCCCACAGCTCCCAGCTGCTGTCAGGTTTCCAAGCAAGCTTTACTGCTGCATGTGTTTACTTCTTGCCTGAATTTTAACTCCAGAGTCTTCCTAAATAGGAATTGCCCAGAGATAACGTCAGTATTCAAGCGCTTTCTCCCCTTCAGAACATGATGCTGTTACTTAGCTCAGCCACGAAGTCACTCGTTCTTGTTTGAAGGGTACGCGGCAGAATTGCTGCTTCTCCTCCAAGGCCTTTGCTGAGTTCACGTATTGAACGTACAATCTCTTCCCTTTCAGTCCTGCCAGAATCCGATTAGCTACAACATTTTTACAATTCATGAACCACACCAGGGGTTTGCTTAACACTCGTTTGCTAGTCTTTCTGGCTCACTGGCAAGGTGTCCAATTAGTCTAAACAGCTCTTAGCTTTAGTAGAGTTAATTGTTTCACATTGCACGGTGGTGGCTGGGGAGTGCCCTGAATTTCCCAAGAGGGTTTTTAATTATTGCTACTATGCTGCTGGTACACATTCTTCTTCCCCTCCCTGAAGTCTCCCGTCACCTCTCGTACGTGTTTTTTTCCGTCGCAGCATGAGTGCACCACCAGCATTGCTCATCCACAATTAACGTGCAGCTCTCGTAACCAGTCGTGGGGGATGAATTGCAACAAGCGTTTCCCCCCCATTCTTCTGTTTGTTTTTTCTGAAGAACCACTTGTGGATTCTGGCAGAAACACGACTGGCTCGTATTCCCAGCCTCTGCAATTACGGGAATCATCGTTAGTGAGCAGAGAAATGGGCACAGAGAACCAGAAGCACTTGGAATTTGTACTGTAATGCTTTATTAAGAGCCTGAAACCAAGTTATTCAAGACGTCAAAAATGGCTGTATGCACAGGCATAACTTCAAAGCATGTTTCCCTGCTGAGCATGGTTTAGGTAGAGATCTACACCTAAAACCCAAGGTGTAGAGGCTCAGTTTCCCCATCCCAGACAGGGACTCTAATTTCTTGACTGCCATATAAAAGGTGCATTGCATCCCTCACGGAATGTTGCCGGGGGCTGGTTCCACGTGTCTGCAGGGGCCGGAGCCCTGCCTTGTCTTTCAGGGGGGGCACAGCATTGTGTTCACGCTATGCCCTGCAACATTGCCAGGTTTCCCATTTACTCAATTCTTGATGTTCTTCCAGCAAACCGGGGGGGTCTTACCCCACCCTCCCCATCTGCATTTCAGACTATGGGCAAATAACGGACTTTTTGTTTGACAAAGAAACTGGGAAACTGGACACCTCCACAGTGCCACTGTTCCCCCTGAGCCTCTCTCTCAGGGCTAGAGAAAGAAAACCTTGCAGTTTAATCCAACCTGTTTCTTGGGGTCTGTTTAGTCCTTTAGTATCTTTTCCTCTGGTTAAGCCAATCCTTGTATTTAAACACTCTCTAGAAATTAAAAAAAAAACCCAACTCTTCAGACACAAGATGCTTTGCTATGAAAGCCTGCTAATGAAACGTGCTGCTGTTTCCAAAGCATTTAATCTGGGAAATTCCCAGATTCCTTTTCTTTTTTTTAATCCTCCCTACCTTTTTCTGGCTGAAATTACCATCACTGTTTCAAGGCACTCTTGAATATTTGCTGTTATTTACTCCTTTTCCTCTGAAGTGAATTTTGAGCCTGTGCATGGTATGGAAAAGCACAATAAAACCATATGGCAGCAGCCCCTTGTCATCAGGGATTTGGATGGAGGTAAGGAGCTGGAAGGGGCAGCGAGAGGCCCGAGGGGCATCTTGGCAGTGCAGGGGTGCAGAAGCTGTCTTTGTCACTCTGAAAAATCACATGAGAAGTGGCCGTATTCTGTACAGTGATCCAAGAATAGGAAAGCCCCAATGAGATCCAGACCTCAGCTGGAAAGTTGTTACAAACTTAGAACTGGGAAAGGGTTGAAAACCAGTGGACAAGGATCCCTGCAGAGGGGCAGGCTGTCCCGCTGGTGGAGATGTCATCCTGCAGAAGGGAACTAGCACTGGCTGGAGGAGGAGGGACAGGGTAAGCCGTGCAAAAGCACCTTTCTGAGGCAGATTGGGATTTGAACACAACCAGTTTTCTTCAGATTCCCAAAACTCTTGTAAGGGCTCTTCCTCTCCTTGCCACTCATTTCTGCAGTTTATTGCCGCCCAAGGCAATGCTTCAGCAACGCAACTCCATCTCCTGCTTCTTCCCCCCCTTTTTACAATTGTTTCCGTCCCTCCTTTCATTTTTCTATTCTTTTTCTTCTGCTTTTTCTTTTGATTTTCTTCCTTCCTGCTGCTTGGTTTTTGTCTTTGACTTTAGAAATGGAACCTGGCTGTAAAATTCACTGTATAGATTATCCATTTTTCAAAAGAGTGCTCTTGACATTATGTAGGGAGAGAATTCAGGAGGAAAATATATAACTGCAATCGAGCAAACAGCAAAAACGCTTCCTCCAGAGAGTTCCTCACAGTTCACTAAGAAAAACAAAGCCTAGACACTGAATCATAAACCTCCAGCTTAATTATAGACACACAGCGGCATGGTATCCCAGCGCTGAGGTTAGTGCGGCACAGCTACTCTGTGTGTGTCTGCCCAGCATAGGCAAGGAGCTGATGGAGCGCTGAGCCAAGTAATTCTTCAAAAATACTCCATTTAGGAAAAGAAGCAGCAAGAACTATTAGCAATTTCAGTGTGTCAAGGAACTGGGCATTTCATCTGCGGGAGGAAGATGGGGAATCAGTCAAAGTGTTTTCATCAATGAGGGAAGAAAAATGGGATGAAGACAAGAAAAATAGTAGGAATTTGGAGGCAAAGAGAAGCTGGGAGAGAAAGATCAGACTGGAATCTTCCTTACCATGAGAGGGGCAGGGTGGAGGTAGAGGGTAATGGGTGGCAGAGATTTGGTGGAAGTTGTGTGAACCAACTCACTTTTAGAACAATCAGTAAACACCTTTTTAAATTAATTTTATAAATTAAATTCATTTTATAAACTTGAAAGAAGGAAAGGGTTTGTTCAGCCTTTGACAGACAATCCTTTCTCATTTAGGAAAAATTAGCCCCTCTGGCCTGGAATTTCGGAGGGGCAGCGCTGCCATGGTGCTGGGAGAGCCCTTGGGGGTGGGAGCAGGGGCTGAGCTCGGACATCCCCACGCTTGTTTCTGGCCAGGAGCCGCCAGTGCTCCCAAGGAGCCTGAGAGTTGTACACTCGTGCTTTAACCTTGGGCAGTCTTACTTTGACGTCTCAGTGAAAGCCCGCTTTCCCTGGCGGTTTAGAATGCGAAAAGGGATCCAGGGGAGGTGGGGAAGGGGGAGGGAGGGCGTGTACAGACACAGGCTGCCTCCTGCCACCCCCGGTGAGGGGCTGGGGACCCCCAGGGAGGGGCTGGTCAGGAAGGAACAGGGGTAAGGGGTGCAGCAGCCAGGACACCCTGCTGAGTCCTTCATTTCCCTCTGAGCAACCTCAGACAAAGCCCAGAAGATTGCATGTCACAGAACCACAGAATGGCAGGGGTTGGAAGGGACCTCTGGGGATCATCTAGTCCAACTCCCTGCCAAAGCAGGGTCACCCAGAGCAGGCTGCACAGGACCGCATCCAGGCGGGTCTTGAATATCTCCAGAGAAGGAGAGTCCACAGCCTCCCTGGGCAGCCTGGGCCAGGGCTCCGTCACCCTCAGAGGGAAGAAGTTCTTCTTCCTGTTCAGCTGGAACTTCCTGTGCTTCAGTTTGTGCCCATTGCCCCTTGTCCTGTCACTGGGCACCACTGAAAAGAGCTTGGCCCCATCCTCCTGACACTCACCCTTCAGA
>Ga0065711_1045390_pt1 | contig 13510 bp, 14 predicted proteins | sample Hoacrofraction12_FD_59098 | JGI IMG/M metagenome (GOLD analysis project Ga0065711, IMG submission 59098) | Hoatzin crop microbial communities from Cojedes, Venezuela - Epithelial fraction 12 v2 (version 2) | ecosystem: Host-associated > Birds > Digestive system > Esophagus > Crop | place...
TCTCTTCTCCAGGCTGAACAAGCCCAGCTCCCTCAGCCTCTCCTCGTAGGACAGATGCTCCAGTCCCCTCACCATCCTCGTAGCCCTCCGCTGGACTCTCTCCAGTAGCTCCTCATCTTTCCTGAACTGGGGAGCCCAGAACTGGACAGAGTACTCCCCCCGCCCAGGCTGGCGATTGCTTCCTTGCTCCTCTAAATGCTCTCCTCTCCCTTTTCTCCCCTGCAATGCCCCACCGTGCACATTCATAAGCCAGCAGCTCGGGAGGGTAAATGCCAGCCCATGGCACTGCCCAACGGTGCTGCGTCGGCACAGCCGACCATGTGAAACCAGGATGGTGTGAAGCCTCAGACAAGGGGCCAGGGCCGCGGTGTTCGTTTGGAAAGAGGTGGCGAGCCTGTCTCTCGGGACTGGGGAGCAAAGGAGAACCCATTACTCAAAGAGGTTCCAAACCTGAGACCCCAAAAGCAAGCAGAAACACTCCTTAGTTAATTCCCAAGCCAGTCTCACATCTGAGGTGCTGTTGACTAAGAATAGCCTTCAAGGTTCAAAGCCCAGATGTGAGCATTAGAGATTTGCTTAAAACATTTGCAAGGGCACAGAACAGCTGCTCCGGCCCCAGAAGCGACCTGCCAGACTCGGAGCTCGCCCAGCAGCCCTGGCAGCTGGCCCAGCGATGCTCCCACCTGCTTTCAGAGCGGCTCCCATGGGGCTGAAGCCCAGGGCCATTGCTCAGCTCTCAGCCACAGGCCCGCAAAGACCCTGCGAAAGGAGATTTTTGGGGTGCAGACACACAGTTCCTGTGTGGGAACACAGGGCTGAGCATCCCCTTGTTTGCATGGGGTCTGCGTCTCCCAGCCCTGCTCCGCCGTTTGCTCGCAGCTGCAACAGCATCGCAGGGATGATGGAGCTGAGCATCACCTGGGAGGGCAGAGAGGGAAGTGAGAAGAAGGAAATACAAGATAATAACAGGGGAGTGGAGACCTTCCTCTGCACGGCTGTGCTTTAATAGGCAGAGCTTTGTCCCTGCTCACCCAGCGTGCTGCCCATCAGCCTCCGACACAGGCAAGTGCCTTTAAGCACTTCTGTGGAGAAGAGAATAAAACCCAAGCAGGACTGGAGGAGCCGGTGCCACTGCAGCAGAGGGAAGGAGAATTTCACTCACAGACAGGCAATCTGAGACCCACCGAGGCCAAAATCAAACCGGTGAGGGTCAGAGAAGAGAGAGCTTTTTGGCTCCTAGATTGCAGGATTCTCCCAGCCTTGCACCCAAGAGCTTCCCACCATCCCCAGGCAGCAGTCAGAGCTCTCCCTGGGGACAGGGCCACTGTGGGGACCCAGGCAGACAAGGCACCAGGCTACAAGAGAGACCTGCATGTCAGTTTGGGGGCAATTAGTACTTCATGAACTTTGTCACTCCTATTTAAGTTGTCATGAATAAAGAGCTCTGCGCAGGGGGGAAAAGGAGCATCTGAAACAGTTTCCATGTTGAAGTCAGGAGGGGAAGGTGCAGGGCTTTTACCGGTCACACTTGGCTCCAACACCTCCTTCAACAGCAGGACCCTGCTCTGAGCTGCCTTCTGCGGCTTGTCCCGCTGCCAGCCCGCTTCCCCTGCCTTCGCCCACACTGGGCTTCTCCCTACCCCAGCCAGTTCGGCACGGGCAGCCGCGCGGGATCCACATTCGAGTGCGATCGGCGCTGCAGGAAACGCTGAGCTTTAAGCAGGTGTTTATAATGTCAGCGGCATCACCCCGCGGAGTCACAGCCACGTGCAGCGGGAACGAGCGCGTGTCACTTATTTTACACCGGCACACACGGGAGCCGTACAAAATGTCACCACGAAAAAGAAGAGTCACACAAAGTTGGCGCATTTTCCTATCTTTGCTGAAAGATCAATCAAAATGCTGACGCGCTGCAGGAAAAGTGAGCTCCGACATCTCCTGCCAGCCTGCCTTCACCCAAACAAGGCGTCACCGGAATTTCATCTCTGGTATTACACACAAACTCGCAGATGTATTAATATAATTTCTTGTGAAGGCAAGAAGTGAAACCTAAGGCTACTCTGTCTTCATTTGTTTTTCTGCTGGGCTTTTTGTTCTTGATGGCTGCTGTTACATGGGCTGCCGGGGATGCAAACTGCCACAGAACCACGCCAACTTCCACCGACTGAAATCCCATCAGAAGCCTCCTGCTCCCCAAAAGAGGGGGTGGGTTTGCTGGGTGGGGGACGAGCAGCAGAGCAGCCCAGACAACAAATAAACAAACTTCAAGCAGATAAATCAGCTTGCTGCAGCAGCCCATCGCCGAGGCAGCTGCGTTAGCGCCAGGGGACCCAACAGCACTGGTTAGACACGGATGCCCCCTCCCAAAAAAGGATTCAGAGGTGGCACATCATTTCTCAGGCCCAACACCCCACACACGCATCCCTGCGCACGCCCCTCCAGTGACAGATTGCTGTTATAACATTTATAGTGATTGACGGATGGCATAGCAACAAGTGAATTAAACAGGCGCTCGCTCTGGCATGAGTGGCGGTAAATGTCATAAAAGATCAACCATTCTATTCCGAACATGGCTTTCCTACTGCTGAGCAAAACCGATTTCAGTGATTTAGTGGAAATGAAGACTGCAGAGAGCACGCAGAGGAGCAGAGGAGGTTTGGAGTGGTGCTGAACCCTGCTCAGAGCCTTGCCAGAAGATGCAGGATTGGCATCCATCAGTTTGTACGTACCAGGTACGGGTCCAAGGTCACCCAGCCAAGAGCAGAGGATCCTCTTATCCCCCCAGATAGGAGAGAGACCATGCACAGGCACTTCTCGGCTCTTCTCGTGCCAGGGTACCGTGTTTCCCCCCTTCCCTGGGATGTGAGCATCAGTCTTGAAGTGGCTGAGGCCAGTGGTGCAGGTGTGAGATTTGTCCGCCGGCTGTGTCCAGATGGCAATCCAAGACATCCCAATGCCAGCAGCCTCCCGGGACCTGCCTGCCTTGTACGGTGTCAGGAGCCAGGTAAAAACTTACTGTGTTTCACTCAGTGTCCCCAAATAACATAAGCCATGTGCCTCTTCCCAGCTCCCTCGCCCTGCCCGCACAACACACTCCTCCAAAACAACCCAGGAAAACAGAAAAAAAGAAAATCTGTATTCCACAGACATCTGCCCTAAAAATAATGTTATTTTGCAGTAGTGCCACTTTAAAACTTGAGCAATTGAAAAGCCAATTTGCACTTAGAAACATTCAATTTGTTTGCAGGTGTTTTCCCCTTAAGTTGCGCTGGGTAATTGGGGCTGGCAGAGCACGCAGGGGAGCCCCAGACAGGTGCCACAAACCTCCCCGCCGGGCAGCCCCGGCGCCGCCTGATCCAGGGACGGTTTGCGAGACGTGACAGGAGAGTCACGGGGTGAAGCAGAGCTTCAGCATCAGGGAAATTCATTTGTCACGTCAGACGAATGGGGTGAGATATGGGCTGGGCTGAACAACCTGCCAGCACACAGGGGCTCGCACACGTGCAAGTGCAGACCTTCCATGGTGTGGAGGGGAGAGCCTGGTCCTGTGGACACGGCAAGGATGGAGCGGGATGCAGAGGATGGAGCGAGATGTGGAGCAAGTTCAGCTCTTTGCCCATCTGAGAGACAAGAGGTGAGAGTTTGTCCATCACTACAGCCCCACGTGCCTAATGCCATGAGTTTGAGCTGGAGGGAACGAAAACTCCAGGGACCTCAGGCCTTCCCAAGAAGAGCTCAGATCAGTTGTTCCCAAAGCTTATCGCAAAACACTCAGCGCAAATCTCTGTTTGTTTTGTTCAAGAATTTTCTGATTTTTGTTCTTCTCCCACCCAGCCTCAACAACACAAACCACCACCAGTTCCCTCCGTGCCCCAAGGGCAGCACTGCCCAAAGCAGGGGCACAGCTCCAACAAGAACCCACAAGGGCCTGAAATCACAGCTTCGTCTGCTCCCTCCCGTTGTTCAGTCTTGGGCCAAAGACAAGACAACCTGCAGCATCTCCCAGCGCGAAGCCACGCTCCCTGTGCCAGCAGCGCGGCCAGCAGCCGTCTGCGTTTGCTGTCGGACGGAGCTCAGCTGGCAGATGCTTGCTTCCTCTTACTGACAGCGTTTTGCTGTTGGGATGAGGCGGCACGCCTGGATCTGGGACACGGGACTACTGGTGAAGCTGGGAGATGCTCTGCTGCATAATGAGGGTCACGGAGCATCCGCAGGCAGCTCGCGACGGCTGACACGGGATGGAGGTGGGATGGAGATGCTGAGACACAGCCTGCCCACAAGATTTCCTCTTCCCAGCAAGAAGGAGGAGTGACAAACCCAACTCATACATCAACTTAATCGTCATCCCTGACACCCAGCGCCCGAGCCCCTCACCTTCCAGCCAGCTGCTTTAAGGTGTGCAGCTATTGATCCTCCGGATGCCTGTGTGATTGGAGTCTAAAATCTGATGCTTGAGAAGTCCAGAGAAGCCCAAACCTCTCAAATCATGTTGACATGTTTAGGAGGTGCCGGGCACTTCATCCTCCCCGGTCCGATATGTAATTATGTACGTGTCACCATGATGTAGGTGTTTGGCAGGGCAATAAAACCCCAGGGGCCCTGCCAGCCGGCCGCTGCCGTTCTACGCTACCTGCAAGAACGTTTGCTGCCAATTTCTTTCTGTAGTTAGACTGGAGGAAATAGAGCTCCATAAAGTGGCGGGTGGATCACGGTGGAAATTTTGTCTTGAAAAACAGGTGGAGGAGATGTCAGAGAGCTGCTGTCACCCCGGGCCTGCACGGGTTTAAGCGTTATTCACTTTCCTGCCTGCTGCTTGCAAGGTTTAGCCAGGCAGAGGGGGTTAGCAGGTAGGAGCCGGACAGGACAGCCTGGAGACACGGGATCTAACCCTGCACCTTGCATTTCTCTGCTCCACACAACAGCAGCCTGATGGAACCAGACCTTGCTGCCCTTCAGAGACTGCCTTTCCCTCCCTCTGCACGTGGGAATGGGGACAGGGTCCCAGGACCAGCTGGGAATGTGGTGCCTCCCAGCCCCCCTCTCCGTGGGCTCCAGGGCAGCCCAGGAACTGTCAGGTCGCGGTGCGATGCCCTTTATTGCCTGTCACAGCCCATCAGGCTGGGAAGCACGTTGATGCAAGCTGGGATTCAGCACGGCACAGCCAGACCCACACTGGGCTGGAGCAGCGACCATGGAAAATTCCCTTACAGATTCTCTAATCCCTTCAAAGCCCCTGAAGGCTTTGCCTTGGTTGGGAAGTTCCCTGCCAGCCGGCGCTGGGAGGCAGCAGGGCTGCTCTCCTGGCTGATGGTCCCCCAAAGAGCACAAACAGCTCCCAGCAGCTCAATTCCTCGCATCAGGGCTCAGGAAGCATAATTTTTCTTCACTAATACATCTTTTGCTTGATGAGATGTCGATGGCAGGAGGATTTAATCTCCCATCCCCTTGCTCTCTCCCAAATCCACTAAGGTGAAGGCACTTTATTACAGAACCACTCAGCTGTCCATCTCCATCGATCACGCCTTGGCATGGGTGACCTTGGATCGATAGGCTGCCAATTATTTAGTGCCTGTTTGCCCACATCAAATGCCAGCAGGGCAGGCATCGGGCTGCCTGCACCCAGGCTCTGCCTGCGAGAGGAGTCCAGCACGGCTATGTCCCCAAGAGCTCACAGGTAGCTGACCCACAGCCAGTCTCTAACACCAACCCAAGACACCAAGCTTTGCAATCTGTGCACAACCGGTCTGGTCCTCCAGTGGATTCAGGCCTTGGATTTGATGCTTCCCAATTTAAATGCCCTGCCCTGCTCCCAAGGTCCAGCCCAGGCAGCACCACGATGTTGAGGTGCAGACGCATCCCTGACTCTGCCCACAGCCCCTGGGCAATCTCCCACCCACCGCTTCACTTCTTCTACCCCAAGATCCCCATCAGGAAAAGGACAGTGAGACTCACAACAGACTCAGGGATGTGCAACGCTGCTCCTCAGCCCAAGGGTGCGGGCGATTCCCCCTACTTTGCTCTCAAGCAAAACCCCCTCTCTGTAGCTACCTGATGATTCATTCGCCTCCAAGAGATGTCCCCTCCAACGAGCTGCTCTCTTACTTTTTAATCAAATCCTTTGCTTCCCTTTCCCTTTAGGAGCCAGAGCCATTTCTCTATTACAGACTGATTGATCAAGCCTTCGCGAGCAGGCTGTCAGCGTCTTCTTGATACTCCACTTCCAATCCCCACACAGCAGGTTGCTGGGCTGAGCCCACTCGCTCCAGCGGCAGCAAACAGATACATAAATGCACGCAATTAAGGAGAGAAGGCAGGGGAAAAATTCATCCTACTTTTGATTCTCTGCCCCCAGCTCAAAACCCTGTATCAAAGAGAGGGAGCAGTCAGCGTTAACCCTGAAACACGTGAGCAGAGGAGGAGGACGACGACACAGAGGTGAGCCCATAATGTTGCTCAGCACCAGGAGAAAGACACTCCACTCTTGCACTGTGCAAAAAAGCAGGAGAATAGGAGTCTCTAGGGCTCCAGCATACCTTGTGCTAATGAGTTGTTTTCCACTGTAGGAAACAAGGAGAACAAGCCCAGATTCTGCTAAACAAGGGCTGTGGCTACAACAGGCCAAAGATCAGCCGCCCCCGAGGACAATGCCGATAAGATGGTAAAACGCGAAATGAAACCCTCATTTCCCTTCTTCCCTGTCACTTGGCAAATTGAATGACTCTGATGTGTGCACATGTGGCTAGAAAAGGCACGGTGGTCCCTTGCCCAAGCTGGGGTGCTTCCCCTCCGATGACCCATGCAGGCTGGTAGCTGTGTACCGGTCCCTGGGGAGCAGGGACCGGGACCCAGGGAGAAGCGATGCTGTGTTTCAGCCCTTTGCCCCATTCTGGCTCTGGATGCAGGGAGGCTGGAGCTGGTTTTGCTCCTCCACATGCCAGGTGGCCAGCAGTCCCGGGACGGGAACTGTTCGTACCGCTTGGATGCACAGGGAAGACCGCAGATAATTAACACCAAACGCAGTTCCACACCTCCCTCCTGCCCATCTCCTGATAGCAATGAGCACTGTAACAGCGAGGGGAGAGGAGAAAAAACATGTTTTCTCCCTTGCTCTCTTTTCCTTCCATTTCTTTTCAGTTAAGATCTGCTAAGCTGCCGTGGTGCTGGCAGTCAGCGGGGCTCCGTGCCCTGGCCCACCAGCAGACTGGGAAGGGGCTTTGGGAGGGTAAGACAGACGCAGGACACGAGCCCGCCTGCCCGAGCGACGCAAATCCCCTGCATCAGGCTAAGGCAGAGGCTGGACAAGTCTGTCCTCATCGCTCCACAACCGAGCCCCATGCTCTCTCCGAGCACGAGCCACACGCTCCCTCCAAGCCCACCCTCCCCGTGCTGCTGGCGGGCGGCTCAGCGCTCCGCAGGCTGCATCGCCCACTGCCCGCTGGCAAAGAGCTGCCTTATCTGTGCAGGCGCGAGAGAGCAGGGCTGCCCTGCCTATCAGCGATCGGCGGATTACCAGGAGCTTATCAGTTTATTAGGGGACAAAAGACACTTAGCAGAAGGGTTCTGAGACACTGCGAACGGCTGATAAGAAACAGCCCGGCTTCTTAGACACGCCACGTCTGGCACATCACAGGCTGCGGGACCGTGTTACAAAATAAGTAAGTGCGCCGTGTGCTTTGGGCAACCGATAGCGCTCATGGAAGTCGAACGGCACTGCCTTGATGTATGGGGGGATGGCTCCCTCGCAGCAGCACCCGCTCGCCCCTCCGGCATCCCGGCTGCGGGACTGGGCTCTCCAAACCTGGGCTGGCTGCCTCCGGCTCCTCCGTGGCAATCCCTGGCCTGCTGGCCTCCACACTCAGCCCTGCCGCTTCTCGCTGCGCCGTGCTACAGACCCTGCTGGGGTTCTGCAGGGCATTCATGGGTCCCCAGGTGGGGTGGCAGTGGGACACACAAGCACTTGTGATGCTCAAGAGTGAAAAACCCAGGGTGGATGAAGCACGGAGGCAATGCACGTAATTGCATCAGTGGAAAATACCCAAGAGGCTTTCATTCTTCTTCCAAAGTTTCAGACAACTCAATTGCTGCTTCTCCTCCCCCCCCCTTTTTTTTTTATTCTATTCCTTTTAATTAACAGCGTAATGGAACTCAATCCATTTGCAATCTATTCTGGCAAGAAACAACCCTCCCTGGACTCCAAATGGCCTGACTAACAGGGTTAGAGGCTGTAAAAAGTACAAGACAAAATTTTTAGCTTCCTTATATTAATTATCTTCTCCGAGCAACACGACCACAGTGCTACACAGAGTGGCACTGAGCCGCACAGGCTGCCGAGGGGACACGCAGGGACGGGCGAAGGCTGGCTGCCGAGGGGGAAAACGCTTTGCCTGGTCACACTCGTTGCATTTCAAGGCTTCAACAAAAGAAAAAAAAAAAAACCCCACAAACCTTAATTTTCCCCTATAGCACAGGATGGATTGAACCCAGGGTACAGTCTAGCTTCATGCCCCTCAAGCTCCCATAACACGCAGCCCAGTATGACCACTGTTGCTGAGCGTGGGAAATGGGGAGGGAGGAGGTGCAGCAGGGCTGGGAGATGGAGCAAGCTGGTGTTTTGCCACTATAATGGTAAGAGGGGAACACGGATAAATAGGCTGACAGCTAATGCTATTTAGAGACAGACACACACAGCAGGTAAATAATGATAATGATCTTCTAACGAGCTCGCATCTGCACAGCACCTTGCCTCCAACTGAATCCCAAAATGCTTTACAAAAAATTAAAAAAACTCCCAACACAAACCCCCAGCCCTTCTACTCTTTTATTGTCTGAACTGAAGAGGGGGGGAGGGGGGGTGGATACCAACTCATCCGGCTGCTCAGCTGTGCCCAGCTCTGGGCCAGAGCACCCTGTACCCCCAGGACATCTCCTACGCTGCATACCAGGACATGGAGCAGTTTCCAACCAGCCGCCAAGACCCCTGCCTTTATGAAAAGCCCCTCCTGCACCACATCCTCTGACTTTTTTACCAGCCAGTTGCCTCCAGGTTCTGGGAATCATCATTTAGGACCTCATGGGCTGTTTCTTTTGGTACGTGACCTGAAAACAAATGCTCCGATCCAGCCCTTGGTCTTCTCCCAGACTCAGAGCGGAAGCTTTCATCATACCTGTTTCAGGGCAGCCTCCAGGTCCCAACCATCCTACAGGTTAATCACCATTGTAAACCTGAGCTGGTATTACCTCTCTGTAGGCTGGGAATATATGCGCTCCCCCAAGCTGTGTTCTCAAAGCACTTGTCTCCACAGACCTCTGGGGTAAAAGGCGAGTGTTCAGGACTATTTCTTCCAGTCCAGCTCTGTTCTAATTTCCAACTCTATTTGTTCTATTGAGTGGTTATCAAGTTAAAAATGCAAGGACTATAGATTTCTTTCCAGCTTAAATATCTCAAAACAAGTGTGCTAATGAGCAATCTGACCACCATAAAAATGATTACTGACAGCACTTCAAGGACCCAACTTTACTGCCTTTAAAACCACTAACAGCAGCAGAATACAACTGATTGTCCCAGAGCCATCAATCCAACCTTGGCCTAAGGGAATTTCTAGGTGAATGCTTATAGGAGAAGAAAACAAGCAGAGGGGAAGAAAGAAAAGCCAGGAATCAAATAATCTCTTGCCAAAGCAGCTCAAATCCTTCTATGACTATTTAACGCTTAAGAAAGAGAACAAAAGATAAGATTTTCAGATGCTCCTAAATCTCTTCTTCACGCGACTCAGTACGGCAGAGAGAACATTCCAGTTGCTTTCAAACACCTTCTCAATGGCCATTGCCATCCTTGCAGCACTCAAAGCATCTTCTAACAATGTCCAGTACGAGACCGCAGGGTCTCTTATCAGCCATGGGTCTGCTGACCCCAGCGCAGCTCCTGGCAGGGTCTTCAAACCATGGTCACTATTGCATCAAAGGCCAGTGTAAGAGTCTGAAAAGGGGAAGAAGACTCAAAAGATTTGTGTTAATGGGAAGCTACATTAAGCCCGAGGAGGGCTCGCTGAGCCCCAGCTCTCAGTGCCGAGAGAAAGAGAGGTTTCCACAACCAAGCGGTCCAGGCACACAGGATCTGGATCTAGTATGGAGATTAGCAACACCCTGCGAGCACACACAAGCTGAGACTTAGAAATTCACTCCCTCCAAGGCAGATGAATAGCTTAATCTCTTAGTCCACTTTTAATAAAAACTTGACATTAAAACGTGTTTATATATTGGTTTGTATTTGCTGGGAACTTGTGGCTTCAGCCCCTGGCTGCCGTTCCCTGCAGTCACAGAGGTGACCTGGCTCTTGGCCGGAAAGGCAGCTTCCCCCCCGCAGCAATGCAAATGTCAACGGACTGCGAGGGAAAATGGGGCAGGAGGCAGGGCACCAACCGAAACTAGAGACCCAGATTTGGGGATTTGCTGGGCAGGTTGAGGGCTTCATGCAGCTGAAGGTATGGGTACACAGACAGGGTCGTCCTGGGCATCCAACACCCTTCCCTTCAAAAAGAAATTCACAATATGGCATTTTAATCTATAAGCAGCACGCCAGTCTTTCTTGTCCCAAACCCTACCAGGCTGACACAGAGACAGAACGTAACTGGAGGTCGATGAGGAAAGCACGTAGCCCTTTGAGGCTCCTGGAGCCAGACGAGGAGCCTAATTGGAAAGGCTGCTCTGAACGGCCTGACAGCAGCGACAGGCATGCAGCAGGCTTTTGCTGCTTCAAGGGAGGGAGGAGCAGAGAGAAATCAAAAGCCAGGCACCAACATCAATCCCAAGGAAAACTGGGGTGGGGGGTCCATCATCTTCTTGCGCACTGAGCAGGAGCAGTGCCTTGCTCCATAGCTGCCGTCCCTGTGCTCCGCGTGCCGCAGGGACCCTACCGACCCAGGTACAGCCAGAGCCTCAACAAGGGCTTTTTCCTGCTGCAGATTTCCTCCTACACCCTCTCACACCCATCAGGCAACCAAGCTAGGCTTAGAAAGTCTCAAGAAAAAAATAAAATAAAAATAAAATCACAGAGCTACTCTGATACAAACTTCAGCTTCAGGGTGTTTAACAAAATCCTGCCCTTCTCCAGTGCTTGATGACTGGCGTTCCAGCTTATGCTGCCCATCTGTTATGATACAATCCTCAATGAAAAAAAAAAGAACAGCATTAAAAAAAAAATCCCAGGCCATTTAAACCTAGTATGGAGATTTATAGGTATTTCATACGCCCCTCTGTTCAGCTAGTGATTGGCCATCTTAGGGTGCTGCTTTGTTTTTGCAAACAACCACCTATTCTCTCTCCACCGCCATTCCACAGCCATGAAAAGGGAGAGGTGCCAAAGACAAAGTTATTTAATGTGTAGTTCTAACCTCCTCTGGAACAGACAGACGGGAGGGACAGAGCCAGCACGAGGCCACGATCCGAGCACAGATGGGGTCCTCTCCCTGTGCCCTGGCGTGGTCGGCAGCTCCTGTGCCGGCACGAGCAGGCCTGGCTTTGCCGAACGCTGGGAAGGGCTGCTATGGGGATTCTCCCTGGGAGAGCAGAGCATTTTTAGACCTCTCAGGAACTGGAACAAGTCTGGAGTCAAGCCAGTGTTCATGCAGGGAGAGAACAGTGACATGCACTCTGCTCTCTCTGCCCGGCTGGGCACTGCTGCCAGGACTCTGTCTGGGGAGCAGGCGAGACAGCTCTCACCTCCCCTCCTTTTATTACTGTCACCAGCAAGAGGGAGGAACTGCCACTGCCTTCTCTCACCCAGCCTCCCTGTGCTGAGACACCGATGCATCCCATCGCCTCCCAGCAGCCCTGAACACGAGCAGACCCCTGGGCTGGTGGGGAAGGCGAAGATGCATCCTACAGCTGCCAGGTGACAGGGCCAGGTGGGAACACGCTGGCCTCATCCTCCGGTCCCAGCGAGCCCAGGGCAACAGGCAGCACTGCCAGTGCCCACGGCCCCAGGCAGGGCCCTGCCAGAGCAGGCTGGGGAGGGAGGCAGCGGGGAAGGATGCTGGAGGGTGCTCAAAGATGGCACCGGTGACTCAGCCACCTCCTGCAGCCACCCTCACGATGAGGTCTCTCTCCACTCTAGAGCCAGATGGGCTCTCTCACCTTGCTGACAGTGTGAACATGCCACAACAGCACAGGCACATGCACTATTAAAAAGGTTTTTCTTCTGGGTAAGACTGAATGAGGCCAGGATTGCAGGAGGAGGAGGAAGCCAGCCTAACCCCAGATTCAAGGCACAAGCAAGAGATTTCCATGCTAGCCTCTGGGCCACGGCACACAGATGAAAGCAGAGCTCGTTTGAAAACAGTTCAGGGTCACATCCTGGCTTTGTCACGGATCTGCTGTCGCTTGGCTTCACTCTTATCCTTTGTCTACCCATCTTGCCCATTTAGATTGTAGCATCTTGCACATCTACTAGGAGCGCATCTCCCCCATCATGCATAGCTCCAGTTCAAGAAGGCCTAATCGCTGTTACAACCATCAGAGTGGAATCGTTACTACAAATAAAAATGGAAAATAAAAGGGATAGGGAAAGGCAACAACCTTCCCACTGGTTTCCTACCCATTCTCAAGAGCCCTGCATCCGCAGCAGCCAGGCAGCCCGTGCAAAGGGCAGAACTGCAGAGGTTTCTGTCCTGTGCAGTCAGCCAGGAGCAAACAGAGAGTTTCCAATCCCGGAGAAGCAACAGCACACAGCAACCCAGCCTGACTCAGAGGAAAATTCAGAGGGCACAGTAGGATACAGAAAGCACACTCCTGGCTTCAGATAAATTAGAAGTGAACCACAAATTGCTAAAACCATTGCAGGGGATGAAAGCAACTTCACTGCTGACTAATTGGTGTTCAAAAGCAGCCCCGCTTTGAGAGTAGGTTTTGCAAGAGCCACCGTGGGCATTCTTGCCCTGGCAATTCCAAATCAGATTTGCTTTCAAACCCTCCTGCATTTGTAAGCTTTGCTGCCCAAGCCCTGCACTCCTGCTGGGATCTGAAAGCCAAAGGCTGATCTTGCTGGCTCTGATCACCCACCTGTAATGGGCATCCTGCCACGCGAAAGCAAGTTCCTCTGGCTGCTCTGCAGCAGGCACGCAGGGAGCCAGCTCCTCTGCTGGCACCTACGGCTGGCCCAGCGGGATGAACAGACTGCAGCCACCAGACCTGGCTGACACCGGTACGGAGGAGACCCCGCTAACAGGGGAAGAAAGGGCTGGCTTTATACAGTCACCTTCTTGTCCCCAAAGGCTGAGAATCCAATCCCAAGAGCTTTTCAAATGCTGGATAAATCCTGCCCTCATCCCCAGCACCATTCATGCCTAGCACGCAGGGTAAGGAAAACTTAGGATCTAGGGAGGTTAAAGCATTTCCCCCAGGTCCCAGCAAGTACAAGACATTGTCCTGCTACACTGAACAGGGCTAATTCAATCTCTCCTCCCCTCCCATCTTCACAGCCCAGGTCCATAGCTTTCTACAACAGGCTGGGAGA
>Ga0065711_1045398_pt1 | contig 13506 bp, 5 predicted proteins | sample Hoacrofraction12_FD_59098 | JGI IMG/M metagenome (GOLD analysis project Ga0065711, IMG submission 59098) | Hoatzin crop microbial communities from Cojedes, Venezuela - Epithelial fraction 12 v2 (version 2) | ecosystem: Host-associated > Birds > Digestive system > Esophagus > Crop | place...
GAGAGTGGCTTGAGAACAGCCCTGAGGAGAAGGACTTGGGGGTACTGGTGGATGAGAAGCTCAACATGAGCTGGCAATGTACGCTTGCAGCCCGGAAAGCCAACCATATCCTGGGCTGCATCAAGAGAAGCGTGGCCGGCAGGGCAAGGAAGGGGATTCTGCCCCTTTACTCGGCTCTCGTGAGACCCCACCTGGAGTATTGCATCTAGCTCTGGAGCCCCCAGCGTAAGTAGGACATGGATGTGTTCGAGCGGGTCCAGAGGAAGGCCATGAAGATGATCAGAGGGCTGGAGTACCTCTCATACGAGGACAGGCTGAGATAGTTGGGGCTGTTCAGCCTGGAGAAGAGAAGGCTCCAGGGTGACCTTATAGCAGCCTGCCAGTACCTGAAGGGGGCCTACAGGAAGGATGGAGAGGGGCTTTTCTCAAGGGTGTGAAGTGATAGGACAAGGGGGAATGGCTGTAAACTAAAAGAGGGCAGATGTAAATTAGATATTAGGAAGAAATTCTTCACCATGAGGGTGGTGAAACACTGGCACAGGTTGCCCAGAGCAGCTGTGGCTGGCCCCTCCCTGGCAGTGTTCAAGGCCAGGCTGGATGAAGCTCTGAGCAACCTTATCTAGTGGAAGGTGTCCTTGCTCATGGCAGGGGGGTTGGAATCAGATGATCTTTAAGGTCCCTTCCATCCTTACCATTCTATGATTCTATGATTCTATGAACAAAAAGTGTCAGAAAAGGACATTTCCCCTTTAAGAAAATACTGTTTTCACAAAAAAAACCCTGTTTTCTGGCTGCCTAGAAAGCCTTGATGTAATCTTCATGCCCATAATTCAGGTGTCTGTGATCCAAGGTTTAGTTTGATGCCACATATCTCTGTGACCTTGGCTCAGTTTAACTAAGAAAATTACAGTTACAGTGTGAGATGCCCAAACTGAAGCCCTGCATAACAGAAGATGACAAAAAAGCAGAGAAGTATTATTGCTGAGAGAGTAGTTGGGAGCTCAAGGACTGAAGAGGAAAAATACAGACACAAAATATATTGTGGAAAAAAATGTAGAATTTGAAGTTGGCAACTCAGTATCACCAAGTCTCAGTGCATTTCAAGGGGAAACAGAAATGGTTTCCCAGATGACTTCCTGGCTGTCAAAACGCTCTCTGGCTATCTCACTGGGAGTAGATCAGCAGATTAATCCTTCACTTACTACCTTATTAGCCCTACATATTTTTGTGTGCTCCTGAGTTAGGTTTATTCTACTTGGGGAGTTTTTCTGTGCATCCCTGAACAAAAGCAACCCAGTGGGTGAGTGCTACAGTTCTTCTTTTACCGGTACTCTTCTGAGTATCTTACAAGGCCCAGAATATACGGCTAGCAATAAACGGCATCATCCATAAAGCATCTTTTGACCAATATAGCTGTCAAAGGATTTTTATGTGGAGTAGTACAGGAAACTAGCTGTTACAATGACTTCATTTATTCAGTTTTGAACTAAGATCTCCAGACGTTAAAGTAATCATACTCTTTTTGTTGCACATGGGTCATGTCAGTAGTGTTATTAGATGAAATAAAGTTAGAGTTATCTAAGTGACTTCCAACCAATCAGCTCTAAATACCAATACACACATTCTAAGTCTTAAATTGGAGTTTGGAAAATTTCTTAAAAAACAAAAAATTCAAAAGATATTTGTGGAGACACTAAGGAGGCACACAATCTATGTGCCTGCATGCATCCATGGACACACACTCAAGGGAGCCGTTACCTTTGATCTCACAATAGAGAAACTCATATTTTCACATGAGGAGCAGTTTCTCTCTTAATGCAACCATATGTGGCCATTTTACTTTCACAAATAAAAGGAAATTCCTCATGAATAAATTTACATGTGTCATTTGCATATCTGATGCAAGTCCTCCCTTCCAGTCTTTCTATCTGCTACTGCATGCTGTGAGAGTGCTGATACTGCCTTTATCGTCTTTCAAATATTGTTTCTACTGCTCTGAAGCCTCCTGTTTTATATACCTCTCCTCTATCAAATCCATCCCCCAACTCTTTTATGTCCTGCTCCTGAAGACTTCTTCAGGAAGTTAATCTTAACATTACCGAAAAGAAATGATTTTATAAAAAAATTCTCCATTTCCTTTTTTTCTTTTTGTTGTCATTGTTGACAACATCGTTGTCCCTGATCATCCAGCTCTTTGGTTCCTGCTCTCTTGGCTCACACAAACCCCTCCAGAAGTCCTGGATGCTTTGAAGACAGTAATTATGCATACTTACATCTTCTTACTCAGAGCAAACAATAAAAATCATGTGAACGATTGACTGTTTCCCGCATCTTAACTTCACCTTCCTTTTTCTTGCCCTGTGCAGTAGTTATATTCCAGGCTATTCAAATGTATCTTACATTATATTGTTGTCTAGTATTACCATCGTATAATTTCTTTGTTTCTAGTGTTAGCCTACATGGCCCACTGAATCTGACTGTTACAATTGCTGTAGTGGTGAATGCTGTCAGCCTGTGTCACCTGATCTTACCTTCTCAGTTCAAAGCGAATTTTGCATGAAACCCTGTTCTCAGAGAGTTCTCTGCTCATTAATCCATTCATGCTTGACACTTATTCAAGAATGATACCTAATAATTGTTACCAGTCAGAAAATCAGTGGAACATATACATGTGTATATGCATAAGTATGTGTATAACTGCTGATTTTCTAGTGGTGTGGGGACCATCAGGGTGTGTTTAACTAATCAACACAAATGCACAAAATTATATACCCAGTACATACCTGTGTTTATAGCTATTCTATTCACTTCTGCTCATCCAACATGTTGCACCGTGTCCTTTGAAGCCAGAACCATGTTTTCTTGCATATTGTTACAAAAAAAGATCCAGTAGAATCTCCACTTATGTGTGCAGTGGTATGGCTCCCTCACCCTCCACCCCTGACAGCTTGATGATCTCAGGAATTCCCATCAAGGCTTTGCACAATGGGTTTGGCAATTAAGCGTCCCTTGACTGTACCAAGAACTCTTGCACGGCTAAGGTGGGGGATAGCACTGACCATACCAGGAGCTCTGGTTGCCTGGCCAAGGTGGGGAATGGAAGCGTGAGTAATCAGTCATCTCCTGACAGCCTTTGAACATATCCTACCTGGATTGTAACTCAGGTGGATCGATACCAGCATTACTGGAATTTTGAGAACTCCAGTAATTACCAACCTGAATTGTGGTCAGGATGGAAATTTACTGACCAAAGTCAAAAATCTTGAAACCCTACAAACAGTGGTACCAAGAAAGGCCCTTTGAGTTCTTCTGGACCGCATCAGGCTGTGCACAGTATCTCACTCTGAGTGGGACGCCTCTTAGAGAGCTCAAACTCTTGAGTTGGAAGTTACTGTTGCTCATGGGACCTGGGCTGAACTACAGGGACCCCTCACTCCTTCAGGGTCGACCTTCACCTGTTGTGAAAATCATCTGAAGTGAGCATTTCACTTAACTCAAGGGAATTTTAACAGGTACCCTTATCTATGCATATTGTGTGTGCATGTGTGAATTGATTCAAATCGTAATATCCTATTATTGTAATTGTAATTAATCCTTTTAAATCACTTTGTAAATTCTAAGTTAACCAATGATAAATTACTGCTAAATTTCTGTAATTTTCTTTCTCTGTGTAACTGTGAACAAACCTTAAAGTGCTTCATGGCATCACCTTTAGAAATAAACCGTTGTGGTCTGAGGCTAAGTCTGGATCCAGCCACACCTAGACTTCTCTCTGAGAAAGAGTTTAGAAAGCAAGGGAGTCCATTCTGAACCCAGTGCCTCGATGGGAGGGTGTCCCTTATCCCTTATATTTTTTCTTTCAGTCTCTGTATAAAACATTTTATCTTAATCCTACCCCAATTCCATTCATTTAATAAGTAATACAGTGAACCTTACCAATGAACTTTGTTAAATCACATTTTATAAATTCTTCATAAAATCATTTCTTACAAATAGCTTGGCTGGTGATTCTTTAAGCGACCCAACCACTCATTCATGACAGTACATCAATCTCTGGATCCTAAAGAAAAAAAAAGTAAACAGAGATGCTATTTGGGGAGGGGAAATGAGCATTTACATATGTTAATTTGGTAAATTGAAGGCTTTAACAATATGAGTACTTCAATAAATTTGCAAGAAACGAAGGTATCAAACAGCTGGTGTAGAAACAGCTATCATCATTTTCTTAGAAAAAAATTTAAGTGTTTTATAATGTGTATTGTGATTTTGCAGGTGACTTGACAATGAAGAAAAAGCAATTTTCTCTAGTGAACTGCATTTTATGTAGTTTTCTTTGTTAAATCTGTTGAAAGATAATCACTGTTTAATTTTATTTACTCTGACCATTTCCACTGGAGGTAGGTTTTATGTACATTTATTAGCAAAAGAAGCCATTTTTCCTCTTTAAAAAGAAGCAATAAACATTTAAATCTTAGAGTTAAATCTTTTGAGTTACTGTCATAATATCAGTATCAAAGGTCTACTATACAGCTGGGATCATCACAGTGAAATGATCTTTGATCCTATGCCTATTCAGTTCTGAAGGTCTGAAAGAGGAGATTTGGCCATCCTTTGTGTTTTGAATGTGTTACTCATGTTTGCTATGCTGTATTAGATATTTCGGACAGCTATAGGCTCTCGTTTTCTCTTAAAACATTTTTTATGTGAAGGGTGGCTTCCTTTAGAAAACAGAATGAAAAATTATAGCAATCCAAAGTGATCTAATGATCTAATCCCTATATAGAAGTGTCATCCATGGATCAAAGAGCATTACTAAGCAAATTCCATAATTTTATGGCTGCCCAGAGAATGAAAACTTTGTTTCCTTTCACTGTTTCAAGAAAGTGTTGCTTTTCTGCTTTTTTTTTCCTTTTTTTCTTTGAACAAAACCCTGCAACATTTCCACTTTTTCATAAAATGGAAAATATTTGAAGTGTACACCTCTAGACTTGAAAAAGTTCAGCGTTTTCACTCAGTTCTCTCTGGAGAAGTGACACTGGGACTTTATTTGGGCCTCAGACACTTTTTATCTGAAACCTTGCTCAGTATTATGAGCTTTCAAGCTCAATACCTTAACCTCAGCATAATTTGATGAAAAAGCATTTAATAAAAAATTCTCTGATCTGTGATAGTAATTTGCTGTTGCTTCTATTCTACTGAGAAGAAAATCTTGTTCTGTGTGAGATGAGGCAACCTGAGAAAGACTTCACTATGTTTCTCTCTTCACTCAGACAAACACTGAAAGGATTGTAATTGGATTAAATACAGCCTCAACAAATGCCCTGCAGGGTGTCAAGTGGGCCAAACTACCTCTACAATCATCTTTCTACCAAATACTTCAAAGTCTAGAAGTTCTGTATGAATAGTGTTAGATTACTGAAAAATAGACCTCTACTTCTTGTATACAGTAAAGAAACAAGTATTTTGGAAAAGTTAATATCCTTAAGGATAATAAACCGTTGCAGGTCTCATTCTACAAGAGAAATAAAAACTATTACTTTTACAGTTTGGAAAGGCTAGAATTAGTACTATAAGATATATCATAGAATTGGCCAGGCTTTGTCTGCACAGATGTGAATGATGCAAGGTTTACACAAAAGGAAGGAATGATTTGTGCTCAGCAGTATAATGGACTTAACACCAGTATTTTTAAAAATACAGACATGCCAATTTTTGGCAGTGACTAGTGACTTCAGGTACATTTTATTAAAAAACGGAAGGACAAAAAAAGCACGGAGCTATCAGAACAGTAATGGGGAAAATAAAAAAAAAAAATAAAGAAATGCTTGTATACACAGTTGGCTTGGAACTTTTCAGGAATTTTGCCAGTATACAAACATGTTTGAATAATGAATAGAGAAAAGGAAATAATTTTTCCAGCAATAATAATAACACTCTTCTTGTGGTTTTTTTTCCGGGAAATAGTGTTGCTTGATTGTATGAAAGGTGGTTAGGGAACAAGAGTGAGCCTGGGGAGTGATTTCAAAGTTGCTCTGATTATTTGAGAATACAAATTTCTGATAAAGGACAGATATGACTAGCATTATGCCACAGTGTTACTGGGAGATGGCCACAACTAAAACTTATGTGTAATTTCACAAATTCATATAAGAGATGCAGTTATTATTCCCTTGAAGTTAGGCTCATCTATTAAGAAATTGCTTGCCTGTTTTACTTCTGACCTGCCAATGGGGGAAATTAGTGCCAACCAATAAAATTGCATCTGTAGAACAAAACAGATAGTGCTAATGACTCGACACCATGTTATCACAATGTTATGGTTTATCCTGGCTGGATACCAGGTGCCCACCAAAGCTGCTCTGCCACTCCCTCTCCTCAACTGGACAGGGGAGAAAAAAATACAATGAAAGGCTCGTGGGTCACGATAAAGACAGTGAGAGATCACTGACCAATTACCATCACAGGCAAAACAGACTCGACTTTGTGAAATTAGAATAATTTATCACCAATAAAATTGGAGTAGGATAATGCGAGGTGAGACCAAATCTTAAAAACACCTTCCCCTCACCCCTCCCTTTATCACAGGCTAGACTTTACTCCCAATTTTCTCTACCTCTTCCCCCTGCGCAGCACAGGGCAACAGTGAATGGGGGTTGTGGTTAGTTCATCACATGTTGTCTCTGCTGCTCGTTCCTCTTCACACTTTTCCCCTGCTCCAGGGGTCAGAGCCTTCTTTGGGCATCCACCTGCTCCAGTGTAGGGTCCTCCAAGGCTGCAGGTGGATATCTGCTCCACCATGGACCTCCATGGGCTAAAGGAGGACAGCCTGCCTCACCATGGTCTTCTCCACAGGCTACAGGGGAACCTCTGCTCTGGTGCCTGGAGCACCTCCTCCTCCTCCTTCTTTCCTGACCTTGGTGTCTGCAGAGTTGTTTCTCTCACGTACTCTCACTCCTCTTTCCTACTACAAATGCTGTTATGCAGCTTTTTTTTTGTTTCTTAAATATGTTATTACAGAGGCGCTACCACCATTGTTGATTGGCTTGGCCATGGCCAGTGGCAGGTCCATCTTGGAGCCAGCTGGCACTGACTCTGTCGGACACAGGGCAAGCTTGTAGCAGCTTCTCACAGGAGCAACCTTGGTAGCCCCACCACTACCAAAACCTTTCCACGCATACCCAGTGTACAGAATTTCAGAGAGTTTTTACCACCGCTGTCTCTAGTCTGGTTTTGACAGGCATGAGTAGTGGAATTGCTCTAGGAGTGTACTGGAGAACATCTGATTTACTTGCATCCAAAGGAAATCCTGCTAGTGTACTCTGAGACTACTCTGATGTGTACTAAAATATAATGAATGGGAAAACGAAGTGGTTTGCTTCAAAGAGTAGCTATAAGATAAAACATTAAATTAGATGCACCTATATCAACATTTTCAACTTTTTCTGCTCCTATTAAAAACTTCTAGTTCCAGATATGTTGCCTAAATTGGTAGAAATAGCTTTTAAAAACATCGCCCAAAAACCAAATCAACTTGTTGTAGTCATAGTCACATGGAAGATGCAAAAAATATGCAGGGTAGAATCTTCCAGGGTAGAATCAACATTTAATGGAATGAAATTTGTAAGTATCCCTAACTAAGAATATCACACAGTAACACATCTCATGGTCTCACTCACATCTCCAGCCATTATGGAACTCAGTCTCTCACTAAACAATTATCAAGTACAGAAACCAAATCCCAAAGTTTTGTGTAGCCCTTACTCAAGCAACTCTAAACAGCAAAGGATTAGAGAAAATGTTTGTCTCTCTTGCTAATACCACTACACAGTTTCACTTTATTCCTTTTTTCTTCTTCTTGCAAATGTGATCATTTTTAATAGTTTTCATGCAGATTTCCAAAGTACATTTGTATCACTGAGACAGAATATGTGTGGGATTTTTGTCTCTTAAAAAAAAAAAAACCCTAATAAAAATTGAGCTGTGACCTCAGTGGCTCAAAGTGGGCAAAAATCAAAGCTAGCACAATTGTTCGCCATTGATGTGTTGGCCAAAGACACTACGGGAAAGAAGAAAAAAAATCTGTATAACTCAGACCACCAATGTGTAGCATGAAAAGGTAAATTCTGCATTGAACACTCTTTCATGATATCTAGTTTTGGTGGACCAACAGCTCAAATAAAGTTGCCTCATTGTGATTAAAATGTGCTGAATTACCTCAGAAAAGATTCTGTTCCAAGTGACTAGGAGTTAAACTTCTGCATTAGCTCTGGAAGAGTGAAGTGGCTCAAATCCCATGCACAACTCATTATTAATTTCTTATGCAACTATAGAACATAAGCAAACTTGTTCAGAAAGGACATGCAGAGTAACAGGCTTCCTCTTCATCCCTAGAATATGAGATCAGGGCCATAATCAGCAGAGAATAGATTAGTTAGTGATCTTAATCTCGTGAACGAAATGTCTACTCTTCTTACAAAATTATGTCAAATTCTAGCAGGATCATCTCAGTTCCAAGATTCCTTCGGTTTAACAGGGACATTAATGAGAACATGGCTTTTTTTCATTGATGTAGTGGTTTGACTTGAGAGTATTGAGTCAAAAATGAGCCTCCTGGTTCTTAAATTGCTATGCTGTTACTGTCACTGACAGTCCTTAGAGTTATTTCTGTGGACTAAGGATGAAGCATAACAACAAGAGTTAAATAATTGAAAGAATAGTATTTTAAAACAAACACTAGTACTCTGCAAGACAACAAACGTACTTTGTATAATATAATACCTTTTGTGGGTACCATTATGAATGCAGTATAATTCTCAGCTAGATCTTGTGAGAAAATATGTTTCACATCATTCTCTGTGACTACTAGGGGAAAAATTCTTCAGAAAAGAAAACCACCCCATCGTCCCGGGCACTCAATCCCTGTAATTGTGCATACTCATTCTTTGCTAGGGGACAGATGCGTGAAGTTGATTAGATATTTTACAACAAAAATGTCTCCTTAGCAGTGTTGGTTTGTCAAAAGAGAAGCTTCTTACAAAAACATGTCTGGATGACACTTCTTCCAGGCTTTTCATTACTTGAATAGGATTACTGGCCAAACCTGTAGTGAATTAACAGGAATCCAAATCAGATGATAGCTTAAAAATGGTTAGATCACCCTCTTATGAGAGCTAAATTCAAGTCCTTGCTCTTTCTAATTCACAAGATTGATTTATCCTGACTAATTGTGATGTCTTCTTCCTACTGTCTTTGTTTGACTTTATATTGCCCTAATCTCAGACCCTTTTCAGGTGAACCAGTCACGGGTATATCAGTGAATATTCCAGCATCTTTCATGACTCAAAACCCTCAGCCATGGATGCTCTCTTAGGCCGCCTGCTTCCCTGAGAATCCTCAGCTCATAACAAAATTAGTGCAAGCAGTCTTGCTGTTTGAATACATGCTACCTCTTGCTGGCACAAATGGTCCTCACAAAACCTCAACTACTGTAAGGTGTAGACCTTTAAAAGTGGAGGTTTTCCCTCATCCTAAGCCCACTGCTGATCCAAACAGCTTTTTCCTCCTCTCCCAAATGCATAATTTTTTCTGGCTGCGGCTACAGTCCCAACCTAGTTTTCTTGTCATCAAATTTTGGATAGGAAAGTAGCACTTTGTATTGGGACTTCTCATCATGCTTCTTATCATGAGAAAACATGTAAGAGGAATATAGAACAATTATTGGCATGAGTCAGTGTTTCACCAAAGTTTGAAGCTATAAGCTACCTTGTATATATAACAGGATATAGAGGACAATCATACTTACCATTCAGGTACTGTGAGGAATGTTTTTACTGGCATCCACTACAAGGGATTTTTCTTGTGTTTTGTTGCATACTTCATTTTCTGTTGAATTCTTGTTCACCAAGAATTTTGCTGCAGGGAATGGGGAGGAGTTGTGTAGACAACAAGCAGTAAATGCATTTTGAAGAAGTTAATATAGCAAAAAGCAGAACAAATTTTGCAATTTTATGTGTAGAATCATTGAAGATCCATTAAATAAACAATCAACCTCCTACCCTCCAAATACAAGGAAGAAATATACTGAATGATTCACACTACTGTTTTGCACAATGAGTTATTACAACCTGTTAGAGTATGATTTGAAATGCTTAATTTTAAAAATTATATTTCAGGATGAAAAAAAATCAATCTACAAATTCTAGTGCTTAGAAACCAAATCTGGATCTACATTTTCAAATAACAAGTTTGTGTACTATGTGCTAAGACTTCCTAAGGTTGTATGTTAGGTTATGAAAGTGAAAAACACTGATTAAAATGCTGAACTTGCAGATCAGTGAAGTACTTCTATGCAGGCATAACTAAATGTGTAAAATGAGGTGGATGTGAGCAGCCATAAAGTTGGCCTGGGCACAAGGGGAAAATAACTGAACAGAAGAAAATGTCTGCTGAAAAATAGTGACAAAGAAACTACCTGCCAGCCTGGGAGCCATGATTCCAGGACTAGGCCCAAGAACCAGAAACATCCTCGGAAAGTGCAGCTGGCCTCTTAGAAGTAGAGCTGGGGCGCTTAGAAGCCAGACACATCCTCAGATACCATGAATAAGTGAAAAACCGAGGAACTGTAATGGCAGCTTGTTCTCTGAAAAAGTCAAAACAGTCTAGGGAAATAAAATGGGTCTGAAAGAACAAAAAACATCATCATTACAGGTGAAAAATCAAAATTAGAAGCAGTGGTGATATCTTACACTCTCTTATGTTTTCATCACAAGGATTTATTTTTTACCCAAAATGGAGTCTCTGTCTGAGTACTTCCTGCACTGCACACACTTTTCCTTACCTACACAGGCTAAATTCTCCACATAAACATTCTACGAGATCTTGGAGTCTCACCGGACATGCCCAGCTGACTCCAGGCCCCGTGGCAAGGAACATCTCTGAAGGCAGATTCTGCCTGCTGTCTTACTGGTCCCTCTTTGAGCCCACTTCTGGGGTTGGTTCAGTTTGTCCTTCCACCCCTGGGATGGTTTGGCCCTTTCTGAAATCTGTCCAGTTCACTTGATATTGGTACATATATAGTATGTATATCATCAGGCGTGATGTAGTATATATGTATACATACACGAGTGCTGTTTTATAATTTTCCTGTGGTTGATATTACAACATTTGGAGCACTATGAGATCACAAACCACAGAATCCAGGTGTTCTGAAGTTTTACTACAAACCCGAAACCTGTAAAAACTAAATAAAAAGAGGAGGTCCTTGAACTGCTCAATACACAAAAGCTATTTTAGAGAGAATGAAGATGAGATGCAAGTTGGCCACAGTGGCAATCAAATTATAATTTTATCTGTCTTGTAAGAAACAAAACGAAGGATAGTATTTTCTCAGTACAGAGAGGGCTTTAAGCTTTCGTAATATTCCAAATTAAATCTCAATGTACAACTAAGGGGACATTTACTTGCATGAAAAAAACTGTAAAAACGTATTCCTGTCATTTTTTAGAAACTTAAGCTGTCAGATTTTATGTGTAAGAAGAATATGTACACAAGTTACTACTTGGTAGAGGGATTATCATCAAGGGTGATGGCTGATCTACCTCTCACTGAAATCACTGTTACCTTTCCACTCACGTAATTGATTTCAGATTTCACTGTGTGACAAGATGATCTCCTGTGGAAATAACTTGTGAAATAGTAGCCTTCTGGAAATACCATTTAAAAAGTCCCATTATTCATACTAGTGATCTGTAACACCATCTTATTTCTTGGTGCCATTTTGATCTCTCAGAAGTCACTTCTTGACTAGGACCAACCTAAAATGGAAACAGATTATTCAGCTCATCAGCATTTTACATCTATGGATGAATTATCAATTTTAGAATCCCTGGAGGCATGAATAAGTGTCCTGCTTTCTGGCTTCAGCCATGTGGTTAACCTAGGCAGGAAAATGGATATTTTGCACATTGGCTCAAACACAGCCACGTAAAGTGAAACATCATACCTGGAGCACGATAATTGACTCCTAATCAATTTTTAAATTGTTTCATTCTAAAATTGGTAGAGACAACACAGTATTAATAACAATTTACTTCAGTGGTTTTGTCTTTGCAAACAGACTTGATAAGGACAAATGAGAATTACTCCAGCAGTGAGAGACTGTAACTCATCAGGCAATACACTAATATTTTGTATGATTACAAAATACATATTATGATGGAAAAAGAGAGGACGTAATAGAGAGGGAGCATGAAATTTGTTTTCAAAGTATGCAAATCTTTTTGCAAAATGTCACTTTGAAATAGAAAGAGAAAACAAACCACAACTAACCTGTTATGTGATCCATATTAAGAGAAAAACAGTTTCAAATTCACTGAGCAATTGTTCTATGACAGAACCAAAACTGTTCTAAATGACCATGAAATTCTAAACCTTTCAGCCTGAATTCTTTAGTAATCAAAGCTTGAGTTTGCTAGTTTGCTATTTTGTCCTTCCATTCTTGATTTTGAGTTGGTGTTCTTCATACCGTAAAAGTGATCACTAGCAATGAATACTACAGCTTTCACAAGTGAGGCCAGTGGAGACATATTAATTAACTCAGTCATCCACAAGGAAATGTAGAGATGAGGTCTCATTGTGCTAAAGCATAACAGAGTTTAAAAGGCTGGGAAAGCAATAAAGCATAATAAATTGATGGAAGGGTTGGGGTTGAAGTGTTTTCCTTTTTTAGTACAATGCATGTGTTTCATTTTTTGTCTTTTTTTCTTCAAAGCAAGTACATTAAGTAGTATTAAATGATTTTACCAGTCATTCCAAAGAAAGTGTGTGCAAGTGACCTGAGACAGGGCATAAAAAGAAATATTTCAACCTTATCTGACAGGGATTGGCTGAAGGAAAAAAAATATAAAGATGGTTTTGTATTGGATAGATATTTAATCTTTAAATACTAGTTCTGCATTTCATCTATCTTCTCTATCTTTCTCTTTTTCTTCTTAGATGAGAAATAAGTACATCTCCTGCTTCTAATGGTTTGTCTTCCCCTGACACTATATAGCAACGCCAAAGACAACACAAAAAAAGTTGCAAAAAATGTAAACAAACAACTCTTTCAATGTGACATGCCATATGTCATTGGCTAAGCATGTAGGGCTTTCATTTGCTGGAAGTACTGGCTCTAATTGCCACAAAGAATGCCTGTCTTATTTTTGCTGAGGTCAGCATTCGCAATTAAAAACACGATAGCAAATGAAAGTCTTCATTAAGATTATCCTGGACACCAATGTTAACTAAGTCTCCTTCTGTGTCTCTGTGCAATGGGGAAAGGACAATGAGACTGAGATCTCCTCTTAGACCTGATTGTGATTTTTTTTTTCTATGGCTGATATTAAGCCTTTTCACAGAATCACAGAACGTTCAGGGTTGGAAGGGACCTCTGTGGGTCATCTAGTCCAACCCTCCTGCCAAAGCAGGGTCACCTACAGTAGGCTGCACAGGACCTTGTCCAGGCGG
>Ga0065711_1012130_pt1 | contig 13505 bp, 11 predicted proteins | sample Hoacrofraction12_FD_59098 | JGI IMG/M metagenome (GOLD analysis project Ga0065711, IMG submission 59098) | Hoatzin crop microbial communities from Cojedes, Venezuela - Epithelial fraction 12 v2 (version 2) | ecosystem: Host-associated > Birds > Digestive system > Esophagus > Crop | place...
AGTCACCATCCCTGGAGGCGTTTAAAAAAACATGTAGATGTGGCACTTCAGGACATGGTTTAGTAGGAATGGTGGTACTGGGTGGATGGTTGGACTTGGTGATCTTAGAGGTCTTTTCCAACCTATAATTCTGTAATTCTAGGGTCAAAAGCTCTTCCTAGGAAGACTTTTCCAGATGGGAACAACAAGATGGCATCAGGGCTGACAATCTCCCACCTCTCTAGGGTTCCAGGCTCCCTGACCTCAGGGTAGTCACCTTGCTCACCCACCCCTCCCAGCATGCCAACTCACAGGGACCCTGAAAAACATAGCACAGCTCCTTTCCCCCAGCTCCTTGCCAGAGAGAGAGAGAGAGAAGGGCATTACTACCCAAGTGAAGACAAAAGGAGGAATATACTCGACTCCCAATCACCCATCGTTTAGTTCCCGTTTAGCACAGAGACAGCAATTGCTTCAGAGGCAAGACGAGGGGAGCAGCTAGAAGGAAAGAGACACTGCAGCAGGGCTGGGTTACGGCAGGGAGCACACCAGGCTCGACACCAAACTCTGCACGGGGCACAGGAACTATCCCGTTGCACAAAGCACCTTGCAACGGCAGCGCTCTCCGCATGTTGGCCAACTGCTCGCCACTCTGCACATTTGTCCAGTTTGAACTCCAAGTCTGATTACCTCTGCCTTTGCTAATTGCCCTCTCGAACGCTCACCAGGCCATAGCAAGGTGCCTGTGCTCGCACACACGCACTGACGGCGGCAGGCTGAAGGCAAACTCAGCAGCACGCAACGGGCAGTGCATCCCTTGAAGCATATTCTGTCTGCGTTAACCCACTAGCGTAACGGAGAAACTGCTGTCAGCGTTACGCAGCTCACTCACTAGCAGGGAGTACTTGAGCACATCATGACAATTACCCCAGCAATACCACGACCCTTTGACCACACCACATTCTTAATGATGCCCGTCAACATTTTGATAATGAAATGAAAGAATAACAGCACAAATAACAGGACAATAGAACATTTGTTATGTCATAACCACAAACCATAAGGGAAACTATATATTGGTTCCCCCAGATACTCAAGAAAACCATGAATTCATACAAAATAACATATTTGAAAAAAAATAAGTTGGTGTGCCATATTTCTTCATGTGGATGCCTTAAAAATGCATTTGTATTCAGGTTCACTAATCCTTTGCCATTTTCTCCCTACCTGCTGTGGATTTCTGAAATATCTGAAAGCATTGCTGTTTTCTAGCCTCCCTTTATAAGAAAAATTCAACAGGTTTACTTACGCATTAGGTTGTAAATGTGCTTTTCTGCAACATGTTCCGTAAACAGCTTTATAAGGTCATCTTTTAAGTCTCTGTTAAGCTTGGTTTCTATGTAAAATTTATTCTGGAAAATAAGACAGAAGTTCTCAAGTTTGTTTTTCATAACAGCAAATAAAGTGAATTTACTTTTTCCCCCTGAATAAAAATAGTTCAGAATTTTAAAGCTGTAGAATATTTAACCTGTAAAGTGCTTCCTTGGTGACTGTATTTATACTACATAGAACGTTCCTGTACAACAAAAACACATGTATTTAAAATCAAGAATGTACGTAGTATGATTGGCAACAAGTCTACTTACGTACAGGCACACTTTTTTTTTCTATATCTACAGATATATCTCCATATCAATCCAGACTGGGGAGTTTGTAGAAAAACACTTCATTTTAGAAATTTATAAACACTCTAACAACAAAATAGGGCTGGACACCATGTTTATAACAAAAGAAAACATTTTTACCAATGTCTAAAAGTGATTAAGCCATTAAAACAGGTATGTTACAATAATACATCATCAGTACAGCTATCCGCTTCTGTGGTTCATCGATAATCTCCGAGGACAGCTTCTCAGAATTACTCAGTTGTGGAAATAAGTGATACATGCAAATCTATACAAAACTGGACTACACTAAAATTTTTAGGATTCAATTATCTTGACCCACTCAGCAATAATAATAAATTCACCTCTTCAACCCTCCAAGGAAATTCTATTTACGAGTTCCTCAAGGCTCTCTATACATAGCATCCCAGCCTGAAATTAATAGTAAGACTTCTTGATTGTATTTTATACATAGGTGGGTTTTAAATGCTGGAATAAATAATTGTTTCAAGATAAATCTCTTATTGGTACAACACTAACACGGAACTAGAGCAACTGAACTCATCTGGACAACTTGTGTAAAAGAGTTTAACAGATACTGTAACAGAAAATCAGCTTAAAAAAATAACGTACTGGAACACTTCTCTGAGAGATTTACTAGAGGAAGGGATATCTTAAGGGAGGAAAGGCTTTTCCACACTTTAAATCAAGTTGTGCTCCTACTCGCTACAGCATTTAATATAATTGGAACAAACCCTCAGAGCACTATTCAAGCAATCTTTGTTTTTTCTTGTGAAACCCACTCTCTCGACCATTACCAAAACTACAGACATACCATAACAAACTGTCCATGCAGAAACCACTGAAATTTTCAAGGCAAGCATTCAGCAGCAGCAATTCACCTTTAATGAACACTGAACCTGTTCGAACCAAGGCAATCCAAGGGCTGAATGCATGCCCCTATTGAAGTTTCGGTTTGATGCAGTGCTGAGCAACAATCAAGATTTTTTTTTTAAATTTAGCAACATCGTACTGCCAGTTCCCTCCCTGAAGCTATCCTACCTGCAGAGGTTTCACCAAGGGCTATGACTCAGTTCTCCTCCTCACCTGGGCCTCTCCTTTGAGCAGAGCTTGAGGGAGAGGCTCTGTAGACAAAATAACCCATCTTGTAAGAAACAGACTAACTTCATTTGTAATAGTTTTGGTCAGTGGTGAGCTGCCATTGCAGCAGAAATTCACAGCAACTGGGGATCGACACCTTCTAAGCAGCGTTCAGCTACGCACCACGCTACAGCCTTTCATCAGGCCTGACCTCCTGAAGGGTTTCCACCTTGAGCCTCCTGACCACACGCTGCCTGCCACCGACCCGCTGGCGCAACGGAGCGTCCCAGCACCCGTCTGCTGACCCCAGGCAAACCTGACAACGTCACACTGCTGATTCTCATGAGCTGACAGATGAGGTGCAGCCGGCTACAGAAATAGCTTACTCTGTTCCTTCCCCAGCCTCCAGCTCTTCTGACATTAAAAGCAGCAGGCAATGACATGTGCAAACTGTGATGCTTTAAGAGTTGGAAAGCCTACACCATACGTTTCATAACTAGAAAAGCTACAAAAAAAACCCCCAGTAGTTTCAAGAAGAGTTTCAACATGTTACTTATACATACAACAACTGTAAAATATTCTTCACATTTGCTCACTTGGAAACACCTTTCCAAAAAGATGTTACACTTGCATGGATTTAAAAAGACAACAGCAAAAAATCACCTAAGGAGTACTTCATTTGCAACCCACAGTGCTGAAGGGAGACCGCAGAAGAGCTGTCACCTTCCCTATCCTTGTTAATGGAAAACAAGGAACATTTTCAGTATAAGAAGTCACTACCTAGACTGTACCACTATTTCTTGAAAAGTGTGTCAAGTCACCTAAAGGTCTAACTGACAAGGAAAAGGTAAGCAGATATCAGTAACTGAGAAAGTCAGCTCCGATACAAGCATTTCTTCTACAAACCCCCACATCACAAAGCAATCTGGAAAACATTAAGACATAGAATTGTGCTAATATTAAGAGGACAGCAATAAACACTTGAAAGAGAAAAAACAGTATTTGAGTGCTTATCACCTCATCCGCACAAATATATACACTCTGACACACACAACATGCCCTCTAGCTGATAAGCAATGAAGTGCCAGCCATACCACCCAGTAAGAACAGTAATATTTAGAGGCACTGAAAAAATTCTTAACTATCCTAAAACCACAGTGCTCATAGATGTTAGGCTCATTTCATGCAACAAGATAACACATTTTCAGCTACATCTCTAAGTATAATTAACAACTGAGAACCTATTAGAAAAAGTATATCATCTAAATGCTGATTTTAATTCTTCTTGAAGTGGAAATACGATTTTTATTCATTCATGTGTGCAACATACTGTGATATGTACAATCTCTAAGCATTCAGAATAACCTCATTCAGCTTTACAAAGCAAACAATTATTTACTAGGAATTCTTCCTGGGAATAAAGCACTGTGTGCTAAGCTGACTTCCAGTTTAATTTGTTTTATCTGCAGTTACATCACAGAACATTTGAAGAAGCTTAAACCTGCAGAATTCTGGAGGGACAAAAGTGCTTTGGGTCTCCGTGCTTTCTTGAAAAGTCCATTGTGGCAGCATAAGACTGAAAAAAATCCAGCACCACATGAAAAAGAAAACCATTAGTGCTCCTTGCAAAAGAAGAAAAAAGAAAGCACCCTCAATTGCAGTGTCAGCCCTTTCAGCCATCACTCAAGACAAGCTCTGAAACACACTGGTCACCATATACACGCAGGTTAAGACGACACCTTTCCTGTATTCCCACCATTCACACACAAGAATACAGTTTGGTGCATACCAGGAAAAAGAAGAAAAGTGCTGCTGTTGATATGAAAAGACACAGGACTAAGCCTAAGGCAAAATACTACGCCTTTTTTGGCCACCAGGGGTCAAAAACATGTTCTAGTTGTACAAAAACACTTTAGGTTTTCCTTGGCCTCATAGATTTTAAAATCTTTAAATGCATATTAAAAGTTTTCCTAAGCAGCAATGTAATTATCCTTTCAGAACAAAGTTCGTTGGTGCAATTCAACAGCCTTGAAAACTCCTGATTAAAGCAATCACATCACTACCAAAAAAGGAAAGCCCTGTCATCTATGATAAAAAGGCAGAGTTCAACAACTTAATCCTCTTCACTTAAAAATACATTGAAAGTATCTATTAAAGTAACTGCAAAGCTGTAATTTATATGGTAGAATAATTAGGCTTTCACCTCTTGCAATTGTTTTTTAATTGTTTTTTCTTGTCTAAATGAAGGAAACTGCTGCTGCATGATTAGACACTACAATGTAAAATTGCAAGAGGCTGTACATAAAGGACTTCCAAATGCATACAGAAAAAACTGAGGCAAACACCTTTCATCCTGGCTTCTCCAGAGATATTTTCCACACCATGCACAACACTGATTTATTGTTTCAGAGAAAAAAGTACAAAACTTAATTTGACATTAGCCTTCAAAACCAGCTACACAGCTGAGCCACAGCAGCACTGCGTTTGGCAGCAAGAGGAACTAATACGTAAGTCACTAAAAGGGGGCTTGTAAGAAACATGCGGACAAGCTCTTTAGCAGGCCCTGTAGCGACAGGACAAACGGTAGTGGTTTTAAGCTAAAAGAAAGTAGATTTAGATTAGATCGAAGGAAGAAGTTTTTTTTACAATGAGGGTGGTGAAACCCTGGCACAGGTTGCCCAAGAGGTGGTCGATGCCCCATCCCTGGGAACATTCCAGGTCAGGTTGGATGGGGCTCTGAGCAACCCGATCCAGCTGAAGATGTCCCTGCTCACTGCAGGGGGGCTGGGCTAGATGACCACTAAAGGTCCCTTTCAACCCAAAGCATTCTACAATCCTATCATAAGTCTCAGGCCTAACTTGAATTAAGTCACTTAAATGAGAAAGCGTTTGCAGGAACAGAGTTTTACTGCCTGAACAAATCACCAGCCATGCTTTAAAGCAGCATCTCTTTTAAAACAGTAGAGTGCTTTCACTTTTCTTTGTTCTCAAATTAAAAAAAAAAAAAGGCGCTAACTATTCATTCTACAGGTCTGTTCATTACTCATTAACCATTTTTACTATGTTCAGATATCAGTTAGACTCAAACTCTAAAAAAAGAAATGATGGGACATGGAACGCTCCTCATTGAAGATACAAACATCACACCACAGCCGTGTACAAAGAAAGACATGGAAATCTATTTGGCAATTGCACTTTGTCTGGTCATACAGACAAAGCTTATAATGATAAAACCTGTCTGTTTATATGTCTCATGAACGTTTTTCCGATGGTAGTTGCTGTAGTCTTAATTGCGAAGGATAGATTTTGACCTCTGTGACAGAAGAACCTCAGTGACAGAACTGAGCATTCAATAAAAGCACACACCTGAACAGCTCCATCTGTAAACTGCTTAAACACCTGCCTGCAATAAACAAGCACACATAGGTAAAAAAAATGGCTAGCATCTAAACATATCTGAAAGCAACAGGGGGGGAAAGTCTCCTAGTTTTTCCCCAGCATTTCGTGACAGGAGCCAGGAGAAAAATCAAAGTCATCGCTTGGAACACAACCCTTAGCTTACAAGTGAAGCTGTAGCAACTGGATTTCATTTTGTATTGACTAGATAAAAGAGCAGATGAGAAGACACCCAGTTCAAGAAAGGCAAATTTCTCTTTTAATGCAATAAATCTGTAGGGTAACACTATACAGAAAGACTGTAGCAAGTTACCTGGTTTCAGATACATTCACTGAAACATAGGAGATCCTTCCAAAAGATACTGCTTCCCAAACTCTGGGAAGCTGAAGAGTTTGACATGTATTTAATCTAAATCACTTTAAATATTTCTTCCTTTAGAGAAGTTTCTTTCCCCAAAAATATTTCAATTTTTAAGTGATGCCAATGCAAGGATGGCTTCTGGGAGAAGGACAAATTTCAAGTATAGGTTATTTATTACCATAAAAAAAGTCTTGGCACTTTGACAAAAATGATGCAAATAATAAACTTCCTCAGAGGTACAGAAGATATCATAAATTACAAAACCAGCACAACAAACACATATAGCCAATGGTTTCTGAACCTCTGCAAGTACACCTGACAGTGCTACGAACATAAGTTTGTCTTCATTCAGTCAATGCTCTAAATTGCTTTCTCAAGTGACACAGGCATTCCCAAGGGACACTTCTTTCTGTCTTGTCTGAATCTGTGCAATTTAAAAGCAAGAAACAATCATCTTTGTAACCTGCCCAAACTACCAAGCCAACATATAAACAGGCATTGAACTATCTCTGTTCAGAAAGATATAAATAATGACCTAACTATTTGGGACAGCTTTTTTCCAATCAAAATAAAAACCATTCTCCCCCACTCCCAGGAAATAAATACTAGGGCAGAAATCAACTGCAACACTCTACATTTAAAAGCATGGCTTCCCCTTTCTCTCCCCACACAGCTTGATCAGTACTGTTACGCAGGTAGCAAACCCAGGCATGAATCATGAGTTCTGCAAGTTAAAAATCATTATAGCTGCATTTTATTCTTTTCACTTTCAGTCAGCATCTTGTGTATGGATATACTTTATTTGAAAAGAATTTTCTAAAACTTACCATATATATGAAAAGAGGCACAATGCTCTGCAATGCTCCCATATACTGTCCAAGAGCTACGTTAAATCTTTCAATATAGAGATCTGGAGGGCTGGCCTGCAAGAAACCGTAAAAGTCAGGTTGTAATTTGAACAAGAGAAAGATCTGGAACAGCATGGGCTATGCTTTCATAGCAAACTCAAAATAACTACGAAGTATTTGATACGCTAAGTCCACACAAAGCAAGCCACACATCATTCCAGAGTTTCTGCTATAACTCCCTCCAGCAAAACCACTTTTCTTCCGTAACTGGTTTTTGCCTAGGACTATGTGTCAGTGCCCAGCAAAAAGGTGCATTCAGTAGGACATACAGTATGCTGCAACAAACTACCATTTAGCATACGCAAATAAAAACATTTATTAAAAGACCAGACCTTCATCTTGAAAGAACTATCTGTCACACCTAGAATCCGTAACCAAATTCCAAGAAGTGCTGCAGTGTGTGCTCCGACCTCCCTGCGAGCTTTTACTGCAAGACAGCAGGGTGGCATTTGAGCTGCTGCTTTGCATCTGAGCTGGCAAGCGGCACATCCTCCAGCTTCAGGGAGCACTGTCCTTCACTGAGAACGTTTTTAAGTTTTTGCTGGGTCACCTACGGCAAGGCAAGTATCCAGGGTGGTGAGCTGGAGGGACTATGAAGGAATGTCTTCAGAAAGAGCTCTGCACCTGGAGTCCTGCACTCCAGATCAGGCCCACGAAAACCTGCTGCCGTGCTCCACCACACAGCATTACCCCGCAGCCCCAAGAAAAACCTCGCTACACAAAACTTGAATGTGTCAGCTTTATGACAGGCCTTGTGGAGCCCACAGGCACAGCACTGCTATTTTCTGTGTACAACACTATCTTTCCCAAAGAAGGGAAAAAGGAAGCTAAAAAACTCTGTTCCGCAGCCAAGCTAAGTTAAATTGAGGAGGGAACAAGAAAAATGGGAAGCACTAGCCACCATTGCTTTTGTAAATAGGGGAACTGCATCAGAGCGTTCAGGAGTGCACTTACACAGCCAGGGATGGAAGTGGAGCGGGGGTAACGTGTTCCTCCACTACCCCCTCTCCTTCCCAACCCACCCACCCACCGAGCTCTGCCCCCAGCCCAACTCCTCCTGCCTTCCCTCCTGCCGTCTTCTCAGAGGAGAGGGTGGGAAGCTCCCGGAGTTTCTACTGTTCGCATACAACACACACCTATGCACACCCAAGGACAAAGTGTTGCTTGCTAATGAGAAGCAAAACTTCTCTTCCCTCGCACCATTTTCCCCTCTGACAGTGCCAAGCCAGAAGAGCATGGAGAATGCAGCAGCGACTGGAACGTTGCAAGCGAACAAGCTCAAAGATTTTTCTACAGCCAAATGCTCAAGGCTAGCTGCACCTCAACCATTTTATCGGAACTTAAAGCTCTTATCTTTACGAAGCAGACTTGTCGGCCTTTGTATGGACATTCTCCAGGGGCCCTAAGACAACAGTTAAAATTTGTGTTGACTTTTTGCTCTACTAAGTATTCTAAATTTATGAAAGTTTTTTCCTTTAAAATAGCTTCTTTTGCCTCCCTCCTTAATATGCTTAATGAACACGTGGGTAATTTTCACAAACAACAATACAGAGCAGAAGTTTCAGAAAGGAAAGGAAAACTGGCAAAGGAATAAAGAGTGTTATTCCATATGCTGTTGCCAAAGGTTATATATGGTTATTCCCCATTTTGATTGTAAGTTTTTAATCTTATTGCAGATGCAGTTCTCAGGGGTGGCCAAACAAATTCTAGTTCAAAATGCCAACAATGCATAAAAGTAGCTACGAACTCCAAGGACTCCCTTTCATATATAGTTACATATATAATTTGTTGCAAATAATATGCAACAAAGTCTGCATTTCTAAGCAGTATGTATTCCTGCTTCACTCCTTTTTAACCTCAACTTTAAATATGGTTATACTCTCTGATCTGTAAAGACTTGGTATACAGCTTCTAAGATTAAAGAAAAAGGAAAATTCTACTTCAAAGAACATGTCAGACAAAAGGACACCATAGCCTGACACAAGGCACCACTTTTCTCTCACTGACCTTGCATTTCTCATAAGACAAAAAAACAAACCAAACCACCCACCAGAGACAGATGTTGTCTGGACAGTATGTGATTTAATCCCATGAACGGACTCTAGGCAATGGTGTATACCCAGCCTGCCACCCTTTTTACAGGGCATATGAAGGACTGGTATCTTCTTCCTCCCCTGGAGATGAAACATCTGCTAGCTCACCTCACAAAGCCTATGACACACTGAGACATTTTACAAGCGAACAACAACTGCACACCCAGCTGTCTCCAGAGAACAACCTCACAAGGCCCTTACTGAAAGGACACCCGTTGACCACCACCACCTTACAACCAAATGGAAAGCAACTGCTCTAGATCTACACAAAAAAACCCAAGAAAAGTCCTGACAGCTTCACAGGAAGCACTCACTAGTGTCAGGCAAATATCAGGCGTTGGGTCTTAACCTCTGGAATGCAAAATCACGGTGTTAACTGCTTTATCAGCATGAGACGTTACCTTTAAGTTTTATTCTCCTGACAGTGTTGCAGATGAAGCCTCAACGGTCAAGAAACTCTCAGGAAAGCACAGACTACCTGAACTCTGCTTGTTTCCAACAAAAATGCAACCACTCTCCTCACTTATTGCTTGACTTGTAAACTAACAGAAGACCCAAGCCAAAGAAAAATCAATAATAGTATTTTCACAGCTCATCTATGAATTATCGTAACCTGTGTGGAGAGAACAGAACCATCTGTTTTCTGTTCATCAGGGTGTTACTGTATGTATGCTCAAAACTGCTAGACTGAAATCAATTACTTGTCAGAGCATAGGAACTTTCTCCACATCTCTACATTCACATTAATATGACAGTAACTGGAGTAGGACTAGCTTTATATAAACTACATGAATTTTCTAAACTAAAAAGCAGTGTGTGGCACCAAATTCATGAGTAACTAGATACTGCGAAGATTCTTCCATTAAATGGCCACCATTAGAGTAGAAGTCACATTTAAAATCTATATTTATTCAGCTATAGCTATTATAAAAAAAAAATATTTAAAAAAAACTGTGCAGGCTGACATTTTTCACTCTGGGTTTTAGTCCACAAAAGATAACAGGTACATTCAGCCGTGTTAATTACAAGGAAGGGGTAGAATTAACCATGACATTTACTTCTTAGAACTCCCCCCCCCGTACCCCCCCCAACAAAATTCAGTCTTTAAAAACCACTCCTATGTTACCTGAGGGATGTATTACGGAAGCTACTCAAAGAAAGAAAAATATACTGCTGGCCTAAGGTTTTCCTGGAAGGAAGAGGATTCTTTGTTCCTTCACTCCCCATCCTGAATCCTATCAAACTGTCAGTTCATGCTTGGGGTTTTTTGAAGACACCCTATACAGAGAGACAGCTTAAATCCTCTCCTACATTTGCTCTCATATACCACTCACAGGGTTAAGAACAGTTTTCCAGTGGCAACTATATTGTGCCTCTGTCCATGGGAGCACTACACGTTTGGCCAGGTTTCTCAAATTGTAATGCAGTCGCATTTGCTTAAAATCTCAGCTTGGTTTTGAGCTGACTACTTAGCATAAAATACTATGGCTGCTGTTAAAAAGTTAATGTTAAGGGCACCATTTAGTCTCCTTACGCACCACAGTGGACATCTCAGCACCAAAAGAAATGAGAATTAACAAGAAAACACATTTGAGAAAGGATGACATGCAAGACACACATCTTCAAACAAAACAAGCAATTAGAGACCCTGTGTACTATATACTATATTACCCTTCCCTTATTTGAAATCTAGTATCCAGGCATTTAATTGAACTCATGGGCAAGAAACCATATACATGAAGATGTCGGGTTTTTTCAGTTTGAAAACAATTTTGAGTATCATTCTTTGACTGAACATATGAATGAAACCAGAAGACATGCTGCTGGTTCAAGACAACTCAGAAATGGCTCACAAGAAAGAAACAGTGACAACAGTTCTTTGCTTGAGGAACACAAAGTTAATCTGTTTATGACTAGTCGTCTGGCACAATCAGCAATATATTTAGTAAAGCTTACATTCCTATGTTGAACGGGCAGTTCCGTTTTCCTGGGAACATGCTCACTGTCAAAATGCCAGCATGCATGCTGATTCATCTCTCCCACGCCTGCCAAATGAAAAGGGAGAATGGCTATGACTACACAAACTAACCTGCTATTCATGTAAGTGGCCTGAATCTCTGCAACCAGTTTTTGTTCTTCCTCAAGAAAGTGGAATGTGTTTACTTTGCCTTGCAGACAATTTATGTGATGCCCAGGTCTACCTCACTAGACAAGGGTACTATTAAAACTTTTGAAAAAAGACATCAAGCCAAAGTACAATTCACTCAAAGACTGACTGAGTCCTCCTATTCAAGTCTGCACTCAAAACTGTCCAAAGCCGTACAGCACCGTGACGTACTCTCGTATAATCGTCTTGGAGCAGGGTAGCAGATCTAGGCCATGTTTCCATTTCCGTTCTACAATGTCTTTTTGTTTTACAAACATGTATCTAAGGACCACCAAAACTCTGTTTAACATGAAGAAATTTTCAGAACCTTTTCCATCTAGTAAATACATATTCATTTGTGCCATATTCTTCTGTCTTTCTGTAATTGTATCAGGGTCTGCAGCACCCAGTGTAGCGTGGCAAGGAACTAAAAATGACCGCAGGAATGTAAGTGTTTTCAAAAAGCTGCAGGCAAGGATGCTTTTTTCAGGTTAGCTTGTTCATGACAATGTCATTTTTAACAGCAATTTTGGCAGTATGGTGATCCCTACCTTACCTCAAGTCAAAAGCCATCTTTTTGATGTCCACACATGAAGATGCACACATTTCTGAGTTCTAATACTGACCATTCATTTGATTCGACTCAATTCAGTGTGACTCACACCAGTAAAGGCTTGTTTCACACACAATCAAGCATCGCTCCCTCAGCAAAGCTGATAAATAAATAGTACTGGATGTCTGGGGTCTTTTTTGCTTTTAAATATTATGGACCAGACAAATTGCCAGTCTGAGTCTCCTCTTTAAAAAAGCGACTGTCGATATTAACAGATCATGCAGTTGACCCAAACAGACTTTAAGAAACACTAGTGATTTAATAAATTCAGTAAGAAAAGAGTTAGGAAATGCAAGTTCTCAATTTCGATTTTCCGCCTCTATTTCCAATCTCTTCTGTAGGCAGAACATAGAGAAGGCAGGTTCATTTTCTACACAACTGTTTGAGAAACTTCTGCAACTATGGAAATTCAATGAATTAACTAATTTCAACTCAACAGGAGCTAAAAGGAGTGTTAGTTCTGTGCTACAAGAGACGAGATGTGAATCGTGAAGCAGGCTTGCTGCTTGCCAAAGCATTGCTTCAGCTGGGGTTAAAAGAGTTTTCCAGGTCAGGTTTGTGGAGCTGCTTCTCCCGGATCCCAGATGGAGCAGCAGGCACTGCCCACACCATCTCTTCCTCTCCTCTGCTGACCTGCATCCACCCAGTTGTGGCTAATGTCATCTCACTGTGTGCTCCTGATGTTGCAAACAAAACCCTTTCTTCAAACCGATCGAGCATCAGTTCGAGTCCGCTGGATGCCGGCTGCATCACGCACACGCTGTTTTAGGAGCAAAGCATTTGCACCCCTTGGGTGTTCTACAAGCTCAGTGGGAACCGTTTCGCCACCACCTTTCTATCCCATTGTGGTTATTAGTGACCAAATTATGCTTGCCTGGATTTGCCCGTGAGGGAGCCAGGGTGACGTTGCGCTGCCCAAAGGAGGGTGACGATGCAGGGGTGGCCCCTGCCAGCCCCCTGGCATGGTCCTGCCTGCCCAAGCGCTGCTGGCTTTGAAAAGTTTAGTTCTGAAAGAGCCACTCTCCTTGACCTATTTATTTTTGCCCATGTTTGTGGCCTGCGTTGTGTCTGGAGGAAGAGATCATGCTGCTTGAAGGCCCTTCATTTTTAGCCAGCCCAGTTGCAGCTTAGTGGGAGCTGGTGCTTTCAGTCCAGCTTCATCACAGCTCAGGCTCACCTGTATTTGCTGGCTCTTACCCAGGTCCCTGATGTTCTTTGTGCATTAAAAAAAAAAAAAAAAAAAA
>Ga0065711_1045399_pt1 | contig 13505 bp, 7 predicted proteins | sample Hoacrofraction12_FD_59098 | JGI IMG/M metagenome (GOLD analysis project Ga0065711, IMG submission 59098) | Hoatzin crop microbial communities from Cojedes, Venezuela - Epithelial fraction 12 v2 (version 2) | ecosystem: Host-associated > Birds > Digestive system > Esophagus > Crop | place...
GAAGGAGATTGTTTCGTCCTTAATTTTTTCCCTCCCCATATGGTGAATCTCATTTCTGCTTTTTTTTTTTTTTTTTTGTCCTGGGTGGTTATTTAGCTGTTCCAAATTTGTAGCTTTGTAAATATCAAGGCTGAGTTTTCTTAAATGTATTTGCAGTATAGCTGTTAAATATGTTCAATATATCTGTAACATTAATTGCATAGCAGTAAATATTGCTGAATTTCCAAGTGTGCTCTGAATACAGTGAAACACAGCAGAAGACAAATAGCTGACAAGGATGGCTGCTTGCTACAGTGTTGGTGAGGGCTTGAATTCTGTGATGGAGTAGAGCAAAGCATCGATTTGGTTTTTTTGATCCAATGGTTTATCTTTGTTGCGGAAGTAACCAAGACCTTGGCTTTTGCCCTCTGCCTCCATGCAAAGGCTCTGGCCCTAGCATAGTATTGCCTTGAACCAGGTTCATAACCAAAGCCTACTGTAATGAGCCTCGATTTTTGGAAAGGGGATTTTATTCTACTTATTGACACTGTTGTTTAAGTGTAGTGGTGAACTGTGATGGTGAAAGCTGGGACTGAGGACTACTGAGTATGTCTTATGTACAGGTAACAACACACCTATTCAAACAACTCTTGGCTACAGCTGAGCTCTTGAAGCCCTGAGCCATCCAATCCAAGTAAGTGGTAGGATGGTACCCTTTGGGCATTAGTACATTTACTGAACAATTTTCTGAGCTCTCTAGAGCTGACACAATCTTCTGTTGAGACGTTGCTTGCCTTTCTTCTGAGAAGCCATAGACTTAAGTGATTCGCTTCTTTTTAAAGAAATAGTTTTCATGAGCGAAGGTGCAGGCATTGGAAATGACTTAACAAAGCTGATAGTTGTGGTTCAGCTGTGATGGCCTTTGTCTGGTTTCCAGGGGAAATCGTGATTTGTGGGGTTGCCACCAAAACTCAGCCCATTCCCTAAACACCTTCAGAGTTTACTCATACCAGGTAGCACTGAGCTAGCAGTGATCTCTCACTGATGTAGATTCTTGTATTTCCTTGTTATCACAGCCATTGGTAGCTGTGGGGATCATGATCTACAGCTGCTTAGCTCTGAAATAAGCTTTTCTACATCTGGAGTCCCTCTTCTGAATTTTGCTTGGGGGATGTTGGCATAACCTTGAGCTGAATTTAGTTTATTGATTCTAGTGTGCAACCTAAATCTCTGGCTGTCATCAGCACTGTGGATCTGTGGGTCTTTCAAAACAGTGGAGGGAAGATGCCTTCTGGGACAGATATTTTCTAAACAAACCAGACAGGTTTTTTCCTTTTTCCCCAGCTAGTGTTTGCGTCGAAAATAGAGAAACCAGTAACACTCCCCTCTGTGCTGAACTGTACACACCATTTTCATTAGGATGATTGCTACGTGGAACAAAACAGGCCTGCTGTGCACAGGTAAAGGTGCTGGCAAATGGAGTTCATCACTAATGGTATGGGTACTTTCCAGCCCACAGTTACTTATTTGGAAACCACATCCCAGCTTCTGTAAATGGGCTGTTGGCAGTGTCACTCCTGCATTTTCAGGCAGTCTTCATCTCCAGCCTTTTTACATGATGATGAGAGGCCCTTTTGACTTCCAGGTGCAGGCTTCCGCCATGCCTGTGGCAGCTGGATGTTTGCATAAGCATCTCCCACATCCCTAGGTGAGGAGGTGGAGACAGTGATGCCGAGTGTTGCATCTCTTCACACAAGGTTGTGTCTGCAGGATTTCATGAGGTCTCCGCAGGAATAGTGGGGCAGTTTGTAAGAGAACTTTTAGGGGTGTCGTGTTAAAGGGAGTAAGGGGAATCTGATAAGCGGCAAAAGGAGAGCCCTCCCGTTGGGTCACGAGGTTCAGAGCAGACCCCCTTGCTTTCTAAACTCTCTCTCAGAGGAGAGTCTAGGTGCAGCTGGATCTACAGTTGCTTCCTTCACTGTTCTGTTAAACTGTCCTTATCCCGACCCAGGTGTTTTGCCTTTTTCTTCCAATTCTCCTTCCTGCCCCATGGGGGAGAGGGGTGATTAGAGCGGCTGCGTGGTCCTTTGTTGCTCACCAGGGCTAAACCGTGACAATAATGAATTTTTCTTTATCTCTAGGGAAGATGCATAAACTTCACTCGGGTGAAATCGGATGGAACCTCTGCCCCTTACAGCCCACGCCCGAAGTTGCCGCAGCGTGACAATGTTCCTCTCAACAACGCTCCAAGGAATCCTTCTCCTCCTGTGTCTCTGCAGCCCCCTGCCAGGCAGCCACCTCCTGGACCACCCCCATTGCGAGTCCCTCCTGGACCTCCTCCATCACGCCCGCCCCCGCAGCCCATGGCTTAGAGTGCAGCAAAACCCTCAGCAACAAAACATGTCTCTTTGCTGAACACGGCATATTTATTGAGTATTGGTTTACAGTTAAAGATATCAGAATTTGTTGCTGGTCAGCAAAAAAAGAAGGAAAAAAAAAAAAAGAAAAACTGCCAAATGTCAATTTTAGTGTATGAATATATTTAAACCACACTTGCTGAGTAAACATTCAGTGGATAGATTCAGAGCTATGGGGTATAGCAACAAACCAAAATGATCATCTAGGTACAGTAGCAGCTTTTGTATGTATACATTTGAAGATCTATTTACACATGACATTTGTTTGACTTGGTATGTCAGATCATTCATGAATAACTTTAGCCGGTACACGTGCATCAGTTGTTTTGATAGCTGCCACCTGCAAGTTGGTTAAACACAGTTCATTGAGGAATTTGTTTTCTTTTCCCCAACAGTACTGCATCCAGATGTTAATATGGAACAATAATTGCAAAGATAACTTTCTGCCTTTAGTTCTGCAAGTGGAATTTCCATGAAAGTTTATAAGAAGGCTATAACAATAAGGAGGTAAGATGAGACTATGTGCCAATAATCTAGCAACAGTAATCTAGCATAGAAGAGGGATATCTTTTTCTCCTGAGAAAATCAGTTTCAAGCCTCCCATTTTTGCATATGTGCAGACTTGGTTGCATAGGATAACCACTGAAGGACACAGATATTGGTTCTAGAAATCCAAACCTTGAACAAGACCTGGGTTCAGATTTGTCCAAAGTTCAGAGGAATTTTACAAAAAACATTTTGTCTAGGTGTTTACTTTTCATTTACAGAGAACATGGTCCAAAATCAAGCAAATATACATGCAATTTGAGTGAGAATGCTGTAGTATGCAAATAGCGTGTGTTATTTATATCAGCAGCATTGTTTATATCAGGGACTGATTCCATTGCTGTTTAATTAGATAAATTTCCTTTTGATCTTACTGCCAAGCAGAACACTCTTGTGATTCAAACATGAATTCCTCTATGAGTAGCAGTTTCTTTGACAGCCTAGATCCCACTGATATGTAACCTTGCAGTTTACCTGGTGTGATGTGTTAGTATGAGTTTTTATCTCTGTTTTATGTAATATGTGGCTAGAGGATTTCCCAAACGTTGTGACTGCTCGCCCATGACCTCAGTTCTGTATGTCATCAGAAACTGATGTGAGCACCCACACAGGGGTGGGAATTTGTGACGTGGGACTGTGGGACAGCCCATGAATAGTGTTCACTAAGCAATACCTGAGTGGGTTGTGCCCAGATCATTCCCTAGTGAATCAAAAATAATACCTGAGCTTGCTTTTTCTCTACCACTACTTATCATATTGTATCAGAGAGGGTGGCTGCAAATCCCTATGCTGGTTCGCTTTGGCACTGGCTGTGTTACTAGGATAGTTGTAGAAATAATGTTTATGTTGCTTTATGACACAGCATATACCTATCTCTCCATCTGTGTGTAGGTGTGGGTGTGTAGCACATCACAGTAATTATTGGCACAGAAGTCCAAGATAAAACACTAACTGTATCATGCAGTTACTCCATATTTAAGACCTCTTCATGCAGTTGTTGGAGATATACAAGGTTGCACTGGTACAAATAGAAATAAGGCTTACTATTTCCAGTGAAAGTCCCACTTGCAGAATGCCATACCAAGCTCTCATCGGTCTGTGCTGATCCCTGTGACATGCCGTATGTATGCAGTTGAGACTGTCAAAGATAAACTTAAGAACCACAGAGCGTCTTTCTCCTATTGCACTGCTCTGCTGTCTTGAGTTATGCTTTTATCTCATGTATGTTGGTGCAGGTAGTGGAATCATGGTCGTGGGTGCCAGCTGGCCTTAGAGCTGTTCCTAATTTAGACCTGAGCCAGGAAAGCACTTCTGCATGCATTAAAATGTCCTGCAGGTCAAGAGGAACATCCCTATGCCCAAGTACTTTGCTGACCTGTGACTTAATTGTGATCAGAAAGGAGAATTGGGATGCACTCGGCCCTGTCCTTGTTCTTTTTAGTCACTTGAGTAGGGTCTGTGTAATTTGGTCCATAAGAATGGATTTCTGGGAGAGAGCAGTGTGTGTATATGTGTGTGCGCGTGTCTGTGTGTGGGAACTGTGTAGGTTTTTGATTGGTTCCTCTTCCTTTACAAAAATTGCTCAGAGAGTAGCACTCCTATGAATGGAAGGGCCTTTTGCAGCCAGTGCGACACACAGTCATCACTTATCTGTTTTTTTCAGTTGAAAGGTGAAACTAAAACATGTCTAGTTTTCCATTGCAGTTCTGGTGAAGCTCCACTTTTGACACCAGTGAAAGGGATTGGATGACTGCAGTGAAGAGGTAGGGACCTGCAAGTGGGAGAAGGTGCTTTACAAGCAGAGGTCATTGTCTGACATTATTTTGGTCATATGGAAGCCTATGTGAAATAAACTTGCTAGGTCTAAGACCAGTTGTAACGTGTACAGTAAGTTACTGTAAGTTGTAACAGTAGAACCTAACAGCTTCTCATGTTGGCTGTCTAAGAATAATGAGCCAACAAATGCTAACTAGGAATTGAAATGGCAGAGGGTAATAAAACCAATTCCCCTGCCAGGACAAAACATGGCTTTGGAGGTTTAGCTGCTTGTGGCAGTTGGGCAGACCACTGCTCTGCAGATGCCAAGTCTCTTATCAGCAGGCGGCGATGAGATTGAAACAATGGTGGAGCTCACAAACAATTTAACAATAAAATGGAAAACTTGCTTACAGAATTAGCATCTGCTAATAAACTTGAATTGATGGGTCAGGAGTAAACTTTAGGTAACGAAAAAGCCTGGGAGCCAGATTTTGTATTGTATTGCACCTGTACAGATCTTAAGAGGGGTCAGTAGAGTTGTTGCAGATTTGCATTGATGTTAATGTTGGTAGAATATGACTCATTTCCAGTGAGCATGGAGGTGTTAGCTTAGGGAGAGCTTCTTACAATCACACATCCAACATGCCGGTTGTTTTCAGTTGAGGGGAATATTCTACTTTGCTGAAGCAGCCAGTCTTGCGGAGATAACAGATACTAAGAATTCCTGCATAACTTGCAAGTGCAGTGAGGACAGGAGTGGTTTGGCCTTCCAGGTGATCAGATCCTTATACAGTAAAACAGGAAGCACCATGAATTTGAAAATTAGATTCAGCAGAAATGGAGTTCCCAGAATTTTCACTATATAAAATTAAGCATTTGGTGTGTAACTCAAGTTTTGGCTGCAGCTTCTGTGATGGGAGCACCACAGGTTTAATTTGCTGGTAAAGCGGGAAGAAGAGAAAAAGTGAACCTGAACTGAATTGCCTTTGCAAGGGTGGGAGCAGTGAATATGCTGCCCTGGCTACAGAAAGGTCTTTTGGTTGTGTAGAAATGTACCCATTTGCAGTGATCTCAGGCACTGTAACAATGCAGTAGGAGAAACTGGTTGCTATTTTACTGTCTGTTGAGCTTGATCCTCACCTGGTGTAAATCAACATAGGCCAGCTGAAATCAAGGCAGTAATATTGGTGTCTGTCAGCTGAGAGCTGGCTCAAAACAGATGAAGGGACAAAATCCCTCTAACTGCCTTGATATTTCAATATTTGTTTTGGTATGCTTGTATGTCATTTGTGATGACAGTTACACTGCTAAGAAATGTCCTCATGTGGAATGATTCCCCTGTATTTTCCAGCACATAACATCATTTGAAACTTGCAAAAAGTGAGTATCTAATGCTTCCCCAAATCCAAGAGAAAAATGTGGGTTTGGGGGACCTTTGCTCACACTTAGCACAGATCTGAAAAGACACACGGCGCAAAGCAGTGGGGAGGGAAACCCCATGTGTTTAAAGCTGATACAGAACCACATCAATCAAAGCATACTTATGGCCATCTTTCAACCTCAGTGCATGTATTGCCATCTGTGGGAGTGGCCTGCAGAGCAGACGGTCCTAAATGTAAAAAGGAAAAAAAAAAGAAAGGAAAAGAATCAGCTCCTCATCTGACTGAGCGAGCATAACAATGAATGACATTATTTCATGAACTGTACCAGTTCAAATGCATGTGCACCTGGTGCTCCTAGTGGTTTTTACTCCTGTTGGTCTTTAGACAACATATCAATAATACGCTTTCTTTCTTTAATAGTTTGCTGTTTTTATTGTTGTTATTTTGTTTTGTTTTTTAAAAAAACACATTTCACTGAGAAAACAGCCCTACTTCTGTAAATATAGAGTTTAATTTGAAGGAGACAGCACACTTCTGGATGTTACTGCTGGACAGTTATTTATTAAAAGGGGCTTAAGGTGAATAAATACAGGTGGCTCAGGATACATGCATGCAAGTGTGATAATGCAGTATAGCAATTTCAGTTCTCTGTAGTTTTGGGGGAAGGGGAATTTTTGGGTCATCCTAGTTTGTTTAGAAGTTTGTTACTAATCTGATACTTTTGAATAATGCAATAGAGATTCCTAACATATAACTGTGCTTGAACAGCTGTGTAGATTATGACAGATTTTTCATTGGGGGGGAGGGGGTAGTGAAGAAGCAATGTTTTAGTTTCTAAGGGAAAAAATGTACTGTACTAAACTTTTTTTAGAAAAAGATGTGTGTGTTCAGAAACAGTGGGGGTATGGGCTGATAGACAGCCAGGCCGTGGAGATGAGGGACAGAGGAAGCAGTTGTATTTTTGAGGGACAAAGAAGTTTTACATGGGGGTGTGGGTTTGTTACTGGTACATGTGGTACAAATTTCCGTAACTGACATGCAGCTTCCATTTTATAATCATATAACCTTTATGCATTTTATACGCCTGCTCCATTTTTTTGATAAAACCTTGCAAATGTAATGCCTGCATGCATATGTGGGAGATGTAGCCAGAATCTTATAATCCAACGTGATGTAGTCTTAATGGATTCAAAATCAACAATAAAAGTGCTTACTGGTTAAACACTACAGAGAATTTCATTGCAGGGTCATTTTATGAGGAGATAAACTTGTCTGTACCTGGTTTCTAATAAGCTCAGCCATCTAATGGTCAGGAGGAGAACGTGGGGTTGGGCTGTCAGAATTCCCATCTCCAAATTGCTACTGGTTCATTATTTGACTAGAGACAAGGGTATGTTCTGTGCCTCAGTTTCCTGTTTCTAGCCTGAGAATTTCAATCTTTGCCTAATTCAAAGGTAAGCCATTGTTTGTTGGGAACCCTTTTAGATCTCATGTAGCAGGGTGGAAATGCTGAGTAAATTCCACTGGAGTCAGTGCGATTGACACACGGGGCAGGATCTGAGCTTATTATTGCTACCTTGAACAGAGCTCATCTAACACTTAAAAACAACAAAGTAAAAGCTGTGCAAGAGAAGGTGCTAGAGCTCAAGACTTCAGCAAAGAGAAGTTCTGTGGCAAATCCTACACCTGTGAAAACACTGGAGTCACCAGGCTTCAAACACAACTGCTGATTTTCAGGAGTCTTGCCTGAAGGATGCAGGACTGGATCAAAAGACCTCTTCTCCCTCTATGTCTCTGAAGCTAGTTTTTTCTTCCCTCCCTGCTGCTAATGCTTCCTCTGTATTTGTTCGAGCTCCATTGAGGACTGGGGGAATGAGGGCTGGTAGAAGCATAAGACAGGCAAGAAGGTCAACAGGGATAGGCCACAAAAATCTCCAATGCCAGTAGGCTGCAATTATGGGTAATCAAGGCTGCTGCAAAACTGCTGAGCTGTGCTATGCCCTTGGTCTGCCAAGCATGGCAGCCACAGCCCTCTGTGTAGTGGGAAAGGAAGCTGGTCCTTGCACACATGCAGTGCCCTGAGCCTGTGTGAGCCTCATCTGTGAAAATGGTGGGCACTGATTTCTTGGGGATCTGGTAGCCACATGAAGTCATTGTGGCAAAGCAGGTGGGAGCTGCGTGGTGGCTGAGCCAGGCAGCCCCCTCCCCCTGGAAGCTCCAGCTGGTGGTGCTGCTAATGGGAGCTGAAATCCTTTGCCTGGAGCTGTGCTCCTCCCAGGTGGAGTCAGGAGCTCTGACAAAGAGCTTGTCTTCCTCTCACTCTGCTCCCCAAGCTGGCAAGACGATGCTCACCCAGAATGGTTTTGTGGCCTTCACTCTCTTGTTCCTCCATCTGCTCCTTACTTGAAAGGCAAGCTTGGGCTCTCGAGGAGATCAGATAAACACAAGCCATCCTGGAGCCAAGGCTCTGAGCATTTTTGTTCTGCATTAACAAAAACCCAACACTGGCTGCAGCTGTGGCTGGTTAGGTTTATGCAAACAGGCAACAAAATTCACATTTGACCTGAACTTCCCAGAGACTGGGAATGTGCAGATCCAGGGCTTTGGTTATGGACTTGTCTATAAACAGCCTCTAGTGCTGATTTAGCATCTTTCATCAAACATACTTCACAGTTTCAGGAGTGACATTTACATGTGAATATACACCAGCATACCCTATTTGGCTGCATGGAAGTCAGCAGCAAGAATTTTACTGAATTCAGCAATCTGAGCCAGGAACTGAAAAAAATGCCCTTTCCCGCTATCCTCCCATTCCTTAAGAAACCACAGGCAGAGCATGTTGCCCGTGCTGGAAGTTGTCTGATCTTTACTCTGTGAGCATGCTTTGCCCTTTGGGTCAGGACTCATCTCAAGCTTCATTGGTTTCTGCAGCAAAGTTCCCCTTCCCTGCAAATTGAGGACCCCCCTTTTCACTGCAAGGGAGGGTTTCCTAGCCACCTATTACTCTGATTTCTGATTGCAGCTCAGGAGAACTGGGAGACAATGAGATGAAAGATTTCCCTGAAAGAAAAGGAACATGCTGCTGAAAGGTTTTGCTTGTGATATAGATTGAGAAATGTTTCCTTTTAAGCTTTCAGAGATGCAGGATTGTTGTGAATGGATAAATACTTCACTGAAAGGCCTTAGATGATAACTCAACCTGTGTCTCTGCCACAGAGTTCACTGAAGTGAGCTCTCCTCATGCCAGCTTATCACTGCCATGCAGCAGCAGAGTTGCCCTTTGTCCATGCTGGTGTCCTCCTGAATCCTGCTGAGCCTCTGGGGCCATGATTCTTGGGTGCAGACTGTCAATTTCTTCATGACAGAAATAGGAGCTCTGCAGAAATGTCCTAGGTCCGGTGACCCAGAACACCCTGCACTGGAGGTATAAACTTTTCTCTCTGATGGCAGAGGGATATGGATTTAGAGCATGAGTCTTCCCAGAGGGCAAAGGGGAACATAGCAGTCAAGATATAGCCACAGGTAATCAACACACGCATGCATTTGACACAAGTTACTAAATCCTTATTGATCATGGCTCATGCACTGTTAAGGTAAAATACTAAGTGCCCTCAAATGTCTTTTAGTGTCCATTTTTTTGAGTACATAGGAAGATGTTTTGAGCTGAAAATAGGAGTCCCAAGATTCCCCCTCATCATCAAAGGCCTATTTGGCCAACCAAAACCAGTGGGGAAATACAGCAAGCATGTGTAGCAGCTCATCCACTTCAGAAACAGTTATGGCTGCTTTCTGCCTCTCATTCCTTGTGCATCAGGAACAGCTTAGTTAAAAGTGAACATGCCTAGATGTAAGGGTCAGCCTTAAGGTTTTTTTTTTTCTATTCTTTTCTGGATTTCTGATCCATCTGTGTAAGATGCATAGGTATCTTCAGCACTAAGGGTATGCCAGTGCAGCGGTGATGCTGTTGGGCCTGGTGCCAGCTGGGAAATGCTGCAATGTCCTCAGCAGACAGGTGCTTTCAGAAGGTAGTTAATAACCTTTACAAGCCATCATCATCATGACAGTAGACTTGGGTCTACCATTGATCATCAGGAGCCACCTGCTCTAGGAATGCATGCAGCCCATGCCTGAGAGACCACGAGTGACAGCCTGTCCGCCAGAACAGTCAGAGACGCTGGTGGGGTCTGTCTCTTCCCAAGCCAGGTACTACTGGTACCTCGCAGCATTGTCTTTCTCTACAGGAAAAAGTGGGCAGGGAGAAACTGCAGCGCTCTGCAGGCTCTAGAGTTTCCCAGTTCGCTGTCTTTTTTCCAAAACTAATGGTTTCTGCATTGCTGAAGTGACTCACAGGCCAAAATAGGAAATAGCTCATTTCCCTCCCGGACACACACAGGAGCGAAGGAGCAGGTCTGCCTCTAACCCAGGCCAGCCAGACCCTGCGCTGGGAAGAGCAGGCAGGATGCTTCCCAGGTGGCCTCAGACACCAGCTCTGCCATGGTCCTCCTGGAAGGCGTATCTGGAGGGTGAGTTTTCTGCATCCCCCACGAATCCTGTTGTTCTCCTTTTCCTGAGCCATGTCCAGGCAGTAGTTGTCTGCTCCTGAGAGCCCTAGCTGCAGCCTGCTGGTGCTGTGAGGGGCTCTGAGGAGTTGATGGAGTGCCCTTGGATTCACCAACTCTGCAGTCTTTTTTTGTGGGATGCCATAGCTAGCTTTAAGTCTTTCCTTCCCTCCTGTGATGCTACTGCAGGCAGATCGGGCTATGGCTGTTTCTCTGCCCTCCGTTTTATGCCTCAGTTTCACTTGCTGTAAGGACAGAGCCCAGCTCTGGCTGTTCGAACTGTACAGCTCACAACTCCTGGCCAGGCAGTTTCTGCAGCTGTAGCTATGCTGGCTCCTCTCAGACTGAGCAGCTGCCAGATTTCCTCTCTGGGTACCTTCGCAGGTCCCCCTGAGGCAGAGAGAAGAGGTGGGAGAGGCTTCCATTGCTGGCCATGTGCATGACTCATGTCTGGCGTTCCAGTATTTTTGGTAGTTCGGGAGGAGCCTCAACTCAACAGCAGGAAATAAGTGTAAAAATAGCCCATCAGGGTGTCTGCAGCCAAGCAAAGTGCATGAAGTCGCTCTGCCAGGATCTGGCCCAGGCAGTCCGTTTCCTAACCAGTTCTTGGAGAGCTGCAGGCAGGGGACAAGCTATGGAGAAGCACTTGCCCCTGAAAGTTTGCTGCTGCTCAGACAGTAGGCAGAGGGCAAATGTCAACCCCCCAGAGCCTCTTGGCTTGTTATTGTGGCCCCAAGAAGCTGTGTCACTACCTGTCTTCCAGCACAACAAAGAGGGAGGTGGCTGAAGCTGCCGTGGAGGCCATGCTCTGAGCAGAGCTGTTCCACACCCCAGGGGCCATCAGTAATCGCAGCTTTGCTGTAGTACCCCTGTAAACCTGGCTGGGCGTTGCTTGGGGACTGGAGTCCCAGTGAGGCCTCTGGCTGCCCCACATGTCCCCTGCACCTCTGCTGAGGGGTGGATCCCCCCTAGCGCTTCCTCCCACCTCATCGAGGGGCCTGGCAACACAGCATTGCTTCTTCCTCCTCACTGGTGGGAATCCTGACTCTCCGGCTGCACGCAGGAGGGAAATAGTTAATGTGTGTCTGTCCTGTGAGGGCTGACAGAGCGTTTCCCACCACGGATGCTGTGAGACCCAAATCGGTGCCAGCCAGGACATACTCCTTGGCAGGGCTGTCATCCGCAGAAGGGAGGCCACTGCAACACAGGCACAGGGATATTATGGCCCATGGCAGCACCCCAGAGTGGCCACTTGGGCTGCGGCCGCTGATCGCGCTCAACGCTCTGCCAAGGGCAGGCCAGGTCTCTCCGGGGTTGAGGAGGGAGAAGGACATCAGCCGCACTGACCAGGGAAGCAGGGACTCCACAGCCTGTTGCCCACAGAGGAGCAGCCTGCTCAGACTTCCCCAGAGCAGAGCAGGAAGTCAGCATTGTTTTAAAACAAACCTGTTTCAAGCTGTTTTTGCTGTGGAAACCCTGCTTAAAACTGCTGTTCCAGCCTCTTCTACCACCCACAGAGCGAACGTGCTGTCCAGGTGCACTCTGTTCGTCTGTCCTGCCAAGGAGCCACTCCCTGGCTGTAAAAGTCATGGGCCACGTGCTTGCCATTCTCTCTTTGGTCCTCCTCACCTTCACCACTGACCGGCATCCATCTGAGCCACCAGGAGCATGAGGTCCATGTGCTCGGCTGGGGCTTGTAGTTATTGAGCAGGGAGCAGCCTGCTGCTGGAAATACATGCCCTCCCTGGTAGATCAGGTTGCTTTCGTCCATAGTGTTGCATGCTTGTAATCTTAGAAGGGAGTCAATATAGACATGTAGCTATGTGATTGACTTGCTTCATGTAGACACAGGCACATACACACATCTGGAGAGAGAACTGCCATTTGCTAGAAAAGGAAATTGGAAATGGGAATTGTAAAAGTCCCCTGCGATAAGACTTTTCATTTGGTTTGCAGTTATGATCAATGGGTGATGCAATACAGTACTTTTCCTGCTGATATAGGAATTGCCTAAGTCTTTGCTGAGATGCCCAAAAGCTCGTAGGACCAGAACCAGACATGGCTGACCTAGCAAAAGCAAGCCTCCAGACATCACACAGCTTCTGCAGCTATGTGATTCTTTCCCTAATGCCCAGCGCTAGAGAACATGACTGTCGCCTAAGCCAACAGCATCTATTGCAATGCATCTTGCACCAAACTAGATCACTGCAATTAAAAGTGGTCTGATGGCTAAGGGCTCCCACTGAGGTTCAGTTTTTGGACCTGGCAGGGTGCAGCACTTCTGGGCCACTCAATAGCTGAACTGCAGCTAGGTAATTGCAGCCTGGTAGTCCCACTACTCAGTGCTCTTTATTTCTACTGCAGGCTGACCGGTGAAGGAAGCTTGGGGCAGGCCTTGGGGCTGCCACCTTTCCTCCTTACAGCACTCGTAGACCTCTGCCACAACTGGTACCTCCTCAGCTCCCTCCTGAGCCCTTGCTGTGGTCAGTCCCTCTTTCCAAGTTCTTTCCTTTAACCTTCGTCAGAGCCACTCCTTCCTTGGCCATGTCCCTGCATCTTGCAGCCTCCATACAGAGCCAAGCTGATAATGTGGCAACGTGCATGAGCCTGTGCTGTGTTTTCTACAATGCACTCTTCACAGAGGCATACTCACTGGTAAGCTGTGACCTGGTTGCTATGTCACTATCAAAGAGACACAGACCAACACTGAAACATCTGCAGGGTAAAATCCTTCAGCCAGACAAGCCCAGACTATCAGTCCCCTTCTGTTCTTGCACCTAACTGAGCTGATCCATGAGCTGATGACAACAATTCTGTGTCTGAAATGTTCAGCCCTCATTTATTACCTTGTGACCAAAAATGGT
>Ga0065711_1045400_pt1 | contig 13505 bp, 9 predicted proteins | sample Hoacrofraction12_FD_59098 | JGI IMG/M metagenome (GOLD analysis project Ga0065711, IMG submission 59098) | Hoatzin crop microbial communities from Cojedes, Venezuela - Epithelial fraction 12 v2 (version 2) | ecosystem: Host-associated > Birds > Digestive system > Esophagus > Crop | place...
TGACCCCTGAGGGACACCACTTGTCACCAGCCTCCAACTAGACTCAGCGCCACTGATGACAACCCTCTGAGTTCTGCCATTCAGCCAGTTCTCTATCCACTTCACCGACCAAGCTCCCAGCTGTTGTTCCCACGCCCCCCCTCTAGCTGCTCACCGCAGTCTCAGGGATTCCTTCAGGGAAATCTTCCATCCTCTGCTACCAAATGTTGGCGTGGGTTACGGATCCGTTGTAACGATGTCACCCCAATATGAGTATTGATCATTCAACCTTTATTAGTCAGCAAAACAAGGTTTATATAGCAAAGCAATTACAGCATCTGATTGGCTAGACCCCTAACCATATATAGGCAAAACTGCTGTAACTTGCTGTGATTGGTGCAGAGCTTGCATCTCGATGCAGAAGCAGTGCTGTGGCAGGAAACGACAGTGTGACAGGAAGTGACAGTGCGGCAGGAAATGGCGACGTGACGGTCCCCCTGCTCCAGTGTCCTGAGCTCGTCGCTCTACCTTCCCAACAGGGTTCCGTGTTCGCTGTTGTCAAGGCTCACCTCCAGATCGGAACCTGGGTTGCTCAACGGCACCAAGCTGTGTCCCCTCTCATCCAGCCAGGACTCCACACTCCTTCACTTCTTCCACATAGTCGTGTATCCTATTGTGATTAGTATAACCCATGTATTTCTCTACCTCAGGCTTCTTGCCTCCTTGCTTTTTTGCCAAGTACTAGATGTGATGTAATCATCTGTATTTGCTACTTTGTGCCATTTTTCTCACATCCTTCCCTCAAATTGTGCTTACCTCGTCCAGCTTCACACTTGACCCTGAAACTCTAGATCCCAGAAAGAGCTTTTTTCAGGTCTTACTAGAGTTCTGCTAAAACTTCTTTTACCCAGATTCTTTACAGGTTTCCCCCTTCATTACCAGTCCCTGTCCTGACATACGACTCTAAACCATTCTCTACAGCAATCAGGTTCTTCCCAAATGAGGACTGTTCACAGGGGAAGAAATGTGGTGACAACAGCACAGACACTTCACTCGTTGCCCCACTTAGTGTCACTCAGGCCACCTTTGAGAGTCAGAGGACAGGGTGGCTGTGCAAAGGCTGCTATCATTCTGCACTCTGACCACCAACACACAGCAAAAAACATCCCTCTCTGAGCTGGACGTCTTCTCTTCCACCTTCTCCCCATTCCCACCCATGCAAAATTGTTAACTGTTTATGGAGTATGGATCCTCTCAGACCACTGTAGCAGAGTACCATCAGCAAGAAGCAGGTTTTGGATGCTCAGCCAAACCAAACTCCAGGCATTCAGATGATCCTTTTAGGTGAGATTGCAGGCTCATTCTTCTAACAGTTCATTTGGTTCGATCATATTAAAAAAGTGAGGTACTGCATCCTTTTCAATGCATTTTTACTACAGTGAATCTGTGACTTCTTGTTGTCTCATATGTAGAGCTACAAGTTTCAGACAGTTTTGTTTTGCTTTCCTACATGTAGTTTTTTGTTACATTAATGGTATGAATTGTATGATTCTTAAAGCAGGAATAGGGAAAGAAGCTTTTGTTGATAAGTGAAAGCATGTTATTTCAGTTTGGGGTACCTGTGAATAAGAATAGACTCAGAAGTACAAATAAACTCCTATCCACGTTGATCAGACTCCTGGAGGAAAACAGAATAATTCAAAAACCAAAATCTTGAAGCAGGATGGCTTTGCCCTTTTAAAAATAAAATATGAAAATCCACTCCAAATGATTTCACATCTTATGCATATGAACAAAGCATGTATTTGGCTTCTCTTTTCAAAGTAAAAAAAAAAAAAATTCAGGAGAGTTTGTGTTATTTTGTCTTCTGTCTAGAGGTCTTCTAAATGTTCGTGTTTTGTGTTACATCTATGGTCTGTTACTGAAATTTAACTTATGTTTTGAAGATCTCTACAGTAATTTGCTGTTAAAAAGGTCTGCTGACCTGTTGCCACGTTAGAATGTTAACTGTTCATTAAAGCTGTAGAATCTTGTCCAGTGAGCTGTGGCATAGCTCATTGTCAGCAAGCTTGCCACTGAAAATGGCGGGAGGAAATCTTGTTGTAAATCGGCCTGCAATATTTGCTTAACTTTGCTGCTTCTTTTTTTCCTGTGACTGCTTGCCTGCCAGACTGAAATAGGATCCAGAAAAATTTTGAAGGGATTTTGAGGTCCTACAAACTTAAGAATAAAGTTATGGATATGCCTGCACAAATTTTGCAGTCCATGTATAAATTCTGCAGTAAATTAACTCAAAATATATTTATACTCAACCAAATTTAAAATGTATCAGTTTATTTTTCCCCCCTCTCTAAATAAGGTGGAAAGCTGTATACAAGTAAAACTCAATTCCCAGTCAAAAATTTTGCCATTATGTGTGGGAACTGGAAACTCAAGATGGTCTGTAAGTGAGATATAACTTTAGAGTAGAGTTTTACAGAAGGGGAAAACAAATCTGAGAAGTTTAAAATAGTTTTGAATACAATAAATTTTATTTTATTTACAATTTAAAGTGCCTTTTCCAGAGGGGAGGAAATTACCTGTATTGTAGCTCAGTTTTACCTCAGGATAGTGCACTCAGAGACACTGTTTCAAGGTAGATGGTTATCATCACAAGTGTTACTTGAGGTATTAATTTTTAACATTGTCCTTAATTTCTTTAAATTGTTCTTGCTGTCTTAAATTCTGTGGCCAAAATCTTGATTCCTGTAAGGATTAACCGAGAATAATTTTGCCACAAAATGATATTGGAGGTTAGGTAAGTGAGGAGAAACAGAAACTAGTGAGCTCTTCATACTAAAAGAGTGTATCTTGAAAATCTTGTCCTGTTTCTTTCCCCCCTTCCCTCTCCATCATCAAAGATATGAAAGGCAGAAGCCCACTTATCTCATGCACTGTCTTTCACAATTTTCCAGTGTGATTGCTACACTCATTTGGGATACTTGGCTGATAGATCCCTGGCTTTCATCTTGTGACAATGGAAAGGAGGACATTCTCAGCAACAGGCCAAAAATATGAAACAAACTTCCTACAAAGCTGATCCCAAACAAGTGGGGCTTCTTTCACATGACTTTCAAGATCAGTACAAGGCATGTCTGTATTAACTGGCATTCCCCAATAGCTATGTAGTAATGACACTTAACACAGGAGGAATCAACCTCCAGAACATTATGGTAAAGAAACAGCTTCAAAGCAGAGAAAGAAAAGTGGTACCTTCTAGAAGTAGTTTTGATGTATCTTTAATCATTTCTATGTGCTCAAATACTCCAATGATTAGTGCCATAGATATATCTATAAATAAATCACAGAATGTTGGAAAACATCTTGGAAACATAAACTGAAGTATTCATCATATGCAATGCACATGAGAAATATTTCATTAGCTGTGCAAGTGAGCTGACATGCAAGTACAGCATGTTAATTTGGAGAATTTGCTTTGAGGAACACAAGCTGTTCCTTAACTGTACAAAAATGCAAGTAGCTCATACAAAATTAAATTCTGAAATCAATGGCAAAACTTCTTTAGCATCTTTAAGTAGCACTTGATAAAGATGCTTCAGTAAAGATTTGATCAGTATTTGAATTATAAATTCAAATTATGATGGGTGATGTTATTACTGTTATAACATTATTCCAGTAATTGCAGGACTGGTGGAAATGGAAAAAAAAGAAAAAAGGAGGTTAACAGGTTAGCACACCCAATATGTGACAAAAGTGAATAAAAATAAAACAGAAAAAAAACCTTATAACAACTAGAGGAAAAGGAAGTTACCTTTAAAATAAATTTGTTGAGAGTGGAAATATTATCTCGTGATTTGTAATAGTGTAATAAAATATTAAGTTCTGTATTGCCAAATGCCATAGTGTAATCTAAAATAATGAGGAGGGGAAAGAACTGTGATCACTAGGTAAGATTTCAAGAGATCTTCAGCTCTTGTAAGTGGAATAGAACATTTTCATTCTGTGCTGCAGATGAAAATCTACCCTACTTGGAAACAATCAAAGAGATTATTATTAACAAGGTGTTTGGAAAGTTAAGAACAGAATATCTTTTCAAGAACTTTACCAAGAAATAGAAGGTTAGAAATAGCATGATAGTTAGCCACAGAATTTGAACCACATGAAAGCTTCTTAAGGGAGGATGCTGAGAAAGCAGCCACTTTAAAAGCTCCAGGAAATGTGCCACTGAAAAAACAATCATTAATAATAGCTGTTATGTGGTGGGAGAATCAGAAGAAGGAAAATCATCAAACACAAGGTAGAGAGAAAGTGCTCGTATTTTTATATAAGGTGATATTAATTGAATCATGTAGGCAGAGCAGGGAGAAACTAGACTCGGTAACAGAAGGATAATTAACAGTTAGAGAAAAGGAAGGCAAAAACTGTCGGGTTAAGCAGTACATCAGACATGCATTATAATCCTTTTTGTATTGGAAATGTTCTGTTTATTTTTCATTAAACAACAGATTCAAATTGATTTAAAAACAGTGACTGTGAAGAAAGAAAACATTTGCAAAGTACTTCCTAGGTGATAGATTTATAGGTCGGATTATCAACATTGAAAAGGATTTCTCAACTTCAGAATGGAAAATAAGTTACAGTAGATATTTATGTCACTACAATCAAAAATGTACACTCATATTTAGGAGGTTAGCAGGGAAAATAGCTATATATTCTCAAGGTGGATGAAAATAATTGTAAGTATAAAACAAAAATAATCTAAATTTTAAGATTAATATACAACAGAGTGGCAGCATGTATTTACAATTACACTTATAAATTCTTCTGATTTTGAGCCTCTAATTTTGAGGTAAATTTGGGGTTGATGAAATGATTTTCTAAAAATAAAATGTAAGTCAGATAAGGTATTCTTTGATTTGCAACAACTTAAAAAGAAATCCACAGTCTTCTATATTTCACTCCCATGTCTGATTTTTTTTAACTGGTACTTGTCCATTGGTAGATATCTGTGAATTCAATTCCATATTAAAGAAGAAATACTAATAATGTACTTAGTATATTAATAGAAAAGTATAGTTTTACTTTATATACTGAGAAAAAATACAGTCAAAGTTCACCATAAATTTATAAGCAAAGATTAAACAGTATTTAGATAAAAGGAAAGATACAATAACACTAAAAAGGCAAGGAAAATGTCAGGTTATGGCATTTAAGAAGAGAAGAGGTAGTTAAAAATGAAGAAACAAAGAATACAGTTTTAAATTCTAAGAAAGTTGTTGATACTAATTTTAAATTCTTTAGGAAAAATATGTTAATGAAAGAAATTATAAAAGAAGCAAGATGTTTATAAAAATCCATTTATACAGGAGCATTTTAGGCTAGCTAGAAAAGAAAGGGCCAAAATGTTAAGAATTTCCTCAAATGTACAAACTGACTTTGAGAATGTACAGGTGAGGGGATGGGGAAGATAAAAATGGCTTAGAAATAAAGGGCTAAGCAGGAAGTGTGGCAACTACGACAAGGAAGACTGCTTCATATTGGGGAATCTACCTGAGCAGAAGTCAGGCAGGATGAATTATAATTTATATAGCAATAACATTGTCAAGAACAATGCTGTGTTGTAAAGTGACTTACTGAACATACATGAATTTTGCACCAATTTCAAGGAAATTAATTGTTACTTATGTTCTATAAGATAAGGTAAATGTGCCCGAGATAAAAAGAGTAAATAATAAAAGATAAGAAAAAAAAAAAAAGGAAAAGAAGAAAAAGGTTAGAAAGTCCAAGAAAAACAGGAGAGCAGGAAGCTTTAGAGAAAATCAAAAAATCCAACAACAATGTAATAGACACATTGTAACTAGAAACTAATAGGTATGATTAATGGAAGGTGAAATTAAAAGAAGTGATGTAAGAGCAATGAGTACTACAAGGTCATCTATATCAATGAGCTATATGAACCCTGACATTTTTACAATGGGTTTTCAACAGAGTGAACTGATCCTCAAGTATAGCAGCTTGAGTGGGACAGAGGAGAAAGAAAGAAAAGGTTATATTGTAGCATGATGGAAAAAAGGTTGTCTTAAAAAATTAAGTCTTTACAACAGCTTAAGCCTCAGAGAGTTCCTTAGTGATCTGATTTGTCAAATGGATTTTTGTCCTTCACTTGGTGTTTTCAGTTCACTGCATTCTCTTACCCAAGCTTTCAATAAATAATATCTAAAAAAATGAAAATAGTATAGTGTTTAGTTTAATACCTTGACTGAATTGGGTTTCCCCATCTACTTAGTGTAAACATCTTTGAATTACTTTAGGAGGATGAGCTTTCGACTACTGATGGCATTTCAAGGGTCCCAAAATGTAGGAAAAATATCCAGTTCAAAGTATCACTCCCTACAGCTATGGATTTCAACTTGAGGTCGTATCTCAAAATCACTTTTTCTAGTAACCTACTGCTCTACTGAATGCTAGTAACACAAATGAATCTGGCATTCCCAGAAGCCCAGGGAGAATTCTCACACAGCTTTCACTATAAGTGCATTCAGGTTGCAATGGTTGATTTAGAATCAGGGTATCTCAGAAGAGCATACTGCTAAAAGCAATAGACTCCTTAAAAGAAAAAGAAAAAAAATTAAAAGGAGACTCATCTACAAAATAGCAAAGTGGTCATCTGGCCAGAAATGTGTACACCTGCCCTCTCTACCAGGCAGGGGATCCATGACAATGCATTGTTTGGAATGTCAATCACATTATACTGTCTGAGAAAAACCTGAAAATTATCATTAATACTAATATAGGAATTACGGTTGTGTATTCTACACAAAAGTCACATTGGCTTTTTTGGTTTTTAACTTGTAAATTTTGTCTCTTTTCACATAGTGTATGAAAAATCTCTCCTCTTTTATCTTTCATTTTCACCATTCCTTTTTTCATGTGAAAGTGGATTGATGTTTTGTTTTGTTTTGCCAAGCACCTTGACGGTAGTGAAAGTGAAATACATGAAACACATGCGTCATGATCTACATAATGTTCTGGGTTTGATTTGTGTTTTGTTTCACAAATGAATGGGGGAAAGGATACATTCTTATTACTTCAGTACATTTTTATACAAGCTGAATCTTGGGAAGGGGAAGAGTAGTTCAAGCGAAATAAGAACAGGCAGAAACTTTAGCTCACCTCTGAAGCATATCACAATATTTCAGGTGCAGCACTATGGAAAGAAAAAAAAAGGAAAAGGCAGCTTCAATGTCTTTGGCTGATACCCTAAGGAGAAATCAGGTGATCCTGTGCAAAGCTTCTGTCACCCTCCTGCAATGATCCGAGCATGGGAAAGGGAGGAGAGTATATGAACAGCTCATCAGCACCAGACAGGAGAAGAGAAGGGGAAGGGAGGTGCTGAAAGCTTCTTCCTGTCCTTGTCAAACTGCTGTTTAAAGCTGTTGCTCATTTAAAATTTCTTAGGGTGAGAGGAAGGGACATTCAGGATCTGAATTCAAATAAAGATGCATGTTTAAAACAAATTAGTGCAACTATATTCAAGTTCTCTGGATATTCACATTCGGAATTAGAGTAATAAAAATACATTAAACCTTAGCAGAGTAAGGAAACTTTAATTATGAAAAAGAATGTCTACATAGAGATTTTATGTGGTTTACTTAATCCACTTTGTGCATCCAGTATTGAGTTTTGTGATGGCTCTGAATTAATAAGTCCTTATGATCTTGTGAGAGCTGTCAGGGACCCCTTCACCCACTCTGTTCTCCAGTCTTGTATGCCACACAAGATTCAGGCTTCAAAGAGAGTTTGTGTTGTACTATATTTAATTAGGTCATTACTCATTTTGTTGTTGATACCAGGAATTTAATGAAATGGATTCTAAGAGCATCAATTGTAACAATAATTTATGTTTACCCTACAGTAATAACTGAAACCTGCCTTTTAAAATACAGTTCAAAGGTGTGGTCTCACTTACTGAGTGGGATCTATATGCTTAACCATAGACATTAACCATCTTAAACTCTTTGAGAAAGTACATATTAGGATACATGTATATTTAATTCTAAGGTTTGGGGAATATTGTTATTACCAGTTGTCCCGATCCAACGTTGGGGAAGGTTTCAATACGATCTCTAGGATGAGATTAAGACACTAAATGGGGTCAAATGGCATAAAACCTTATGAACTTTATTATGAGAAATCAAGAGATGACAGTTACACAGGAAGACAGTGGGGAGGAAAGGAGGAGCAGGGAGAGAGGGAGAGAGAGAAAGAAGAGTGGAAAGGAAAGAATGCAAAAGTCAGGCTGCCTGAACAAGGGAGGTAGGGGATGCTGAGAAACACAGCTGCTACCAGCATGGATCCAACGATATCCAGTTGATTCAATCTCTGTACAGGTGTCAAGGTCTCAGAGAGGAGCGGTTCCATAAGGCGCATGAGGAGCAGAAGCAGCACAGGAGAAAACACATGCGGTCCTTTTATAGGGCTCTTTGCCCACGCACAGAGTGCGTTTCGGTACATGCAGTTCGTGTCCTATGTGCTGCCTACCTAGGCCGCCCTTCCTTGTCAGTTCGCGTGCTGGTCCATGCGCAAGCGACTGGAGAGAGTCCAGTGGAGGGCTATGAGGATGAAGAAGGGACTGGAGCAACTCTTCTATGAGGAAAGGCTGAGGGAGCTGGGCTTGTTTAGCCTGGAGAAGAGAAGGCTGAAAGGGGACCTTATAAAATGCCTACAAACATCTCAAGGGTGGGTGTCAGGAGGATGGGGCTAAACTCTTTTCAGTGGTGCCCAGCGACAGAACAAGGGGAAACAGGCACAAACTGAAGCATAGGAAGTTCCATTTGAACATGAGGAAGAACTTCCCTCTGAGGGTGACAGAGCACTGGAACAGGCTGCCCAGGGAGGTTGTGGAGTCTCCCTCTCTGGAGATATTCAAGACCTGCCTGGACAAGGTCCTATGCAGCCTGCTGTAGGTGACCCTGCTTTGGCGAGAGGGTTGGACTAGATGACCCACAGATGTCCCTTCCAACCCCTACAATTCTGTGATTCTGTGATTCTGTGATTCTGTGGGTCCTTTCCTGCAGATTGTCATGGTGCTTTCTTCAAAGACAGAATATCATAGGCAGGAAGTGCTGATGGTGCCACAACAAAGTCAAGATAGTGCAGTCTGCTACACCAGTGAAAAGGGCAATTCTCTTTTATTAGGCCTCTTGGCAGGTTGGATGTCTTGCATTTTGCTTTTGTAAAATTGATTGGTTTCTGCTGATGGTAAGGCCCTCAAAGACTTGGCAAACAGCATGAATCTAAGGGCCTTCTTTCCATGTTGTAAGTCCATTGGGTAGAAATCTGGAGACACATACCCGGTATTTCTACATTATACTCAGCACCAACAGCTAACCCACTGGTATATTTTGTTTTATAACTGAACACATATTGTTGGGTAAAAGAGACCTTTGTACTTTTTCTATTAAATTTTGCTATTAGGCAGCTGATAGCTTTCTTACTACACAATTAGTCTTTTAACTCCTCACAGGAGGGCCCATTTCTTTGCTTCTCCTAGGATTTTTAGAGGTTGATTTCACTCCCTCTTGCTGTAATTTATCTATTTAGAAGAAGGCTATCTCGCAGTTTGAATACAGAAGAGAAGTCTGGCTCATAGCACTGTTTCGCTGAGCACATGGAAGCTATGCAGACCGCAATCCTCAGCCCAAATTCTTATACTGACCTAGCTGGTGTCCTTCACTTTTGGGAGCCCAGCTGAAGATGTTCCGTTCAAGTAAGTTACTTAGGAATCATCCTTAGAATGTTGAATTGTGTTCCTACTTATGTCCACTGTCAGTAGAAAGGGGACAAAAACTTTTCTGTCAAGATTTCAATAAAAATAAAAGCTAATCAAATGACCAAGTGTTAGCTGTGACAGTATAACTTGCAGCCTTCAAGCTAACACAAATAATTTTAAAACATTTTAATTACAAATTTAAAACACAAATTTTAACTGCATTTTTTAAACTAACTGTGTATAGGCTGTTTTTGAATAGAAAGGGTAAGGAAGATAGGGGAAGTTTAAGGGAAGAGGTACCGTTCTTCCTAAAAAAAAAGTAAGTTTTCACAATATCTCCATTTCCCTCAAGTGTTAAAAAGAGCAGCATTCAGCCCGTCTTCTGAGGCTTTTCTAAACAAAGTTACTGTTGATGCTCCCTCCACAGACCTGGCCAGAGAAACCCATAAATAATTTATAATTCCTAGATTTTTAATATGTGTTTTTGTTTGACCTGGACAAATTCCAGGTGCCCACCCAAACCGCTCTATCACTCCGCCTCCTCAAGTGGGAAGGGGAGAAAAATGTGATGAAAGGCTCGCAGGTCGAGATAAGGACAGAGAGAGATCACTCACCAATTACCGTCATGGAGACAACAGATTGAACTTGGGAAGAAAAGGAAGTTTAATTTATCACCAATCAAATAAGAGTAGGATAATGAGAAATAAAACTAGATCTTAGAACACCTTCCCCCCACCCCTCCTTTCTTCCTGGGCTCAGCTTCAATCCTGTTTCTCTACCTCCTCTCCCGGAGCAGCGCAGGGGGATGGGCAATGGGGGCTGTGGTTAGTTCATCACTTCTTGTATCTGCTGCTTCTTCCTCTTCAGGGGGAGGATTCCTTATGCTCTTCCCCTGCTCCAACGTGAGGTCACTCTCACAGGAGACAGTCTTCCACAAACTTTTCCAATGTGAGTCCTTCCCACGGGCTGCAGCTCTTCATGAAGTGCCCCAGCGTGGGTCCTTCTCACAGGGTGCAGTCCTTCAGGAACAGGCTGATCCAGCACGGGCTCCCCATGGGGTCACAGCCTCCTTCAGACATCCACCTACTCCGGTGGTGTAGCCTTCCATGGGCTACAGGTGGATATTTGCTCCACTGTGGTCTCCGTGGACTGCAGGGGAACAGCCTGCCTCACCATGGTCTTCATCATGAGCTGCCAGGGAAGACTCTCTGCTCCATCATCTTGAACATCTTCTCCCCCTCCTTCTTCACTGACCTTGGTGTCTGCAGTGTTGTTTCTCTCACTTCTTCTCACTCCTCTCTCTCAACAGCCATTTTCTCCCCACGGATTTGTTTTGGGTTTTTTTCCGTTCTTGACTATGTTATCACAGAGGCGCTGCCACTGTCGCTGATTGACTTGGCCTCATCCAGTGGTGAGTCCCTCTTAGAGCCAGCTAGCACTGGCTTTATCAAACACGGGGGAAGCTTCTCACAGCTTCTCACAGTAGCCACACCTATAGACCCCCAGCTACCAAAACCTTGCCATGCAAACCCATAACAATATAGAAAAAACATTAAAATTTGGAAAATTGTGACTCTAACTGCTGGTGAAGAGGCAGAGGAAAGAGCAGTGTTATTAAGGTACAAATTTCTTCTACTAATGAGGGGAGGGAGTGAGGGGAGGCTTCCTGTGCTGACTTTGGATCTAGCCCTGGGTTATAAATGGAGGGATGGGGAAAGCAAAACAAAGATCAGGTGCATGTTCCCCTCTACTGCCTCCATAAGCAATATTTCCCTGCCTCTGCCGGTCCCCCTCCCCAGAAATACTATTCTATCTGTTAAACAAAGAAAAAACAAAATCCAGCAGGGACATCTGTGCCTTCATCAGGCTTTAGGAAGATTCTGGCAAGGCTTAACCCTCTCTCATCAGAGAAAATAAGCCTGATTTTATCAACAAAATGAAAACATTAAATAACAGTTTCTACCCATATCCACATTTTTAGTTCTTATTCCAGACTGAGGGGTCAGAGGAATAAGCTTTTTCCTGATCCCTGTTGCAACACTGTCAGCTGTAAAAAGTCATCTGCTCCATCAGAGAGCCTAAATGCCACTAAACAGAACCCACAGGGATGAGCGGAGAATTCGGACATGCATACAAAGAAATCACAAGAACATTAATCTTTTCAAGAACCAAATGACAGTACCTTTCAGAAAGCACATATAACTCAATTAATGTTTGTGCTCACAAAATCTTTTAATTTATGAACTGTAGCTCTTGGGGTTTACTAAACAATTAAAATCAAATCTAACTTCTGCCCTAAATTTTGCAAAGCATATTTTATAAGTTTAATTCCTGCAACTTCAGCAGGAACAGTTCTTCTACGTAACCCTTATAATAAGAAAGGAAATCTCATTGCTCAGTGATCTGCTGTCATCAATGGACAAAAATTTAATGCTTTTGCTAATCCTTTCACTCTCTCACTAACCATTGACCACGAAGCTTTGTTGACCTTGCTGGAAACCTTGGCAAGTATTATTGAGAGGCACTTAAGTGAGCTATTCTTTTCTCTGAGGAAAGAACCAGAAGGCAGTAGCTAATGATTGCTCTTTTGCCTCGATGTGGTCTTATGCAAGATATTCTGTTCCCCTTATTTGATGTACATGTTACATTGCTAGAGCAATTAAGCAATATGTTGTAAACACCGCTTTTGGATCTGATCTGAACTGTAGAGTCACGGCCATGGTGAAACTGGAACTATAGTTCAAACTAGAAAAAACACAGCTATTGCTGCCAAATTACTTGAAAAACCTTAGAAGGAGATAAATAAGCTGTTTGTCTGTTAACATAGACATTTTAAACTTATTTTTCACATTAAGACTGACTGTTTAAATGTCCTTAAATGCCTGGTACTTTTAAATAGTCAGCAGCAGTTACGTTTTACTTAAGTGGTTTTCAGATATCGCTTTGAGTTGGGGACTTCACTGCAGTAATCTCTGGTGTGCCTCTTCAATGATGTAATTTCAGTGTTGCACCTTTTAGCTTTGACTACATACAGAGTTCTTTCAGTTTCTCACTAGTTGGCCTGTAGTGATTTGGGTCCATCCGGCTTCAAAAATTATTTCTATTTTAAAAAGACCTTGATTAGACAAGCTGACCTGACCCAGCCTGATGGCTTGCTGCCACTGGAGGAGGCAGTTGTGCTCTCTCCATTCCTCGGGTACCTTCTAGGGCCTCCCTGGTGCATGCTGTAGCATGCCTTAGGCTCTTTGCTGAGCTAATTTAGTTTGCTAAATGGGTGTAAAGTTCACCCAGGAGTGAAAAGCATCTTGTTTGCCAAGAATGAACTACTTCTGTTGACACATTTTTATCTTGTTCAGTTACATCTTAAAATGGGATGAAGGACTACAAATTAGGGCCTGGCATGCTGTTGTCAAGACTTCTTAAAAAGTCTTTCTTCGGTGTTGTGGAGTTTGATGGCCTCCAGGGGATGCTGCAAGAAACATGGACCTTACCTTTTGCCATGTGGGGAATGGGACAGAGGGTAGATTTTACTCCTTTAGTTGTTATTGGCTTAAGATATTAATTGTTAGTTTTTTACAAAATTGTGATGTGGTTCACATTATCTTTGAACACAGAATATGATGGGTGAGTTTTAGAAACTACATGCAAGGTTTATTCAAGAAAAGAACCATTCCACAGTTCCTTGAAACTTTCATAATTTGTATTTACAAGAGCACCAAAGTCCCATTAAAAAGTGGGGGGGGGGGTGGAAAAC
>Ga0065711_1045401_pt1 | contig 13505 bp, 7 predicted proteins | sample Hoacrofraction12_FD_59098 | JGI IMG/M metagenome (GOLD analysis project Ga0065711, IMG submission 59098) | Hoatzin crop microbial communities from Cojedes, Venezuela - Epithelial fraction 12 v2 (version 2) | ecosystem: Host-associated > Birds > Digestive system > Esophagus > Crop | place...
ACAAAGGGAAGCACAGGAAGTTCCATCTGAACATGAGGAAGAACTTCTTCCCTCTGAGGGTGACGGAGCCCTGGAACAGGCTGCCCAGGGAGGTTGTGGAGTCTCCTTCCCTGGAGATATTCAAGACCCGCCTGGACGTGGTCCTGTGCAGCCTGCTGTAGGTGACCCTGCTTTGGCAGGGGTCTTGGACTAGATGATCCTCAGAGGTCCCTTCCAACCTCTATCATTCTGTGATTCTGTGAAAAGATACTTGGTACTCTAAGAAAAAAGAAGTGATACCAAAGAAAAGACGCTTGGTACTTTGCCTACTCTAAGCCGCGGCGGCTTACTTGCAAATGATAAAAGAAACCGGAGGGGACGTATTTTTCAAGTGTAGGCATTTATATCTCAGAGGGGAGACATCATCCCTTCCTGACTGTATTTTGTTAAAGTGAAGACAGCCATTGGTTTGATGGCATTATGATTTTAGAACCTAGGGGGAAACAGTCTCCTCACTTGGCTGCTCGTAACACGTGAATAAGCAGCCCAAAGTAAACAACACGTGGCCTTGTGTGGTCTTTGTGCTCTTCATATGAGGCTGGTATTTCACTCGCATCGAGGAAGCGACAGGAAGTGGGGAATTCTGCATAGATACAGATCTTGCGCTTTCCTAACAAGCTCTGGAAATGCAGTGTGTTTGGGGAAAAAAATATTGCTGTTCCAGATGGGAAACACAAAAAAATACATCTCGACACATAGGATGAATTAATACTCCTTCGAGTCACATAACTGAAGTGTTTTGATGTAGCCATATTCACAAAATTTCCTGACTTTTTCATAAGCATTTGACTGTTCACGCGTCAATGGAGTACTAAACAATTCTAAACTGCAGTGTTAAAGGAGTTCCTGAAAGCAACATAACTGCTGTATTATTTGGAAATATAGTTCATGGTGTGCAGCAGTTGCTCACATAAATCATCCGGTTAGGGAAGAGAAATAGAGCTCCAGCAGGTGAAAGGGCTCAGCACAGCAGGGTCTGTGTTCCCTTTGCTGTGGCACTGCAGGCAAGGATCCTGGAGAATGATGACTGTTTAACACGTGGCTGCCCATTTTCAAATGAATATGGGGGTGGAAAGTTCATGTCGGTTTTCTTAACCGTCACTTGCTTACTCGACCCAGCACACCCTGCCTACACCCGGCATGGCAGGGGACACACACAAACCATTTACTCAGCATGTTTTCCAACTGCCCACTCCCTTTCCCTACCACACAACTTCTCTTCCACATCACCCATCCATGTCCCCATCTCTCTGACTCTTCCTCTGCACGGTCTCCACCTCCAGACTGCCAAGGCATTCAGTCCAGCTCAGCCAAAAGCCCGGAGAGGATTGCTACCTCCACGTAAGTTTGCTGGCTCCCTCTGCCCCACGGGCTCAGCTCCATGCTCTGTGTATCGCACAGGCAAGAGGACACTGGCTACTCTCATATCAAGTCCTTCAATCATGAACTGAAAATGTAAACGAGAAGCTGTTGCTTTGAAAGTTGGAACTCCGGTAGTCCCTACCTACATTTCAGAGTTTACCTCCTCCTGCAGTAAAGCTCCCGCCACCTTCTCCATCCATGAGTCTTGTCTGTCTCTTTTGATTCCTCCCATGTTATCTCATTTTCACCATCAATTTCCTTCACAAACCAGGTTGTCAAAGCACCCCCTTCAAACCCCTCTAAAACTCACCTACTTGGCTATGGGGGTTAGGGGGAAGGGAGATAGGAAAGAGATTTTACGGAAAGTCTAAGTAAAAGACAACGAAAAATACCCACATGCACACGTTACTCAGCACCACACACCCATATTACTCGTCCATATGCCCTGTGGCTTTTCTCTGACATTGCTGGTTATAAACACAGCGCGTCACATCAAACCACATTGCTGTGTTCTTGCTGGGGCAGGACAGTGTCTGTCCATAGCGAGATATCGCGCATTTTCCTGAGCCCTGAAATAGAAATCACACCCCATACATTTGTGAAGTGCACTCAGCCAGGACAGCGCTGCAAAGCTCCGAGCTTCCCAATACCTCCCTCCAAGAAAAAGCTGCCAGAAACGGTCCCTTCTTTCTCCCGAAAGACAAACTCCCTTCGCCGCAGCTCCCTGGGGGTGCAGCTCAGCCCCTTGCCCCCTGCCGGCAGCGGCGCTGGGGCTGGTGCAAGGCACATTCCAGAACGCTTCCAGCCAGTGCACCCTGTGCTTCTAACTCTCTTCCTTTTCCTAAGACATGGTTTAGCCAGACTTAATTTTTTTTTTTTTTAATAGTTGCTCATTCTCGAGCAGAGATGGGTGCATCTGTTCTGGAAGGTTCCCTACCCAAGTCCTCATTGCCTGGTATATCTTACTTGCATTAGAGCTCAGACCTAGAAAATGTTTGTCTGAAATCATCTGTAAATAATAGATTAAAATAAAAAACTGCATGCAGATTTAATTGCTGTGGGTATAATAATCTCAGCATTAGGATTAGCTAGCAGCATAAGCATAAAAAAAACCAAAAAAACCCCAGTTATCTGGGATTAATGAGTCTTGACAATTAAGCTTTACGATTTGCTGCTGAACCAACAAACAAGTCTAAAATACGTCATTATTTTTTCCTAAATCCAAGAACTAACGAGATAAAATAAAACAAATTCCCATCAATGTTGTGGTCTATTGTAAATTTTTTTTCTAAATATCAAACTGATTCTCTGAATACTACAGCAGAAGATAACTAAAGAGTCGGCAGCACAAAATTGCCATGAGACTTAGGTGACAAGTTGTGCCAGGCTGCAGGCTGGAGGCAGCAAGAGCAGAACAGCCTTGTTCTGGTCTCCTGCGTGATGTGGGAGTGAATAAAACAAAACTAATCTCTTCCAGTTATGAGAAGGATAAAAAGGAGCTGCAAAATCATTCAGAACAGGTCACAGATCAGAAACCCCTGAGGATGCCATGCCAATTTTTTTGAACTACAGTTTCTAGAAATTCTGCAGGGGTCAGACTTTTGTTGTTGCTGACTGTTGAACTTGAAAAACACACTACTAAATCAGGAGCTCAGTTGCTAGAGAAGCAGCGGATTTAATGGTTGATGTGGAGGCCAACTACCTTTGGCGCTGGCGGGGCTCTGCCCTGCCTCTGCCGCAGCCCACGCTGGCTCCCCCGGCTCTCTTCGGAGGCAGGGCCGGGCTGACGAACCTCACTGGATCCCGAAAGTTCCCAGTAGGAAGTTCACAGCCCCTGTGCTTTCTTGCAGACTCCCACTACACTTGATTTCAAGGAAAGAAAGCATCTGTTCTATTACAGCCAGCCACCAAGCACAGGCTCAGCCTGTGAACTGCTCATTTCCGTTAGACACAGCAAATCCTCACGGGGTCATTTCCCACTGAAGTCGCTGGGTTTGTTTGTTTTTCTATAAGGTGAATCATGTTCTGCCCTTCGGGCTTAATACCTCAATTCTTTTCTAGATAAGATTCCCACTAACTCGGGTCTGTAAGATGCGAGTCTCATAGCCTCGTGTTCCATCGATACCAACAGCAACAAAGGTTGGTCACCTCTTCACAGTGCCCCAAAACACCCTATTTGTGTTACTACAAATCTGTCCCCTTTGCAGACATTGCTGTAGCACCTCCAGGTCTCACAGTTTAATGTTTGCCCGTCTGTGGCACAGCCCCGCCATCACCTCCCTCTCAAACACCCAGACCCTCTCTTCGGCACTCTGCAAACCACAACAGGCTTCAATACTTCATACGGAGGAAAGCTGTAAAAGGTCCTATCTCGTCGTCGGAAATCTCAGTGCGGGGAAGCCTAGGTCATTGCCAAAACACTGAGCTGTCCTTTTAGGTTTTTCGGTGTTGGAGTTTCTTTTCTCCCTTTCTCCCCGCGACTGGTTTCAGGATCTGATCAATCTCAAAAAGGAATAAAAGATAAGGACGTTGATTCGGGTATCCAGTGCTCAGACACTTCAAACAAATTGCTCAGCTCCTCTCTGCAATTTAGCTCAGGAAAGCAGCCAACTTGCTAAATTAATTATTTTAGAAGTCTTATGAGTACGGTAAGCCTAGGCTTTGCCCCCTGATTTATTACCAGTTTCATTTCATTTCTCTTATCTTCCTCAGCCCTTCATTTCAGAGCTGGTCAAGTTTCAGCCAAGGGGGTTCGCTGTCACATGGAACACCCCACGTGCTAGACTAGCGCTACAGACTGCACTAGCGCCCTTAAAAACAGCAACTCCAGCAGCAGTGAGCCACCACGTCCCTAACGCGGGCCAGCTCGGACTTCCCTGTCACCCCATGTTGCCATGGCTACGAGCGATGCTCAGAAACCATCGCTGCCACGGAGATGAGATTGCCATGACACCGAGAATGCAGGAGGCTACGCTGGGCAGGTAACACACGCCAAATACTGGATGTCATGATTTCATTTAATAAGGGAATATCATGTAGCCACTTACAGGTAGGTAACGCAGAACTTTCATAGTGTTTCTGTTGAATTAAACTTAGGAGAGGTCTTAATCTAACTTTAAAAGCAAATGGCAAAACTGCAGGATTTTGTCAACAAAACAAATTACAGACAAAATATACTGGATTTCTACTGTTACAACAATAAAGTGGAAACAATTAATATGCACTAAACACAAGTAAAAAACAAATGAGGATCCCTTATCTCTATATTAACTACGTATTACTGCCTTTCTAAAGATTAAGGTTAAAGGTTTCCCAGTGCAAGAGAAACCAAGCAAGAAGCAAACTCCTCTGTACCAGGATTTTTAATACTGGAAATTTGTCCATGGCTGAGGATGTCCGGGCCTCAGCCTGTGTGATCCACAAGCACGCTTAAGCAGGACCCATGTTATCAGCTCCCCTCATTTTACTACATGTCTTGCAGTACTGAGATACTAATTTCATGCTACTCAGTTGTTGCCAAGACACCATTCACACTTCTGATTCCCCGTTAGCATCAGCTAATAATCTTCTGCTGGCTGTTTTTCAAAGAGCTCCAGAAGGATTCAAGGCTGCTACAAAATAAGAACAAGGCAAGAGAGAAAAGCTGCTTGTTCTTGCAGTCAAAAGAAGCATAGCCTACGGCTTTTGCATGCCTCAGATAACTAGCAAACCAGAAAATAAAACCCCAAATCTGTTACTGTCTTAAGTCTAATCACTTGGGGATCCAAGTTGTGATTTTTGAATAATAACTTGCTTGGAGTTAGGAAGAGCAATAAAACTCTAAAAAAGCAGACATGACCACAAGTTCCCCTGCTTCCACCCTCTTCTCCCTCAAGTGTTAAGCAAGATTTCTCTCTGCTTACATCCACAGTCAGGTCCCTCCTCCTCTGCTGGAAGCCCACAACACAGCCCCTACAATTCTCAGCTGCTTTCCTATGTTGTTTAAAACAGATGATTCGAGCGGAGGTTCAGACAAGGGCGCAGAAATTGTTCATCCTGGGCAAAGCTTCAGGGAGCCGCATCCCAGCGCCGGGGCTGAGGGAAGCCCTGCTGCAGAGGCCGCCCGGAGCTGCTGCCACGCGCAGATGGTGGAGTTGGCATGGACAAGGTCAGAGACACTGAAAAATTCCAGCCAGCCTGGTCTTACCCCATTATTTCACTCTGCATGAAACAGACACACTGTTGTCTTTGACCCTACTCTCCTCTGAGGATGCAATCAAAGCACTTCTGCAATGCTGCTGCTTCTGCAACAGTAAATTCACAGTGGGGAAATTGGTCCCATAGATCTCAGAGCCTGAGCAAAAGCTAAACACATTTAGCATTCACCATGCTTATAGAGCTGTACGTTCTAGGCTTTGCGTTGGTGTAACGCTCGATACGCGTGTTTACCACTCAGCAAGCACTCAGCAAGGAAGGTACCGGTGGCAGAGAGAGAGTAACCTGCCCAACCTCTACTGTAGGAAAGAGACTATCCTTACCCTCAGGTAGAGATCTGTTTCAGATCTTATTTCAGCTTAGCTTGATATCAGCCTTCAAAACAGTTTAAAAAACCCCCACACCTATGAAAACAAGATTGCAGACAAGTGAAAAAGGTATGAGAACCCCAAGCCAATCTATTTTGTTCTGAGATTGGCGTGAAGATACCTGGGCTTGAGAAGTGGAGATTTCTGACTTGCGCCCTTCATTCCGTCTCTTGGCACATCACTTGTTCCGGGACTGAGAGGCAGAGCGTGACTGGGTCACTGCCCGGAATGGAGACGGCGTCCAGGGAGGTCAGGAGTTCCTCCCTACAGCAGGAAAACTACAAAGGATGGATTAGAAAGAAAGATGTTTTTACTTTGTTTTGCTATTGTGAAGACACTCAAAATGTTTTCAAAATAAATAAAGTAGGACTGGGGAGATAATTTTTGACAATACTTAGAGGTATTGCCTTTTTCTAGATCCAAAATGCAAGGGAATAAGCTCAGAGCCACAGGTCTTGTACGAGCTTCTCATTCACAGGAAAACAAATGCTACTGCTGTTCACCAAGTCACCTGTTGCACACAAGTGTGATTGTAACTGAGCCGTTGACAGGTTACAAACATTTGCCACTATTGATTAGTCCTGTAAGGTTTGGTTTTTTCTCTAGTGTCTGAAAAGAAAAAAAATGAGTTGGCTCCAGCACAAAAATCTATTCCTCAAATGCTACTGAAGGGCACAAGACTTAGGCCCTTGTGGGGTTTTCTGATTTACCCTGAGAAAGCAGGTCTACAGCTCTGCAAAGGCAGGTGCCAAGCACCATGATCCCTCTGTGGTCGGGCCGTGGGCACCGGCAGGGCACAGCTTGGCGCTGGCGACGCGGTGAGCGAATTTGGCTGGAGAGAGACTGGAGCCGCCTGCATCCATCCGGGCGGCCAGACAGAGTTTGCTTTACACCTCTCTGCTCACCTAAACTGCCCCGGACTAGGTTTTACAGATCGGGCTGCATAAAGCACCCTTCCTCCATGGGAGAGCCACTCGCTCAGCTGCTCTTCTAAGCAGACCCACGCAGGTGGGACCTACCAGATCTGGACGAGAAGATCCATGTTGGCCATGCCCGAGTCTCCACTTTCTCACAACAGGCTCACAGCGCTGGGACAGCCCCACCGCCCACTTCCACCGGTGGCGGAGGGAGTACCACGCTCCCCGGGTGCAAATCTCCTTTCTCCCTTGATAATACACTCCGCTTGCTTTGATGGTTGCTCTGGAAGCCGATTTTTCTAGAAGTGAGTAAGTTGTTGCTTGCGTAGTTAGCAGCCTTTCTTGCTCAGCCATCTCCCCATGAGACTCAGAATCATCCAGAACTTGTCAAGATTTTTTTTTTTTTTTGGATGACGATGTACGTTTAATATTTAGACGCATTCCTCCACTCCCAAGAGCACACTTGGTGGGGTTGCGAGAAGATGGCTGGTTCAAAGGGGTCAGGCACTCGGGGGTGGTTTTTCTGCCTGGGGAGCATCAGCTCACCAGCCTTGCCCACCCTTTCCCTTCCCCATCATGGCTGTGATTCACCCTCCCATGTGGATTCTCCTGCACTCTGAGGCATTGCTGGTTAAAAATAACTCCCACACCCCAATTTATACAACCCCACTAACCAGTTCCTCGTGCACTCGGCGAGGCTGACAAACAGAAGTGTTTTCCTTTGCCTCCCAACAAAGCTGCCCTTCTCGAAGCCCGCGCCGCCCCGGCTCCCTTCCTCCCGCGAGCTGTCTCGCCGGCAGCAGCGCCGGCTGTGCCATGCCCACGTCTTCCGGGGGCACCCCAGGGACGTCGCCCAGTCCTGGGGGATCTGTCTCATGGGCAGCTTGCAGTACTGGAGTATTTAGTTTACAGGCATTTTAAGGTAAAGTTGAATACAAAGATGATTTATTTACGTATGCATAAGCCCCCCTCAACCTTGAAACACAGAGTAAGTTATTCAGGATGCTAAAAAGCGTGTGTGTGTCGACATATTAATAAATAGACAGGTAATTTGCAAAGATGCAACCCCCACGTGACACTGGCAAAGGATCTGAGATCTTACCCAGAAGAGAAGCAAATGTTGGAACAGGTCAGCAGTGAAAGCAGGAACGGCGCAGGCAGCAGCAGGGCTCCGGGGGCAGGTGGGAGGCGGGAGGGCTCCTGCCTGCCGGGTCCGGGCGATGGCGGGACCCCCAGCAAGGCTGTGGCATGGGCTGGGGCCAGGGCCCGGGTCCCGCTCTGCCGCGCAGCCACCACGCTCCCCGCGACGGCCCCGCAGCCGGGCCACGCTGCGAGGCGACAGCAGGACATCCACCGCCCAACGACGCAGAACAAAGCGGAACGAACGAAGCGGGAGACACACGCTGAGCGTCAGGCCACGTGTGGGAGCGGGGGGAAGCCAGGCACTGCCTTCCAGGCACCGCAGCGAGCGGCTCCCCGGGGCTGCCAGCCCCCGGCGCGGGGACACCAGCACGTCCCGCTGCCCACCACGCACGCACCTCCGCTCACGCAGACGAAGCTAAAATCAAGACAAAGCTGTGAAGAAAGAAGCATGAAAATTACCCCCCCAAGGAGCATTTTAAATATCCCTTAAACCGTATTTAAATAGTATAAATATCTATTGCTATCCTTCATACCTATCATCAGCCATATTTTCTTACACTGCAGTTTGAGGGTATGAACATATGCAGACTGAGCCCTAAGATATTCATTTCAGATCATCACATGGACCAGCAGAGAAAAATCAGTAGAGATTTTTACTTTGAAACTACCAACACTTCAGTTTATTAGCCTGGGAAATTAAAAAAATAAAAACAATTACAACTCAAGTTAATTATCCCAACCTCAGATGGCCTGAGTTATTGATTCCCTCCAGAGCTACAGGACTACCCACTCCCAGAGGAGCTGCAGTGACAAGGGGCCCCGTGAGACTTCTTTGCTGATCCCCCCAGCTTCCCACACCAGTTGGGGACCCCGATGAGTACAGGCTCCAGCCCACAGCTCCTGCGTCTGCAGCCACCTCCAGAAGTGATGCCCAGTCACATCACCAAACTCCCAGAGATGGCTTGAGGTATCAGCTCCAGAATAGAATGGGCCAGCAGATGAAGAAAGGGGGTACTGAAGAGAATTAAAGTTTCACTAGATTTATGAAAAAACATTGACAAGAGTTCTGTCTTTTCAGCCAATACAGAGAGTCTGTCCGCACATCCTTCCCAATTTCAAAAGATTTATAAATTATGAGCAAGATACCAAATGTGGAAATGCTACAGTGTTTGAGATGTACCAGTCTTTAAAGCTATCTGCCTCCAAAAACTGTGAGAAAGGTCTTGGCAACAAAATAAAAACATCACAGTAAGAAAAAAAAAGGGCAAACAAGATATGAATGGGTTTCCTAAGTGGAGCTGGGATGAAAAACAAAGCTGGGCTATTTAACAGTGGAACCCAGGTATAATTCTCTGAAGCGTCTGCTAAAGGTTACCACAGCAGTGTCCTTCGCCGTATAAAGTCATTGTTTACGAGTAAGGAGCCCTCACAGAACTTAATCCAAGGGCTCCCAACGCCAGGAGGAAAAGCTCCCTTTGCCTCGCTGGGCCGTGGCGCAGGTCCTGGCTCAGCAGCTGGCTGCGTGCGGCGGCGCGGGCTGCGGCACTGCGGTGGCAATGCACGGCCCCGCTCGCCCTGACACCAAGCCGGCGTCACCACACGCAGCTGCTCTCGGCGGCAATGGAGGGCAAACGCGTGGGCAAATTCCTTGAGAAGGGAGGACGGGGAGTCCATCCGCTGCCGGTGTTGCCCATGACACTGCCAATGCGGCTGGCTCCGGTCGGACCCGGAAGGCGAAGGGAATACCATGGGAAACCTGGAGGTACAACCAAACGCAGAGAGAAAAGCGAGAGCACAGAAGAAAAACAACCAAACCCTTTTAGAAATAAGTATTAATTCAAAACAAAATTGAAAGAAGCTGGGGAGTACACCGTAGTCTCAGCCCACGGTGGGGAAGGGAACGTCAAATGGTGCCAGCCTGTGGTCAAGGCTTTGCTGCAATGAATCCGCACAGGAATCTGCAAATCACAGTGGGCTAGAAATTTCTAGCACAATAAAGCTGTTCTAAGTACTACCGGAGCTTTCTTGAAAAAGTAAATAAACAAAGACAGACAGATGGGAATAATTACAATCCGAATGCTTGAGATTGTTGGAGTGAAGTTTTCAGTTATCCCAGATTGGCCTGGGCCCTAGAGACCCGTCCAAACAGCTACAGCCACAAGAAGGGGAAAAAAAATTCACTCCTGTCACAAGCAGGTGGGAGGGTCCAAGGGTCTCAGAAGCCAGCGGGGCCCTGGCCCACAGCAGCATCAGCAGCGAAACCCACCGGGCGCGCAGGCACGGCTTCTGCACAGGCTCCAGTGCCGGGCCACGGGGCTGCAGCGGAGCGCTGGGTGCTGCGAGGCCGGGTGACGCAGCCCGGCACCCCGCAGCTCCCCGCAGGGCCGCGAGCACGGAGCAGGATGCTGCTCCCTGCACGGGGTAAGGCCTGAGCCGGGCGGCCGTGCCAGGTTCCGCAGGAGAAGTTCTGGCAAACGCCTGCTTGCTGAGGGCATCCCAACGCTCAGCTGCTTCGCCTGCCTGCTGGTCGTCCCTGGAGCAGGACCGAGGAGTTATCTACCTGCATTTCCTTCAGCTGCATCAAACAGGGAATTCTTACTTAAAAAAATAAATAAATAAATAAATAAACAGCTAAGTTAAAAAAAAACCACCATGAAACCAAAATCCCCTACTCAAGGAAAAAACCCTGTGTTGCAGATTTCTCACCGAAACCAGTCATCTCCAGGGTGCCCTTTGCTGTTGCTAATGACACCAGTTCCAGAAGCCACCTGAGACATGAGCCGCTTTGTGTGGCCCTTCCCCAAAGTCACCTATTGGCAGGTGGCAGGGTAACGCTTACCAACAGGACCGGGCACACACCCGATGGCTTGCTGGTGATCAGTATTGGGGTGGGGAGGGGTTGTTTCACGATAAAAACCCATGAGCAGCTCCAAATGACCACAACTGTTCTGCCGGGGGTCCTCAGCCCCTCAAGAGCCAGCCGGTGCTGCCAGCCCTGCAGCTCCCCATGCCCGAGGCTTTGAGGAGCGCGAGGTCCAGGAGCTCGGCCCAGGCTCAGCATCCCCCTGGGTGTCCCAGCACAGATCCCCAGGCCAGGGCACACTGGGGGTCCCAAAGCTCGTCCCCAGCAGGCAGGATTAGACAGATTGCTCTGCTATTCTGAATAGTTCAGCTTCTTCCCCCCAGGGTACACACCTGCGCTGCGCCAGGGTTTTGGAAATACCCACCTAGAACTCTCGGCCAGTCAAGAGCTACTAAGAGCATCACGCCTCCCTTGTGACCAATCCACTGTATCTCCATCAAGAGAGTCCAAATTTTGTACAACAATTAGCAAGGATGAAACATCAGTTACGGAAAAGAGCATGCCAGAAGGATCCCATCAGTGCGTGGTGTAACAAAAAGTTACCGGCAAGAAATCAAACTCATAGAAGTAAACGGAAAAATGATTCAAAAGCAAGTATCCCTTTGTACCACTGGGAAACACCCTGGAGAGAGTGCCAAATCTCACTTATTTATGAAAACATTAGGAAAATTACTGCAAAACGCATTATCAATGGCCCATTAATGAATATAAACAGAAGCAAATACAGAACAAGCAGATCCCAGGTACTGGAAAGCATGTGAGGGCATGGAAACTTCCCTGCATGCTCAGCGGAAACACCGTACTTGCAATTGGAAGGACAACCAAGTTTGAGCAAACTACAGTTAGGCTACCCAGAGCCCACAGCGGCTCCTTGGGTTTATCAGGATCTCACGGCAGCCAGCCCTGCGGAAGCCCACCCCGTCGGCAACATGGGAGACCCACCACCGGCCATTCCTGGGAAACATCACACGACCCATTATTAGACATGAGGCAGAATAACTGATTTTATGATAACTACATGGGAGATATTTTCAAAGAGATATTTATCAAGCTTATCAAGACTTCAAGTAAATAAAAATAGGTCTCAAACATTTTGCTCCTAACATCCCTGGCGAGGCGTAAAGCGGTTCAGCAGAAGCCAGCGCTGCCCAAGCAGGCAGAGTGCCTGCAGGCTGCCCCTCAGAACCTCCCCCCCTAGCAGCTCCATGCTGGTCTGCACCAGGCGGGGACAACCCAAAGCCTCTGGCCCCACACACGGGCTCTGTTCCACCTTCCTGCCCTGCTGCGAGTCACCCACACAGCATCCGCCTGGGCACATCAGCGAGCAGGAGTGCATATGCAAGTGCAGATATCCTAGTGGAGTCGCACGGGATCACAGATTTATCAGCCCATTTTGATTCAGAAATTATTATTGAAAATCTACCCTTTTTTTTTTTTTTTTTGCCTATTATTGTCTGGCTCTTACGCAACTTTGGCAAGAAGGGGGAGGAAAGAGGATGCGATGCTGAGCAGGCCAGATTGCTCACTGCCCTTCTCAATTTTCCTGATAATTTTATTAGGCTACTTTAGCTGGAACAGATCAAGTTGTGAATTGCAACAAAATTAAGCAAAATCATTTCACTTCCAAGAAGCCTAGCATTAATGCCCAGTAAACAGGAGCGAGATGCAGGGAAGCGAACTGATGAGACAAAAGATTCTTAACAAGTTATAGTAAGTAGTTTCCTTACAGCTTGTTAAACACCACAACCTACCTACCAACTACATCAAATAATGGAAATTATGCTTTCCAAGTCATTCTTAGATCTTATAAGTTATACACTTCAGCTTTAAAAACAACTATAGATACATACGGCACTAGGAATAGTATCAAAAAGAGCAAGTTGGCAGCAAGATCTTAGATGTAAATCATATTTAGAAAAACATGAACTGCACCTGATCAGGGTCATTAAGGTAAAGCTCTACATCAAAGTCTGTCTTAATTAGCTAACCATCCAGGACTTTTCACCAGGTTGGCATACAGTGAGTTTTATGGCCATTTGATACAATAGACACTCTCTTTTACTATTAATATTTCCATATTTCAGAATGACGGTACTTTGTCCCTCTCCCTCTCTAGGAGCCTGAAGTAGCAGAAACTCTACGGAAATGTAAGGATCTATACCAAGATCCTGCCATTCCAGAGGGATGAAAGGACACGATCCACCAGGCCTGGTGCCAAACACAGTGACTGTGATTGCGTACAAATGGGAAGCCGTGTGAACTGTTCCATTAAAACCATCTACGTTACAAAGTTTTCTCTCAATTACCTGGAAATAATTACCAAAACAAAACAGTATCAACCCTTGCACTAATAGAAAGCATCACAGTTTTAGCCGAAAAAACCCAGACAACTAAACACACACTTTTTGTAATAAAGTGGGAAAGGGTGCGTCAGAATACAGGGATATTCAGGGACTAGGGATTAAAAAGTGGCAGGCGGCTTTTTCCTGCTCTTGCACTTGGCAGTGCTGCGTAACCCTCCATGAAGCAGCCTTCTGACACCGGGTGCATGGAAAATTCCGTTACAGAGAGCTGTGCCACTCTTTCAGGTAGGTGTGTTCACAGCCCACCCAACCCACC
>Ga0065711_1045402_pt1 | contig 13504 bp, 8 predicted proteins | sample Hoacrofraction12_FD_59098 | JGI IMG/M metagenome (GOLD analysis project Ga0065711, IMG submission 59098) | Hoatzin crop microbial communities from Cojedes, Venezuela - Epithelial fraction 12 v2 (version 2) | ecosystem: Host-associated > Birds > Digestive system > Esophagus > Crop | place...
CGGGTTTCGGCACCACTTGTCGCCTTCGTTGGCGTGGCGACCTGGTTCAGGGACGGCTCGGCGACCCACCCCTCGGCCGCTCGGGTCATCAGCACGCAGACACCAATGTGGTGGACGGCAAACGGCGTTTGTTGATAAATAACACAGCGTTATATAGCCTAGGTTTACAGCATCACTTCCGTCTGCTTACTTCACGGGTTAAACGCTATTGGCTATTAGGAGAGGGGGGGGACACTACCTTTCCGTACAGCGCAACATCTTCAGACCGCCAAGCCTTAACTACCCACACAAAGATAATCAAGAGTGGCCTCACAATGACATAAGCCAGTTCCCTCAGTAATCATGGACGTACCCCATCAGGCCCCATGGATTTATATATGTCCAGTCTGAGTGTTCTCCAACCTAGTCTTCCTCTACTGAGAGCTGTCTTCCTTGCACCAAACTTACCCTCTGGTCTCAGGGGCATTATGAAGGGCCCATCTCAACAGTAAAGACTGAGGCAAAGAAGCTGTTAAGTACCTCAACCTTCTCTGTGCAATTTGTCATCCGGTCCCCTGTCCCATTCAGCAATAGACCCACTTTTTCCCTAGTCTTCCTTTTAATGTTTATGTACTTGAATAATCCTTTCATGTTACTCCTCACACCGCTTGCCAGATTCAACTCCAGGTCAGCCTTGTCATTCCTAACCTCATATGTGCATTACCACAAAGCAACTCTATATTCCTCTTGGATCGTCTGTTCCTGTTTCCTCTTCTTGTACATTTTATGTCAGATTTCAGTCAGGAGATCCTTGCACATCCATGCAGGCCTCCTGCCATGTTTGCTTGATTTCCTACTTGTCTGGATAGACCTTCCTTGAGCTTGGAAAAGGTTATCCTTAAATATCAGCTGACTAACCTGGATCTTTCTTCTCTCCAGGATCAAATCCCATGGGATCCTTCCAAGTAGATCTCTAAAGAGTTTGATATCTCCTTTCCTGAAATCCATGGCTGTGGCCCTGCTTTTTGCCCTGCTCCCTCCACCTGGGATCCTGAAATTCACAATCTCATGGTAACTGTAACCAATGCTGCACTCAGCTTTCACATCACTGAGCAGTTCTTCCTTGCTCTTCAGTATGAGGTCTAACAGAGCATCCTCCTGACACAGGTGATCAAGGAGCCAGAGAAAGTTGTTGTCAATGCCCTCTGGAAATTAACTTGATTGTCTGTGCCCTGCTATGCTGTCCTTCAAGGAGATATAAGGGTGGTTCAAGTTCCCCATGAGGACCCCAGAGCCCAGTAGTCACACTTGATACATCACAGGTCACTCCAGCGGTACCAATGGTGTCCAAATGGAAGAATAGTAGGGAGTAACAGTGAAAAGGGCTCGATAGGCCATAATAGCCTCACCATAACATTCTAAATCCAAGCCCCTGGCAAGCAGCAAACTTCTCCAAGGTGAGGAGACAAGCTGACAGACGGGGGCCTCCATTCCTCACAGCAGGAAGTCTCCTACCACCGTCACTGCTTCCTTCCACTGGTCCTGAATGCCTCAGGCTCAGTCACCAGAAACACTCCATTTGGCAGCATTCCCAGTTCCTCACCAGTTATGAGGACAGTGAAGTTATTCTATAACTGCAAGTCATCAGGTGGGGTAGGAGCCTTCTTTCTGATATGAGAAGTCACCAGCTTCCAACTTCATCCTGATGGGAGTTTCAATTGTCAGACTTCATGAGCACAGGTTATTCCTAACTCTCCACTACAGTTGGAGGTTTTGGGTCTTGGATCTGCCAGAGAAGATCTGGACAGCCTCTGACCTCTCTGATGCTGCAGTTTGCTGAATTTCTCCAGGATTTCTTTAGCTTGGCAGCACAGCTCCTTAAGAATCACACATCTTTTTCAGGCTAGAGTAATGTCTGCCCCAGCTTCAGCAAGAGGCCTGAAGCCTGATTCTTGCATAGCTGCATCCTCCTTCAGAAACTCCATTCAGTTCCAAGAGTCAAATCACAAAGGGACAGTTACTTCAGCAGCACCTGGGGACTGTGCCAATTAGCAGACAGCTGCTATGGCTAAGGACAACTATGCTGGATAAAGTTTATTGACACTTCCTTCACAACCTGCTGTGTAAACTTCCAGCTTCAAAGGTGGTGAAGGGAAAGGGAGGGCTGCTTCTTATATAGGCCTCTCTCTAGCATGGGCTTAAAAGGTCTGTGACTCTCCCTAACCAGGGGTCATCTAGAACAAAGGCTGTTGGCACCCTTTATTCAATGGCTGCTGACAGAATTTCTTAGAAGCTACTAAACATACCCTTATCCTCATCCTCTTCCTTATACTAACCTGACAGTAGCAGGAATATTGGATAGCTAAGTTTCAATAGTTAACTTCTACATAAATTTACGGAAGAAAACCTAGAGACAGCAGGAAATTTGACAACTAATTTGATAACTTTCTTACTGAGCAAGGTATGTGTTCAGTCTGGTTTTGGATAACACAGAAAATAAATTATGAATAAGGAAAAGATACCATTTCCCTTTATGGCTTCGGGCTTTTTATTAGACAATATTCTAATCCTGGTATGACATAAATACATAAATATGAAGTAACCAACCACTGTACTAAGTAAACAAACACTGAATTCAGCCAGATGTTATTTCAGTCACTTCTGTGACTTTTAAAATACGCAGCTCACTTACGCTATAGCTACTGCAGTTGATAAGCAGGTTTTCAGCAGTGTTTCAACTGTAGAAACAGAAACAGAATATGGGACCTATTTCATTTGGCTTTCACTTACTTTTCTGTGAGAAAATCGAATACTCTTGTCACACCCCAATAATGAGAGTGGTTAGATGTTCCAATCCATCAACAGGAGTGACTCAGATTCGTCAGTCCCCTAGGTTGGATTAAGGTGAAACTACACCAGAGATCTTGTATCACTTCACAGTGTTTATTCATGATTATTATAAACAAAATTACTGTGGCATGATTACGACAAGTAAACTATTGTAGTACAATTATGATAAGCAAATTACGGTGGTACAATTATGATAATCAAACTATGGTGGTACAATTATGATAAAACTTGTTTTTATAGTTTCAAATGAGAAGGAAAAGAGCATAGGGGAGACAGAGGGAAAAAAAAAAGAGAGAGAGGAAAAGAAGAAGAGGGAGAAAATAAAAAGGTATCACCAGTCTTGGGTCCAGCACTGATCTGGCCAACAGATGGAAGAGCCCAAGTCCAGGGAGGGTACCACCTTTACAGGAATTTTTTTCAGTTTTATAGGCAGCTAGCTTCCTCCGTTTAGTTGAGCTTCTCACTTCTCATGTTAATTAATTAGTTGATGATAACCATCTTTTCTCTTATAGGCTGTTAGCCTCGCTTCCCAAGTAAACTGACATGCATGGTCCTTACGGGGGAGGAGGGGGGGCAAGTCTCTTCTGTCTTTATTTGAGTTGGTGATCACGATCTCCCCCTGTCACAGTTACCTCTGTTTGAACTTTTCTAGGTGCAGGACTCTTGGAAACAAGGGAGCAGGGTAAGGAGGCAATTAAAAAGTGATCTGCTTAGCTTTACCAGAGTAGCCTTGGACTGCAAGGGTCTGTTATGGTTTAGGTCCAGGGCAGCAACAAAGGACCGTGTGGTCGCTCTGTCGCCCCTCCCCCCACTGGGGTGGGGAGGAGAATGGAAAGAAAAAGGCGAAACTTGTGCGTCAGGATAAGGGCAGTTTAACAGAACAGCAGAAGAAGCAAACAGTAACAATAATACTGATAAGGAAAATATACAAAACAAACAGCAAAATGCTCAGAGCAACTCTCGCTGCCAGATGCCCAGCGCGTTTCCGAGCCACGATTCACTTCCCCCCACCCAGCTGTCCCACCTGGAATCCAGCATGACAGCTCATGGTATCAAACACCCTGTTTTGTTTGGCCAGTTTGGGTCAGCCTGGCTTCTGGTGGAAATTAACCCTGTCCTGGCTGAACCTAGGACAGGGTCTCTCCCTTACTCTAGATGTCACTCAGCTGATTCAGTGCCAGACCTCCAGGCACCAAGATGAGCAAGCCCTTTTTCTCAGGTCCAGTGCTTATCGGAACAAGATAAGCACAACGCTCAGTCTCTGATTCAACACTCACAGACTTTGTCCTTCATATTATCACCTGAAAAGAATGTTTAAGACATTTGACCTCCTGTTGTCTGGACCCTTACAACTGTACACAAGTCTAACTCGAGTTCTACGTTCATATTATTCAGATGAAGGAACCACTAACCTCATGAAGATTTTTTTTCATCAGTTTTGCTTGGCCAAGACCAAGCTTAAATTTAAGAATTATTCCAGTGACTGTTCATTATTGGTAAGGTTAATGTTTGATCATCATTTCATCCTGCTTATCTTTTTCTTTGCTCATCTACTTCAGATCTCCACTGTTTGCCTAGGTACTTTTAGCACATGGTTCATCTGACATGTGGATAGACATGAGATGAATCACTGAAGGGAGTCTGAGCCACCCCAGATCTATGCATTTCCATGTAAACAGCTATATTTGGTTATATAAATCTCATCCATATGGCATGCTTAGTTTCATTTCATTTTCCTTTGGGATCATTTTAGATTACAGTATCTGTTTAAACAGTTGAGATGCATTGGCTTAATGGGCACTTTTGGGAAAAAAATGAAAGTAGATAAATGCATTAAGCAGCAGGATTCTAAGCAGAAATAAGGAAAGGCCAAAGCTAGCGAGCAGAGAGGGTTAGAAAATGGAGAGAGGGAGACAGCAATCAAAAATACAAAACACAGATTTCTTGGACAGAATAACAAGGCCAGGCCTGCAAAATGCTGCCTTATATTTTAAAGTAGATGACTTAAAATACTGAAGAGACCTCTTCTGGGACAGGACAACCCTGCAACATGCATGTTATAGATGTCATCATATGTAGTCGTTCAGATATGTAGTCAACCCTCATCTAGGTTATTGTCTTCCTCCAAAAAATAGTCTGGCCCTTAAGTGCTATTAATCTAACCAATAGAGTTCTGGGTAAAAACATAGATTTAGAGAGACAAGGTGGTGACAAGCTAGTAACTTCACTATATGCATAAAAGTTTAAGACTGAATCATGTCGGAATTCTGTGGATCTGGATTCTTACGGTGCTGAGAAAAAATCTGTGGAATAGCAAACATTAAGCAATCCTCAGTGATACCAAGTGAATGAAGTAAACTACCACAGAACCTTCACTGTGAGCTTGCTGATGGTCCCCAGTTCCATTTTCAGGTTTACTGACATCCCCTGGACACAGAAATTACTTCACTGTTTTGCCCAACTTTGCCTTTTGCTTGCAATCTATTTAGACAATATTGGATGTGAGTACCTTCTCAAGAAGTGGGTCTAATCCATCTCTCTGCCTTTATGAAATGTCTTTCCTATAAGGCTATGGGGAAAAAGAAAAAGAAGTTTTATATCTGTAGCCATAGACAAATAAAATCGTAATAGTGTTATGGTCTGGGAAGACCCGAGCCATAGAGATTCATTGTTATTCCCGGAGTGAGATTAAGACACAAATGAGGTCAAATGCCGACAATCAAACAGATTCATTAATCACCTATTCAAATGAAGGCACAAGGAAACAGTGACAGGAAAGAGAAAAAAAGACAGGAAAGAAAGAAACCTAGCAAGCAGTCGGGATAGAGTCTCAAGAGATAGTCACCACCGTGTATCCAGAGGCGTCCCATCAGTCCGTAGTTCCTGTGTGCGTCAATGGTGGGGGTCCCCTCGTCATTTGGTCGCACAGCCCTGTATAAGGTGTTCGGGGAGATTGTTCCCTAGGCAATGGCACGTACCCCATGTTCCCCCAGTCCTGTGCATGTGTTTTTTTCTCAGTCCTGGCTCCAGCAGACCAGGGAGGGCGTCAGTGTCTAGACGCATTTTCCTCCACGAGGTACTTGTCCTCCAAATCCCTTGAAAGCTGGTTTTGGGAAGGTGTTCATTCCTTGTCTGATTTGTATTTGTCTGGTGTGCCAGGGTGTCCTGCAGGAAGCTGGGCTGCAAACAAGCTTTGGCTGGCCTCCCAGCAGGCCCTGCAACAAGCTTCGCAAACAAGCTTTGAGGCAATTGTCTTAAGATATGGTCTCAGACAAATAGATGGCAGCATCTTTTTCTCGGTAAATGAGAGGCAGTGCTTAAATACATTAGAAGAAGATTCAAGTAAAAGCCAACTGAACTGTGTGGTGAGGACAACTCTGGTTTCAACATGTGGTTTTATTATAGCTCATAGTCTTACCAGATATCTTTACCTATTTCTGCTGTCACTTGACCGATATGGAATAACCCTAAGAAACATACTGATATTGGGAAAAAGAATGACCTCTGTTTGAGACCACCTATGGTAGATTAATTATTTTGAACTTTAGACATGCAAGATTTAATAATCCAAAACTAACTGTGTTGGGAAATAATCACTTTTGGAAGTCGATTCCCTTAACAGAGGGTAAGAGTGGGACCACTTTCTGAAGACCCTCTGGCCCAGGACCCATTCTGCGCAGCTGCTGGAGCCCAGCCCAGGGCTGGGGAGCCAGTTCTCTGCCCAGGCTGAGAGAGGTGGTGGCGACTTTCGTGTTTGCAGGTTCAGCCTGCAGCAAAACTGAGCGCATATCCCAGAGAGACACACAGAGAGACAGATACACACATAGAGAGGACACAGACACGGCCGGTCACACAGATGGCCGCAGACAAGGTGCTGCCCTCAACAGCACCCACATATGAGACTCACTTCAGACACAAGCCCAGACAGCCACATCCCATCCTCCTCTTGGGTTGGCAGAGGCAGTAGGTCACTAGTGTAGCACTCACACCACACCCTTCAGGTTCACAAGCATGTGCACGTATATGGTTCCCTCCAGCATCAGCAAGGCCCCTCTGCTTGCCAGGCACTCCTGCCCAACTCCCGGCCCCTCCTACTCCCCCCACAGGTCCCTGACTTGCTGGCTGGTCCAGCTGGGTGCTCACTGCAAAGACACAGTGCTCACACTCTCATCCCACAGGCATCCCACACTCTTAAATCTCCCCCCCCCCTCCAGATACCAGCACAGATTCTCTGACCACCAGGTACCTCATCCCAAACACAGGCACCCTACTCGATGACTGGTCCATCTTGGAGTTTGCCAGTGAGTACACCCCTCCCCCCCACACACACACTTTAACCCTGTAGGTTAAAGACATCATTGGCTCCAGTCCAGGGGTGCCCACATCCCTGGTCTGACTCCAAGAGCTGGCACCTAGTGCCCTCACACCAGTCCCCACAGCAGCTGGTACTGAGTCCCCCCAGCACTCACACATGTGGGATAGGGAGTGAGGTTGTGCAGACACAGCATTAAGAAAAGATTTAATAAGAAGATACAAGAAGACAGGAGAGACTGTGATTACTATGTGCAGGGCTCAGTCAGACAAGCTTAATGACCAGCTCTGATTAACATGCAGTCAACTCTGTTTTATATCCTTTTCTCTCTATCCATCCTTTGTTCCCCCCTGTTCACCCTTCCCCTGCACGTAACCTTATCAGTTTTCTCACTCCCACCAAGCCCCTCCAACATCCTGGACCCTCAGGTTTGCATCTTCATCGGCTGCAAAGTCCTGATTTGCCTGCAGTTTCTTGATAGCCCTTCAACTAGTGTGACTGACCATGTTTGTTTCTCGTTACTGTATTAATGTTAACTGGGCAAGTTTTATGACCATCTGGTTTCTCTCTCCTTTCTTTATCCTCCCAACTGAGAAAATAAGCATTTTCACACCCCACATACTCTTCATGCCACTGACCAGGTTTGTTCTTATCATGATCTCCCTTATCATTTGTTGGTCAGGTTTACCTTTGTACATTCTGGTTTATGGCTCCTTTGACCAGGTACCCTTGGAGTAGCAGACACTCATTCTATGAACCCTAACAGATTCATTTAATTTAAGAAATTTTACACAGGATAAGATAAATTTCTCTTTAATCACATCTGTTCTTTAGGAGGGCTATCTGAATTAATAGCTGAGTGCTCTGAAGAATGGTAATGGACGTGGAGTGTGCTGCAGACCTTCCCCAGATCAGTAGGAGGGATGATACAAGGAGTGCTTGTGTCCTGTCACAGAGCAGTCCTGGTGCTAAGTACATCAGTAAAAGGGAGTAAAGATCCAGTTCAAGCACTGGAGCCCTGTACTGTTAGCTCACTCACTGCTTCTGTTCTGCACTGCTCCATAGATCTCTAAGACAATTTTATTATGGAAGGGGTTAACTGTAAATAATGTGATTATGAGCTAATCTGTTCTACTTCATCTTGGAGGCAGACATCAGTCTTTGTCTGTCTTTCATTTAGTGCAAGAGCTGTAATTACTACGTCCAGCTAACTAATGCTTTTTGCTGGGCTAAAACTGTTCATAGGAGGTGAAAATTTGGGTGTAGGGAAGGTCAGTGCAGTTGCCTACTGAAAATGATAAGAGAGAAGACGTTAGAGAACAGAAGAAAGGGAGGGGGTTTGCCCTGCAATATGGCAAGGGCAGGATGATGGGAATTCTGTAGATTTGGGAATATCCCAGGATGTCAAAATAGCTCTTGAAATATTTCTGTATTCAAAGGGCCTGTACCTGGGGCTTTCTTGTAAAGAAAGAAGAGATGAGACTGTAAGCTGTTTACTTTTCAAGAAAATCTGAACGTGACCTTATTGACAGAAAAGATCTGTGTCAGATATCTTTCTTTAATTTCCATGCCTCACTCTCACATTGACAGTAGTTGCGTTTTTTGCTCACCTTTTAAGCAGAATAGCGTTCCCAGTATCTGGTATTATTGATGTGAAATACTGAGCTGTCTGTCTGCTGGAGTATTGACCCTGGAAAAATTATTATGCGATGTTGATTGAAATACAGATAATCTGCTGAGCACCATAACCTTTCAAGGCTTTGCTAGAGATACCAAACACTCTCAGGTTTTTAGTTCTACATGATAGAGGCTATCCCCTTTTATCCACACGGTGTCTCCTGATTTCACAGGCTTTGTATTATTTCTGAGTGATGAAATGCAGGGAATAAATTAATGTCTTAGGGCTTGAAGTCAAATGAAGCTGCAACAGGTATGAGGATTGAGTCATTTGTGGACTATTCAGTGTAAATGTTGTGTAAAAGACAAAAAGGTAAGTCATCTTGCTTGATTTATAATGTTTGCATAGTAAATGTTTATATCTGTTGTCTTCACAGACAAATAGGCACCTTATGGATGTAATTCTTTTAAGCTTTTTTAGAAAACCTTCAAAATTAGATAAATTTCTGCCTAAATTAAAATACTTTTATTTCTCTTCCTTGAATAAAAGGGGACACTTGGGTGGCTGGTTTAGATGTAAACAAGTGAGTCTCTTTTTTGGGTATTAGGGTATGGAAAACCTTACAAAGAACATAGAGTCAAAAAAAAACAAACCCAAATTCAACACATAAGGAGATGCTTCTTGAGAATTTATACTTGCATAAAAAGTTATTCTTCATTCAGCCTATCCATCACCCTTGTGATATCATAAATCCTTATCGTATTTCTGTGAGTCACAGTGGTTGTGGTGTGTTCACATTCAACAGCTATTTAATTGTCATCATTATTTTAACTGCCTTTGCATTTTTCCTAACTCCTTTGTGTTCTTCTGGAAATGTGAAGGTCAGAAACTGTGGGCACAACAAAGTTTTATACAGAGGCAAAATGGCACTCTCTGTCTTGTTCTTAATATATTACATAAATCCATACACCCAATGTAAGATCTGAAATTTTTTCGATTTCCTAATAGTCATTGGAGAGTAAGAGGTTAATCTGAATGTTCAGAATATCGTAAAATGAAGACCTGAAGTTAAATGGTATCAATGATCCTATATTCCTGTAATGAGGCATATCAGCATGTTATTTTAATGTAGTACAGTATGCATTGCAGAGGTTAAACTGATATGTATTTAAATTAAATGCTCAGTCTAATCATTTAAGGCATCAGTAAAACCATATTGCATTAATAATTCACAACAAGTGTGGTTCAGTTTGCCTAATTGAATATAATGACACTTCTAGAAACATCTGATTATTTGTAGTTCACAGGATCTGATTTCATAATAATAAATTATACCTTATAACAAAATTCTTCAATTGTTTGAATGTTTAAGTTCTTAAAAAATTATCTTTCAGGGAAGTAAAATAAACATTTCACACCTTCGTACTTCTATACTGGCGATGTCAAAGTATTTGCTTAAATACATATTCTAATAGTCACAGTATGTTTAACTATTCTACTTAGGTACAAGACAGGTCTGAAAGGTCTATGATGGATAAAACCAATGAATGTCAATTTTTAGCAGAAACATATGAGTTTTAACTAAACAATTGTTTTTATGTGCCTATTTATATTAGAATTTGCACTACTGAAATGAGTTATGCATGTAATAGGTGGCTTTCTTAAATAACCCAACAAAAAACAAAATAGTTTTCCTAAAATAAATTAAACTCTGGACCTCACATACAAAATTATTTAAGTTACGGAGATACAAAACCTGCAAAATACAAAAGACTGACTACTATGGTCTGTTCTTTGTCAGAAAAGAAAACGTACTGAAACTTAGCAAATGTTTTCTGTGTTCAGTGTATCTATCTAAATTGTAAATTAAAAACTTTCTCACTATCTCTAGACTCATAGGGTCATTAAAACACTGAAGCATGTTGCCTTCCTAGTACAGACTTCAAAAACTTTAAAACTATGTTCACAGGAGTACGGGGAAGATTCAGCACAGGAATTTATTCTTTAAGATTTCTATGTAATGCCACATACAATTAATAAGATAATGAAGATATCACACAAATGTCATATTTTCTGTGTATGAACATTGATAGCTTCCCAGTGAAGGAACTGTGGTTCCTTTTTATTGCATTGAATTTCTAACATTTAACTAGAATGCCTAAGTTGCATTGGCATTTGCCCTTTTGTTGATGGTAAAGTAAAAGCTTTTCCAAAGGGTAAATAATCTTGCAGAATATCCCAATAGTCCACTTCAAATACCTGTCTTCTTGCAGTGAATATACAGGGATTCTTCCACTTTGTTTATATTCACAAAAAAAAACAAAAACAAAAACCAAAAAACCCAGCAAGAGCCAGGGCCCTGAGATCAAATATTTGTTAGATTTAGGGAAGACTTTGTTTATAACTTTTAATAGATTTGTCTCACAAAGAGTGTAGCCCAAAGAACAGGTGAGCTCACAGCTGAATTGCATGGATGGTCAGATGTGCAATTCAAGATGGTAAAGTTGTATCCAGAAATTGCATCTATACTAGTAAATATAATGAAATTGCCCACAGCTTGTTTTGCAGTGTTAAATGATGTGACATAGCTTGTGCTCATACCTCCAAATTTTCTTCTCCCTCAAAACAGGATGGCTTTTTTATACTTGCTGTTGTTATCTGCCCTTTGTCCATGTTTTCTCTAAGCAGTGCTCAAGGATTGGACAGTGGAAGTATGTCTGTCACAGGAGAGAAAGACATGACAACCACGTAGACAGTGAAGCTGCATGGGTGACCACAGAAGAATGCCTGAGTTTATGTCTTTGTCCTGTCTAACTTACGATTACTAGTACAGAAGTAGTCTAAGATTAAAGCATTAGTACAAAACTCCAAACTGTATATATTTAAGTTTAAAGAACCACATGTGAATGAGGCATCTAAGCTCCCATTAGTGGTCTCAGTGGAGTATGGGAGCTGATCAGAGCTGTGTATATTAGAGCGAGCTGAACAGCTTTCGAGGCTGCAGTGATAATACTTATTTGGTCTCCATTGACTGCAGTTGCTAATATGTTGACATGCCTAATTCTATGTCTCCAAAGAAGGTTAATCTGTTTTGGGAACCAAACAGGGGGCCAGTTCTAGGCCCGTTGGAATGGAATGGCTTGTTTTTTCCAGTTGGACTTAATCACTTGGAGAGTGCTTGATGCATCTATGTTACATGCTACTTAGTTCAAGTATTGGTTTTTTTGTGTGTCAGGATACAGAGTCCTTATTATTATTATTATTATTATTATTATTATTATTATTATTATTCATTTTAGGAAAAAAAGTGTCTGAAATAATTTGAGGTCAATGTTGCAGACTGCCAAGCAGGTGTTTTCATAACAGTTTCATAACAGACATGCCAGTCTCTACAACAAGGGAACAGCATACAGTGTTTTAGAGTCCTGCTGGGATAATTTTGGGATATATCCTCGATAATGAGAGCAAAACTTGTTCCAGTGCATTTAAATACTAAAATGAATGCTGAAACAAATAATCTTTCCAATTCTGCCCCCAGTTGCCAGTGGCAGGAGCCACCTGGCAAATTTCCAAACAGAAGTCAACTGACGTTCGTGCAGTGAAAATAATCAGGTATCTCAAATGAAATGGGGAGTGAGATAAATGGACTGTGTAATGACACACCGATCTTCAGTTATGGGTCCAAAGTTGTTTACATAGAACGAATCTAGAGCAAAATGTCTGAGCATAATACATATGTATTATGAACAAAATACATATCACAGAATTACAGAATCACAGAATGGTAGGGGTTGGAAGGGACCTCTGGGGATCATCTAGTCCAACTCCCTTGCCAAAGCAGGATCACCTAGAGCAGGTTGCACAGGACCTCATCCAGGCAGATTCTGAATATCTCCAGAGAAGGAGACTCCACAACCTCCCTGGGCAGCCTGTTCCAGTGCTCCGTCACCCTTCAGAGTGAAGAAGTTCTTCCTCATGTTCAGACGGAACTTCCTATAAATATGTAAAAAAACTACCAATATTTGATAAACAAGTAAGGAATGCCATATAGATATCTTTCTGTTCTTCATTTCTAGGGACAGGCAAAAGCTAAGGTGATACACAGATTAAAGGAGCCTGAGTTGCTTGTTTCTGCCCCCAAATTGATAATTTATTAGTAGACATTATTGTAAAACATGAGCTTTGCTTTTGGTTTCTCCATATGTGAGCAGAAAGAAAACAGAATGAGTGACCATGGAACTCTTTACTTTGGTACCTGTATATTCTTTTCTGTCACAATTTATCCTCAGCTGGATACTGTACCTTGAAGATACGTTTGTGCCTTTTTTTTTTTTTTGTACAGAAGGGGCTTAAGGGATTCAGAGATTTGACTCCCAAATTTTCAAAAATTAATTTCAATTTAGTGCAGTATAATTATTTCAAAAGATTTCCATGCCATACTGAAACTATTTAAATCAAATTTCCTTTTACAACATTGGAAAATTATTCATGATACTGTTATGAACATAAGCTCTTACTTGTCTGTGCTGTAATTTGATTTCTTTATTCTTCCATGTCTGAAGATGAAAAATTTGTCCTGTATTTATGTCTTCAATAAGCCTTTAAAAAAATGTTGCACTGTGGTGTCAGTAACATATATTTGCCATCATTCATAAGTAGACATGTGCATATTACCAATTTTTGAACTCTAAAATGTTCCCAGAAAGGGTCTCAAACTCTTTTTTTTTTTTTTTTTTTGTAAGAAA
>Ga0065711_1045403_pt1 | contig 13504 bp, 8 predicted proteins | sample Hoacrofraction12_FD_59098 | JGI IMG/M metagenome (GOLD analysis project Ga0065711, IMG submission 59098) | Hoatzin crop microbial communities from Cojedes, Venezuela - Epithelial fraction 12 v2 (version 2) | ecosystem: Host-associated > Birds > Digestive system > Esophagus > Crop | place...
CCCCCAGGCCAAGCTCAATGCATTCCAGTTGCTCCCTCACATATAGAGCAACTCCCCCACCTCTCCTTGTTGTCCTGTCTTTCCTAAAGAGTCTGTAGCCATTCATGACAGCATGCCAGTCATGTGAGTTGTCCCACCACGTTTCTGTGATGGCGACCAAGTCATAGCCGTCCTGCTGTATAATGGCTTCCAGCTCCTCCTGTTTATTGCCCATAGATGATGGGCATGATGGAGAACATGGGACAAGAAAGCTGGTTCTTGCTGCCAGGAGGGAGACAGAACAGAGTCTCGAACAGACACTTGCCTCAGAAACGGCTAGCGTAAGAGCAACTTTACAGATAGCATCATTTTATCTATGACTCTGTGCTACTAAAAATATTTGTTGGCAGTTCGGTAAAATTAGAATTTTACGATTTCTTACCATTGTCATATAATAAAAAGTATGTGCATTAACCCATGAAATGTCAGTCTCCTAGCATGACAGCTGGAATGGATCCCAGCTGTGATTATATATTAGATGTTTACAATGAGGAACAGTTTTATTAGAGTAAAGGAGTTCAACTTCTCCTTTTGTGAGACTTTTTGAAAGATCAGAATAATCTTATCATAGGTCATACAGTGCAGTGTGTTCTTTACCGCTTAATCTATCTTTAGGAAACAGAATATTGAAACAGATAACATATTCATACTGTTTAAAACTTATACTTTGGCAATGCCCTTTTAGTATGGGATTTGAAATCCCTTGAAATATCCTAGCTTGTGTACAACGGCTTATGTAGTGAGACATAACCTAGAATGATACTGTCTGCAGCCCATGTGAAATATACTGGACTAGAGGGGCATCTTATGTTGGTGCTTAAATGATGCACGTTGTAGGATCGTTCAGTAAGTGGATGGTCTATGAATTTAACTGCTTCTTGAGTGAAGTCTGTAAAGTAAAAAGGAGCTCATCGTGTGGTGCGTTTCTCCTCCGTGAGGTGTGCTGGGAAGAATAGGAGTATAATGAAGTACTGATTTGCTCTGGCAGTGCTTTCTTTTTTTGGGTAAATGAATACAATTGTATTAAGTCAGTCTCCTTCGGATTTCCAACCCTTTCAGCAAGGGCTGTCGCAGAGGTTACTTGCATTTATGGTAGGGGTTTCAGTCTTACAGTTTTTTGCTTACTGGCTGGAAGGTACTTCCCCTCAGTTTTGTACCTGTCTCTGTACTGTCTGTGTCTTTTCTCATAAAGTGTGGTTCAGGTTTGTTTGGTGTAAACTCAGTGCATTTATTTTGCATCTCACCTGCCTTTTGAGAGCATATTCACCCGCATCAGGGATGAGCTGATCAGCTGTGGACAGATGGCAGGTCTGCCTCATCCCCCTGAGCAGCTGCCCCTGCTGACAAAGATATTCTGTCTCCTCAGCTGAAAGAACAGGAGAAGGGTGGGAGAACCATTGAATATTTCATCCGACATGAAGTGAAGAAGTGATTTTACAACTTACTTCCAGTGATTAAATTAAATCGATTCCTTTCATATACATATTTTATTCGTTGCTTGACTATTTCTTATTTTGGAGAGGAGTGGCTGACTGTAGTTTGACTCTCTTCCCCTAGCTCTTGCACGCAAGCACTGCCTCTTTCACCCCCGTCTCGAGATGCGCACAGAGCCTTTGGTTCAGGTCTTTCTTTCTGAGAGGGGAAGGGTCATATAATTTTAGCTAACTTGATAGTATATCCTGGCTGCTGGGTGTGTAGCTAAAGTTGAGTGAGAAGTCAGAGTAGTGTGTTTTATTTCTGGGTTGGTTTTTCCCCTTTTGTAGCCCCCAGAGATGTAGGAAGCACTCCTAAGGTGTAGTGGAGATCTGAATAAAAATGCCCTGACACTTGCTCACTACTGACTTGTCAGTGCAGATAAAGTTTCAGCTCATCAAAACACCCCTGCAGGCAAGAACAAGACAGCTTTTCTCTCAAGTCTGCTGCAGAAAAGCCTTTAACAGAGTGGGAGTCAGTAAATTAACACTGGCTATTACCAGGTTGAGAGGTTTTGTTTAGCACTTTGCTAATTTTGTAGTCATGTGGTTTGGGCTCCAGAAGGGAGGATGGTGGTGAAATATTCCACACAGCTTGTCACTGGGCTACCCTTAACCTTGTGCAGGTTTGATCTACAGAGACAGAGAAAATTGGGTTTAGCAGCACTCTTCACCGCCATTGTTCCTGGTGCTGGTTTTATGGATGTAAAAGGTCGTGCGTTATCAGACCAGTCAGCTGTTGGATGTAGCCCTACAGCAATCGATCAACCAGGGCCAACTGCCTAACGCACTCCTCTTCATGTCCGTGTTGGGGATGGCTAAGGCTGCTCAGCATAAGAAATATGGCTCTGTCATTCACAGAAATGTTTCCACTGTGATTCAGGACCCCTTGAACATTTCGGTGTCTGTCAGCTGTGCAGGTGAAATGAATGCTTCACCAGCTTGTGCTGTGTGAAAGGGCAGTGTTTGGGAACAGCTGGAGGCTGGGGCATTGGCTTGGATCACAGCCTCTCTTCATATCCCAGCTGCAGAAGAAAATAACACCATCCTGACTTAGCGGGAGAATAGAAGAAAATAAATGAAAATCAGGATCCTGTACTATCTCCTTCCCTGAGATGGAAGAAATAATATACGATCATCTCCCACTTAACTGGGGTGTGGAAGATCACCACGTTCTTCTCTGAGATGTGTTGAAGAGTATGGTGGCTAGGTGAGGAATACAGTACAGTGAGGAGAAACGGAAAGGTTTGCTGAGGAGGCAAAGTCATGAAAAGTGCTGAGGAGGAGGGCTGGGGCTCTTGGGTGCCAAAGTCTGAGGTCCTTCACAGGAATATATGCTGGAGTGATAGAAGTGAGGAGACAGAAGAGAAAATCATGGCTGTCTGGAGAGAATAATAGGAAAAAGGTGATTAATTTGAGCCAAGATATTAATCTCCCCCACACCATATCGTTTTTCATTCTTATGAAAACGTAAGAGAAGAGTTTGACTTGTCCCATCATATTTTGTAATATGATGACTTACATTGGGGTGTAGTTGCTGTCTGGAATGCTAAAGGTTAGGCTCTGGGAAAAACAAAAATGGGAGAAACTCAAGGCAGAGTCAGGTACTTTTGTTGCCATCCTGCATATCTGAAAAGCACATAAAAGTTCTGTTTCCCTCAGTACAGCAGGAGCTGCACTGCAGGAGTCAACCTCTTTGCTTTCGGCTTTGTCACCTTCCTAGGCATTGTTCAAGCCCCAAGGCCCTCTCTTCGTCAGCTTTTTCTCAGGGTCACCTTACTATTGCTATTGCAACAGTGTTTGGTGATTCAGCTTGCTTGCTCCCTTTGCTCCCTATCCCTCCGGTCTTTTGGCACCTTTTTTACAGACACACAAAGCCTTTGAACATAATACTCAGTGAACCACCTGCACCCATGGAGCGAGCTGGAAGTAAAAAGTTCATTGCATACAGAGATTCATCAAAATCTCTTCCATTCTGTTCAACAAAGCACAAGTTTTTTGTGGTCCAGGCTCATTTCTTAGTTCTCTTTCAGGCTCTATTGTGCAGCATCAAGCAGGATGCTTAGTCTGGCTGTGGTGGTTCCCTGACATCTGAAGGCCAGGAAGGGGTGAGGTGGCATAAGTTCATAAAGTCCACAGAGAGCTTTGAGGAGTCAGGCTGGAAATTACTGCAGAATGAGAAAGCTGCTACATAGATGAGATGGGGTTCCTGCAGTGTGAACACAAGGACCACAAGAAAAGCAGAGGTCCCTTCCACATCAAACAAATTACCTCAGGGGAGTGCAATGAGCATGACCTTGAAATGAGCATACGACTCTACGAAAATTGTGCTGAAAAGAGCAATCATGGACTGGCTAGTTTATTGTAAGAAATAAGTGGAAATACATGCCAGAAGGGCAGTAGAGGAATTTGTAAAATGCTGCCCTGATGAGCCTTGTCTCTTATAAAAGATGCAAGTTTGTGAGAGTTGTTACAGTGAGTAAATTAGAGAAGATTTCTGATATTGAACAGATACGTCAGATGCCCTTTTCTCATAAAAGTTTTGCTGATTAATCAGTTTTATGCTGGTATTTCCTTTCCTTCTTAGACATGCACCAGTCTTGTTTCCTGACTGTGTATCTAATCCATTTTTCCCCTTTTTTTCCTTCATGAATTAAAGAAAGAAAAAGATATTGCTTTTATTGTTGCTATGAAAAGTACAATAAAGCTGATTATCTCTTCTTTTATTGTTCTATATTTTCTGTCTTAGAGTTGTATTGCTTTACAAAACAGTAAAAGAAGGAAGTAGAGGGACAAAATTTGGTCTGGAATCCTTTTGGTGATTGTGGTATTTGTCAGAGTAGGCCTTGCAATTTGTGCAGGCTATCTTTGTTGTTACACTGGAGAACTGGAACAAAACATCCACTCTGTTTCTTTTCCTACTGTTTAATCCTGGATATGATCAAGGGTGGCATCTTTTGCAATTTACGGCAGCTCTGGCTGTCTGTGTGTATTTATGGATTTATTGGGCAGTCAGCACAGGGATCACTGGAGCACAAGAAGAGATCTGGTCATGTTCCCTTCTTCTCTGCTTGCAAATCTTACCTTTAATGGTGAAGGTAGAATATCAAAGAGGAAGCATTACTCCAGCTCTGGGAAACCAGAGAACTTACAGAAGGCTTTCTAGATTAGTATTTTGTGATGTTGCATTAAGTTTATGGTAATACTGTGTTTTAAGGCTGGTCCTGACAGTTGCTGTTACCTACCATTTTTAGGAAAAGACAAACAAGTTATACTGTTGCAACTTTGTGTCTGTCAAAATGATATGATATGCATAAATCCAATCTTCCTTGACCTGCATGATGATGTTAGGTAATTTTCATGTACTCTATATCCATAATGCATTTAGAACCTATGTTAAACTCTCGTGATATCTTTGAAAATAAAATAGAAATTAGTACTAGCTGCTTGACACTTACAAACACACCCAACTCAGTTTTGCTCGGGTTGAACAGGTAAATTAATATGAACGGAAAATGCTACATGAAACTTTTTCTTCCACCAAATCCTCCTTGAATTTTCTATCTGGCCACTCCAAGGCAATTTTAAGGAATGCTTCCCCTTATCTGTGTGCTATCCTATGGAGGAAACTGCTTGTTCCTAATTAACGCACAGTCAGGATTGTGACCTCACCTCAGTATTTAAAAGCAGCAATATAATGTGACTTTCAGTCCTTCAACCTTCAAGTCATCAAGCATTTAGCTCATTAGCAATGTGATTCCGATCTGACTCTAAGGAATGCTTACTGATGCACAAAAGTGGATAAAGCCAACCTTTCATGACAGAAGCCTGTGGAAACTGGATGACTTTCATACGCATCTTTGGCAATGTTCGTAGCTCGTATCTTTCGATAAAGAAAAATTTGTCAAGACATACATTAGCTTGAAGTTCAAGAAGTCTTATGAGAAAATTAGGTTTTCTGTAAGCATTCCAGACCAGGGATACACGCCTGAAAGGTGTAAGTCATTTCACTGTTGGAGATTATTTTTTTAAAAATCCACTTACTGATTTAAAATATGGAGAAAATGGTACCAAAATTGAACACAGTCTTGCTGATGCAACCTTAACAGTGCCAAAGAGAGACTATAGTATTTTTCTTCATCTTCTGGAGAAAGTCCTGGTGTAGTCTCTATGAGGTTTATCTTATTTTTTGTTGAGAGCACATTTTTGGCTCATATTCAGCCTAATGACCACTGTAATTTCCTGGTACTCTCCAGAAGAGCAGATTCCAGTGATGCTTAGGTGGTGGAAATGTGTTTTGTACTAATGCTGACATCAGGGTAAAGCTAGTAAAACCCCGCTAGTCTCAGATGAGCTGGGATGCTTCTTTCTTTGGCTAGGTCTTGTTTTGGGATTTGCTTTATTATATCTCTCTTTATTCACCACCTGTTTTGTAGAAATACTAAGAATTATAAATAAAGGCTATATTTATAATATCTTACTCAAATTATGCCTCAGTAGCATTTAAAAAACCCTAGCATCACTGTAACTAAAGACATTGATGACATTATGAAGTTTCCCTTACACCACAGACAAGACGCACGTGATTTAGTGGCAAGGTCGCACAAACTGGCCACCTGCTGCTGAAGCCTTGCTCAATTTGTATTCAGGTACATTGCAGCATCTGTGCTGAGACAGTTCATGAGGATGGTTTGCCCTGATCTTGTTTTTATCTTGTGGTGGTTTTTTTTTTTTGTTTTTAATTTTATTACTGTTATTTGGGAACTACTGCTTTATAGAATATGAACTTTTAGCTCTTACGGGCTGCCGGTAGCCATCCTAGTCTACCTGTTCTCATGTACAGGCACAAATAGCTCTGACTTTTCTTTCTACATCGGTCCTCTGATTAGTCCCAGTACTTCGAAGGGACTTACTAAGCTGATTTGATTTGTCCCTAGAGAACTCTTCCACTTCACAGAGTTTTCCTGCTTCTGCAGGATATCCTACAACATATTAAGTGGTTGAAAAGAAAGAAGCATCTGCAGTGATGTAATACTCTGTCTATTCCTGGTTCCTGTAATACATGGTGAGGACCTTGACTTGCCAGAAATTTTTACAGAGGATTCCATGAGCTCCGGGGGAAAATCTAAAGATATCTGATAGTCTCCCAGGACAAATTCTTTAATGCTGCATAAAAGAGATAGAGGAGACATGATAGGGATGGAGAAACCTTTTTTCCTTTTTTTTTTTTTTTTCCTAATCCTAGGGATCTGTTTTTTCTTGAGCAGCTTAAAAAAAAGTTTGAAAGCTATATTAATAATTTGGACCTTGATTCTGAAAAACTCCCTTGATGAAACAAAACCCTCTTTCTCTGAATAGTTCGCTGTTTGAAATATGTTTCTGGCTGAAAAGAGCAACACTATAAAAACCTCACTAAGAATAGGAAGTCGCTGCAGGAATGAAACTCCCTTTCTGGCTAACAGGACTATGTTTTCCTATGCAAATGCAGCAAAGCCCAGAAATTAGCAATGACTGCTAAATTAACACACTTGAAGAGCTTGGCTGGTTCTAATAGGCAGTCAAATGGTCTTGTTACATTGTAATGGTGCCAAGCTAATTGAAGTGATTACTGTTGCTCATGAGCAGCCCTTTTGAAGTAGAAGTCTTTTAAATTATCCATAGACGTTAAATGTCAGACACTATTGTGTAATTATACTTTGTAAACGCTGAATGTCATAAGGCATCACAGGTAATTGAGGTTTACAGAGAAGAGCTTTATCTAAACCTAATTGGGCATCAACTCTTTGTCACTATTTCTAAACCTAATTGGGCATCAAATTTTTGTGCTAGGGGACACTCTAACACCTCATCGCAGCCCTCCCCCTGTTACTGTCAGCAAGGAAACACATATCACAGCAAAAATGACCCTCCAAACCCAGGACCTCTCACAGTCCAACCTGTGCAGCCTGTCACTCCAAAAAATTTTAACAGGGAACCAGGCCTCTGCACTTCATGCATGCGGGGCATCAGCAGCTAATGGTGATCTCCTAGTTCAGCCACATCCTGGTTTCAGTTGTCACACCACCAAATGGCTGTGGTAGTCAGTGGAAGCTTTGAAATGCATGAAGAGAAGAGCTTGGTTTAGCGAATGTATTTATTTTTAAAATTTTCTTTCATTTACATTTACTCTTTTTTATTATTATTTTCTAGTATTGGTATTCCTAGGAGAGGTTACAATTCACAGCACAGAAATTTGTTTTCCAACTGAACCCTTGGCTTTTCTGTCATTTTGCTAGTAGGCAACTGTTAAGCTCCATGAGACTTTCTTCCGGGTAGAGAGTTGCCCACAGAATTGTCCTGTTAGGACCATTCATATATAGTGATTGATTGCATTGATATGTCTGATTTTGGCATCTAGCTATTTGATTTCAATTTTTTTGTTCTTTTTTTTCCCCCCGATATTCCAAAAATGGCAATTATGCAGTACTTACGCTCAGTTTTTGGTGCACATCTCCAAAAGCATTCTATTTTGCAGACTAGAGTCCCCTAGCCTTATTTATACAGAGCTTGATCAAAAGTTTACTGAGGTCATCGAGTGCTTTACCTCTGACTTCAGTGCATTTGCCTTTGCAAGGCTATTAAGTCAATCCATTAAAGTCAACGGTTCACCTGTCATAAGATGCAGATATCCAAAATGCTTAGTACTGCCACTTTTGAGTAATTTTGTGTCACAGTCTGTCTTGCATGTTATCGTCAGGTGCTAATGGGCAGTGAGTGTTGAAAGCGCTCATTACAGGTAATGATCTCACATCTGCTCTGTATTGGTTAATTTTAATAGTGTGTTGTGACTGGTGAGGAAATTTATGGACTTATGGGACGGAACTCACTGTATGTATGTGTATTTCAGCGAAAAGGGTGCAGAGATTTTTTTAGACAAAAACTAACTTTAGACAAAATCTTTGGTCTGAGAATCTCAATCCATTTGCAAAGGAAGAGTTCTCACTGGTTACTCTAAATATTGGCACTGTTGTTTTGGCTTGTTATTATTTATTCATTCAGAAAATCCCGAATCCTTATCAGACAAAGCATAAAATAGAAACTGTTTGCTCACTTGGGGGAAAGGTATTTATACTGTAACTTTTTTTTGCTTCAGCAGCTCATGCCCTTTTTGATACTATGTCCCTGCTTTCCCAGTCTGTGCACAGCCTGAAATACAACTCATTTTCTGGTGAAAGGAGAATAAGAAATAACAGTAATCTGATCAGTTTTGAACTGTAGCACAGACATTTCTTTTGTTTATACTGTATCAAATATTTGAGATGTGTAGGTGGACTTACATAACTAACTGACATGGGAATAGGCACCTCAGTTGTAGAAATTTCTTTTTTTCCTCTCTTTTATTGGTGGTGTTGTTGTTGAGGTGATTTAATTAATTTCCCTTAGCTTTACTGTACATTTGCATTATAGAAAGATAAAAGAATACCAGTTTTACTTCTGGACAAATGCACTGAATTAACTTGTCCCATAGAATGTGGCCAAAATGGAAAACAATAAAAGGAAACACTGCAAAGTGTATCAAGTGCATATCCAATTATATTTGAGATCCGTCACTTTGATGTTTGATTTAGTTGTATTGTCTGGGTGTTTGATAGCCTCAGACTTCCTCTCTCTCATATAAAATCATATACATGTCCTTTCCTGGGATGTGCTGAAGACTGTTGTCAAAAAGGCGTTTCATTCTCAGTTGTCTGCAGAAGTCCCAACATGACTGCTAAAATATCAGAAAATGGAATTAAACCTGATGGCTGAGCTATCCCCAAAGGGCAGAGAACCTGATTTCACTCAAGGCAGAACACACTAATCCACAGCATTAGCAACTTGCCAAGGCTGTCTAAGTCACTGCTTGTCTTTGTCAGGAGTGGGAAGAAGGAGAGATATATGTGGAGCTGGTGGGTAGGACAGGTTTGAGCAGAAGGAAATTGGTGCTAACCAAAGAGATTAGCAGTCTTCCACATTTGGCAAAGACCAGAAATAAACGACAGAACAGAAGGAAAGGGAAAAAAAGATAGAGAATAAAAATATTAATTTTTTGATTTGGCAATTTATCTTTCTTTCAAGATTTGAAATTTAAACAAAGTTAAAAGGTGTACAATGTATTTCTTAAGGTGGTAAGTGCTGGAAAATGTCAGAGATTTTATTGCACACTTTAAAACAAATTAACATAGCCTGTGTTTATTGTGGGGAAACAAACAAGAAAAAAGAGGTATTCTAGCGAACAGTCTTGTTAAAGATTGCCTAAATTACTATTCTTTCTAATATTTTGACTATTTCCTTCATGTTCTTGCTTCCATTTTTTGATCTTAGTATTTTGCATTTTTTTTAAGGAGTGCAACCTGCATCACACTTCAGCCCAGTTTCTGTCATCTGACTTCTTCAGTCTCTCTATTTACAACAGAACAAGCAATGTCCACATCTGTATTGAATATCCAGTGCTAGATACTGTATGGGCTTGATAGGGTGGTTCACTCCTCCTTTAATCTCAGCTCACACATTTGTCTCCCAATTTCCATTGAGGAGTCCAGCGTATATTCCTGTTGCTCACAAAAATATTTGCAGTCAACAAAGTCAATATAAATATTGTAGAAATATGAATATGCCATATTTTGTTGAAATAAAGTCTTCTATACCTTCGGGGCCCCATCTTATGTTTCTTCTTGATCCTCTTCTACTGTATGTAAAAGATCTGCCTGAGCAGGGCCAGACTGAGTCATTGATCCCCTGGTGTTAACTAACCAGGTAGCTTGTGCTAAACATGTATCCCAGTTTTTGAAAGTTCCGCCTCCCATTGCTTTGAGGGTTGTTTTTAATAATCCGTTGTATCGCTTCCCAGAGGCTGATGCATGATAGGGCCTGTGATAGACCCACTCAAAGCCGTGTTCTTTAGCCCAGGTGTTTATAAGGCTGTTTTTAAAAGGAGTTCCATTGTCTGACTCATTTCTTTCTGGAGTACCGTGTTGCCACGGAATTTGTTTTTTGAGGCCCAGGATAGTGTTCTGGGCAGTGACATGAGGCACAGGATATGTTTCCAGCCATCCAATGGTTGCCTCCACCATGGTAAGCACACAGCGTTTTCCCTGGTGGGTGTGAAGGAGTGTGATATAGTCGATTTGCCAGGCCTCCCCATATTTATACTTCAGCCACCGCCCACCGTACCACAAAGGCTTTAACCATTTGGCTTGTTTGATTGTGGCGCATGTTTCGCAATCATGGATAACCTGTGCAATAGTGTCCATGGTTAAATCCACCCCTCGTTCCCAAGCCTATCTGCATGTTACATCTCTTCCTTGATGACCCGAAGCATCATGGGCCCACCGAGCTAGAAACAATTACCTTTGTATTGCCCATCCAAATCCACCTGAGCCACTTTAATCTTCGCAGTCCGATCTGCCTGTGGATTGTTTAAATGTTCTTCAGTGGACCGACTCTTAGGCACATCAGCATCCACATGACATACTTTAACAGGCAAATTCTCTAGCCAGGCAGCAATATCTTGCCACAGTGAGACAGCCCAAATGGGCTTGCCTCTGTTCTACCAGTTGCTCTGCTTCCAGTGTTTTAACCACCCCCACAAGGCATTTGCCATCATTCATGAGTCAGTACAAAGTACTGGCCACTTATCCTGTTCAGCAATGTTTAAGGCCAGCTGTATAGCTCTTACTTACCTCCACAAACTGACTTGACTCACCTTGTCCCTCGTTAGCCTCTATGATTTGGTGTGTAGGACTCCATACTGCTGGTTTCCACTTACGATGTTTTCCTACAAGACAGGAGGATCCGTCAGTGAACAGGGTATACTGCTTTTCATTCTCCGGTAGTTCATTATATGGTAGGGCTTCTTCAGCACGTGTCACCGTCACCTCCTGTTCTTCTGGTGATACTGTGAAATCTTTACCTTCTGGCCAGTCCATGATTACTTCTAAGATTCCTGGGTGACTGGAGTTATTTATTTGAGCCCGTTGTGTGATTAATGCAATCCACTTACTCTAGGTAGCATTGATTGCATGGTGAATAGCAGCAACTTCTCCCTTGAACATCCAGCCAAACAGTGGCAGCCAGGGTGCCAGGAGGAGCTGTGCTTCAGTACCGATCATCTCTGAAGCAGCTCAAACTCCTTCATAAGCTGCTAATATTTCTTCTTCAGCTGGACTATAGCTGGCCTCAGAGCATTTATATCCTCGGCTCCAAAAACCTACAGGTCAACCCCGAGTCCCACCTGGTGCCTTTTGCCAGAGGCTCCAGATAGGACTGTTGTCTCCAGCTGCGGTGCAGAGCACATTTTTAATATCTTGTCCTTACCTGACTGGTCTAAGGGCTACTGCATGCACTATTTCTTGTTTAATTTGTCCAAAGGCCTGTCATTGTTCAGGGTCCCATTGAAAATCATTCTTTTTCCGAGTTACTCAATAGAGAGGGCTCACTGTGTGACTATGATTTGGAATGTGCATTCTCCAGAAACCTATGACGCTCAAGAAAGCTTGTGTTTCCTTTTTGTTAGTTGGTGGCGACACCGCTGTTATTTTGTTAATCACCTCTGTTGGGATCTGGCAAAGCCCATCTTGCCTTTTAACTCCTAAACCCTGGATCCCTCGTGCAGGTTCCTCGACCTTGCTGCTTTTTATGGCAAAACCAGCTTTCAGAAGGATGTTAGTTATTTTGTCACCTTTTTCAAAGACTTCTGCTGCTGTGTGACCCCACATGATGATGTCATCAATGTATTGCAGGTGTTCTGGAGCTTTACCCTGTTCCAATGCAGTTTGAATCAGTCCATAGCAGATGGCAGGGCTGTGTTTCCACCCCTGGGGTAACCAATTCCAGGTCTACTGGATACCCCTCCAGCTAAAAGCAAATTGTGGCCTGCACTCTGCTGCTAAAGGAAAAGAGAAAAACACACTAGCTGTGTCAGTTGTGGCATACCTCTTGGCTGCCTGCGACACCAGTTCATACTGAAGTTCAAGCATGTCTGGCATGGCAGCACTTAATGGTGGTGTAACTTCATTTAGGCCACGATAGTCTACTCTCAGTCTCCATTCTCCATCAGGCTTTCGCGCTGGCCATACTGGACTGTTAAAGCTTGTTTAACTTCTTCATCAACGACCTGGATGAAGAATTAGAAAGTACCTTCAGCAAGTTTGCTGATGACACCAAACTGGGAGGTGTGGTAGATACACCAGAAGGCAGTGCTACCATTCAGCGTGACCTGGACAGGCTGGAAAGATGGGCAGAGAGGAACCTCATGAGGTTCAACAAAGGCAAATGCAGGGTCCTGCACCTGGGGAGGAACAACCCCATGCACCAGTACAGGCTTGGGGTGGACCTGCTGGAGAGCAGCTCTGCGGAGAAGGACCTGGGTGTCCTAGTGGACAACAGGTTGATCATGAGCCAGCAGTGTGCCCTGGCTGCCAAGAAGGCCAATGGCATCCTGGGGTGCATTAGGAGGAGTGTGCCCAGTAGATCGAGGGAGGTTCTCCTTCCCCTTTACACTGCCCTGGTGAGGCCTCATCCGGAGTACTGTGTCCAGTTCTGGGCTGCCCAGTTCAAGAAAGATGAGGAGCTACTGGAGACAGTCCAGTGGAGGGCTACGAGGATGGTAAGGGGACTGGAACATCTCTCCTATGAGGAAAGGCTGAGGGAGCTGGGCTTGTTCAGCCTGAAGAAGAGAAGGCTGCGAGGGGACCTTAGAAATGCTTACAGATATCTGAAGGGTGGGTGTCAGGAGGATGAGGCCAAGTTCTTTTCAGTGGTGCCCAGTGACAGGACAAGGGGCAATGGGCACAAGTTGAGGCACAGGAATTTCTGACTGAACATGAGGAAGAAATTCTTCACTCTGAGGGGGACGGAGCACTGGAACAGGCTGCCCAGGGAGGTTGTGGAGTCTCCTTCTCTGGAGATATTCAAGACCTGCCTGGACAAGGTCCTGTGCAGCCTGCTGTAGGTGACCCTGCTTCGGCAGGAGG
>Ga0065711_1045404_pt1 | contig 13503 bp, 16 predicted proteins | sample Hoacrofraction12_FD_59098 | JGI IMG/M metagenome (GOLD analysis project Ga0065711, IMG submission 59098) | Hoatzin crop microbial communities from Cojedes, Venezuela - Epithelial fraction 12 v2 (version 2) | ecosystem: Host-associated > Birds > Digestive system > Esophagus > Crop | place...
GCGAGCCACGGAGGCGGCGGTTCAGGCGGCCGGGGACAGGCGGGACACGGCCCCACGCGCCGGGGACACGTTCCGGGACACGGCAGCCCCGCGCCGTTGGGGGGGTCCCGGGGGGTCCCCTCACCAGGATCCCGAGCCGGGCCCCGCCGGCCCCGCACCCCGACGCCATTCACCAGGCCGCGGTGCCTGAGCTCTTCACTGCTCACTGCCAGCCCCAGACTGCGGAGAGCAACCGGGTGACCTCGGCGGCACGGGCAGCAGCCACGCCAGCAGCCCTCGTTCCACACCAGAAGTTCATCTACAGCGGTTTAGCACAGGCTTGCAACAAGCTTTCTAGAATGTTTTTTTTCCAATTATTTGAAAAACACCAAGTTATTTAATAAATCACAGCAAGTTGTTTTGCAAAAGTATCCTTTGAACCATTAGATATTATTGTGAATGCCAATTTTTCTTCCCACCTTATGGCAGGATAAAGATACCCCACTCAATTTTCATCAAAAGCACATGAAAGCAATCAAGACTCCTGTAGTTTCTATGGAAATAAGGGATGCAAATTGGGATTGCGTGGTGCCTTTTTTCTTGAATTTATCCATAAAAATGCAAATACTCTTCAACAGATACTGAAATATTTGCCTTGTTCTAAGGGAGGCAACATATATAGATGAGGCTCTTTTGTCCACTCGCTCTCCTGGCAAAGAGATTTGACAGCCCATGGAGCACGAGCCTATCGAAGCTGAACAAGCCCTGTCAGAGCACGGGAACAGTGACAGAGCTGGCTCTGGCAGGACCGTGCCCGGCCCCAAAGGGCTGCAGCCTCCTCCTTGCAGGTCCTTCAGCCACCAGCGTGAGCAAACAGGTTCTCCTGCCCTTTCCCACAATGTGACCTACCTCGTCCGCAGGTACCGTGTAGGTCCCTGCCCACAACGCAAGGTCATGCCAGCCACTCTGGTGCTGAGTTAGAAGAGCAACGTCACCTCTTTGGTGTGGAAAGCAGATGAGCAAAAGGAGCAGCACAAGCAAATCACATTTGTGATGCATCTGCTTCACTTTCCTGCCAGGCGTTTCAGAGAAGAGTACACAATGGAGGCTACCCGGCTTCTCTGCTAGGCCTCGTCTTGTCCTGCAGCAGGGACTGATCAAAACCCTGCAGCAGGAGGTTTAATTAATTCCCTTTCAAACTGAAAGATACAGAATAGTTAATGCTAGCAAAGGTCTTGGGTTATTCCCCTAAGTGCTCTCCTGCTCTCTCCTCTTTTTCTGTAAGCTGTATGGTGTGCTTCACACAGCACGTCCCAATAAATAATCAAACAGCTCTAGGAAATGCTGATCGGCAGCTGGGCCCCTCACCCCCAGCCAGGTCCTGGTGCCAAGCGCTGCAGCACGGCTGCCGCAGGGAGCCCTTGCAGCGAGCCAGAGCTCGTCCTGGCGCACACGCTCTGCTTCTGGACTGAGGGAGACTGAAAAGGTCGAAGAATGGTATTTTGGATCACTGTTGTTTGCCAGCATTAATGACAAACCCTGGCAACTCAACTAGTAAAACTCCAAGAGTGAACTAGAGCATGCTGCAGCTGCACAATTATAAACTTGCAATTAATTAATTGTGCTGTCACTGTATGCACCTGAGAACAACAGCTAGATCAAAGTACTGAACAGAGATCAGAATGATTAGTAGATCACTTTACTTACTGTGTAAAGTGCCAATTAGATACAGCAAAGACGTAGTCTGGCTTAGTTGCTTCTATCAACAGCTCTGGAAAAGTCACTTAATAGACTGAAGGAAAAAAAAAACAGGAAAGCCTGATTGCTTCAAGTGTGGACAGAGAGAAGTCATGATGGTCTGTCCATTGACTTCTCCTTTCCAAGGGTGCTAAACACCTCCAATGCTGATCACGCTCTTGACAGTATTCACACCCTGGCCTGTGCTGAAATGAGCCAGAGACCACCTGCCTGTGTGGTCTGGCAGACCTGATGGCCCCGTCCAGCCGGTCCCGAGAGCCCCAGGAGAGCCTGGCGCTGGAGCCCAGCGTCCTGCCCCCAGCGCAGCCTGTGCTGGGGGGCCGGGGTGGGTGCCCCTGCCCACCGCCTGCCCCAGCACCAATGGAGACCTCCTGGGCTCCCGTCTGCCCCGCGCCCAGCACTGGTGACAGTGCCCGGGCACTTGATGCTCCGGTAACCATCGCCCGAGGTGGAGAAAGTGCTGGGGTTTGTGAAATACAGTAGCTTTCACTTCTGCTAGTGCATTACCAAGCACCTGTACTAGCTGCTCAGTGCTGACTTAGCCAAGCACGGTAAATTTATGGTGCTGATTTATAATTTTCTCAAAGTTATTGGGAAAATACATTCCAGCCACACCGTGCATGCCTCCAGAAGGGGCTTGTCCTGCTCTCTAGACAGTCTCTCCCTTCCACTAGCAGGCTGAGGGGAGCAGTGAGGAACGCTGTGGAATTTTTTAAGTTTTCAGTCTCAGATTAGTATCTTTCAGAGAGAGATGCTGTAGCTTAACCCAACACACGAGCACACTGGAGGAATTACTCACTGGTTCCTGACATACATTAAGCTGGATGCCACATTTGTGACCATGAACAGTCGCTCCAGACTGCAGAGCTGGTCTGCACCATCGCTGAGCTCCACACTGAGCCTACACACGCTACCGCCAGTCTGAGGGACACTGGCCTTGCCAGAGCCGGCTCTGTGAGCCCCTTGCAGTGCCCACACTCCTCACCCAGCACCCAGCCTGTGAGAACAGAAAACATCCGCTCATGGCCCCAGAAAGAAGGGGCTTTGCTGGGCTCGCTGCTGGCACAGGAGAGAAGGTGCCAGAAGAGAGGCCAGACCAAGGAGGCAATGTCTCCTGAGAAAGGGGCTCAGAGCAGCTAGAGCTGCCAGCCTCACCAAGAGAGGATACCCACTCCCCGGCGAGACGATCGCAAAGACCCAGGAAGGCACCGCAGCACTGTGGCCAGACACTGGCTGCTATACACATACCTCGTGTCCTTCCTTAGATGTACTTCAGCAGCGAGCTTTGTCTCTATTGTCTCCTGTTTGTCACATTGTTTAATTTCTCTTTTTAATTGACTCAGACATTGTTTAATTTCTCTGTTTAATTGGCTCAGACAGAGAAGCTGCAGGCAATGTCATTCTCACATCATCTCTCAGAAACGTCACAGGCATGAGAGTGACATTACTGGTCACACAGCAAAGATCTGCAGCATCCCCACAGATCCAGCCCCAGCTGGGACCGAGGCAGCAGGAACAGGGAGCAGATGGACATCATCGATGTTTGCAGGACAAAGGCTATTAGCAGGGTGCCATCCTGGCTTGTGTGGGAACTGCTCTCATTTAACATACACGTCGACAAGTGAGACCAGCAGGTAGAATGAGAAAACAGCACAGCACAGCACACAGATGACACCACTACTGACATCATTCAAATCCAGAAGTGCCTGAAGGGAGCTTCCAAGGCATCTCACAATGCCAGGTGAAAGCAGGCAAAGGTAGTGAGCAACAAAACCTTGCCACACACGTGCAGTCTTAGAGCAGCCACTGCAAGGTCTGTTTAAGCCACGTGATTCTCGTTACTGATACTGATTCAACAGATACCTGAAAAAATACTGAAAAAAATGTCCTTTTGTGTTTTAAAATGTCTCGGATCTAGCATGACCTGTATTTTTCCAGTCACATGAATTACTTGAACAGATGTATTTACCTCTCTAGGTTCAGCAGGTACGACACAACAGCTATTTCATGAAGCCTGGTTTGACAGACCCAGGTGCTTCAGAAAGTTAGTTTCCACAATGGTTTCTTTTGGTGGGTGCTGGACAGGACTGGAACAACTACAGGTGAAAAATGCAAGTTCAGACTTTCCCTGGAGAGCTGCAAGTGTTTGGAGATCTGCAGCACTGCTCACCGAGAAGATTTTTAATAGCTTTGACCTTCATAGGGTCTGTGTAGTCTCCTTTTGTCAAAAAGTGTATGTGGAAGAATTCTGGAAAAGAGCTGAAGATAATAGAAACGTTCTGCAGACTGCTGAGGGAATTATGCAGTGCTTCTTCACGTTCTTGAATTATTGTTCCAAAGTGTAGACCATTAGCATCCGCTGCCGCAGGCGTATAGTAGTTTATAATCAGGAAGGGCAAATAATTGCTGGTCAGGAGGCACTATAAATATTTGTTATTGCAGATGACTTATAAATAAATTATTTGAAATGACAAAATTAATCAGACAATTCGTTTGACAAAATAAGTATTTGATCAGCTCTCCTGAACCACAGTGGCCAGCTAGGCACTGAGAGTTCCTTGAATACATGGAAACCCCTGAAATTTATGGAAAGAAATATCACGTCACCTCAGGACATGGAGGCACAGAGAGAAGCAGCCAGATCATAAACCATCAGGTTCTTGCGCTTCAGACCAGACAGATTCCAGAAGGCTGCCGGAGTGAAGGCAGCTCCAGCACAGGGGCAGAAGCAAGAGCGGCTGCGGTGCAGCCCGGCCGAAGGTGCTTGGCCGAAGGTGCGTGGCCGAAGGTGCGTGGCTGCGGGGTGCAGCTCCATCCCGCAGCACCCGCAGAGCTGGCAGGTACCCCTGACCCCTGCGTGGGCATGTCCCTCACGGGGCATTCGTGAGCAGACCTGGGATTTTGGCCAGTTAAAGGACTATCGCTAGCCAGGTGCCTCACATCATTTTCAGACTATGCCCGGCTAACCTGATCAGGGGTTTGGTTTTTTTCCAAAACCACAAAATGAATGTGTGTCATTCTAATAGCTCTGTGTACATTGTATCTCATCTGTATTCAGCACATCACCAAAATGTGAAGAAGAAAATAGCCCCTGAAAATAAAAGTATGAGAGATAGGAGGAGACACCAGCCATGAAAAAAGCAAACAGCTCCCTGCCTGTACTCCGACTTCCCAGTGCCTCTGTCACACCCACGCCCTCTGAGCTGCTATGTACAGCTCTTAGTGGGTTTGGACTCATCAATGTTCAGAAACATTAATATAATCTGCTCTGAGATGTGCACATATTATCCATATCGAAATGTAAAATAGGCAAGAAGCAGCATATTTTTGGTGATTTTTTTTTCCTTTGTGCATTTTAGCTCAGAACAATCTAATATTAAAAAACCCAGTGCTCGCCTCCAATAGCTTAAATGTCAGTTTTCTATTATTTTTACAGTCTGGTCTCAAGGGTTATAAAGGGCACCACATTGCACTCAGCAGTGAAGAATTACAGAGCTTTCCCTTTACATGATGGCAGAATAAGAAGCATCATCCAAGAGAGCTGGAAGTAATGCCTTTCCCAACCTTTCCCCTGACCTCCGGTTGGAACAAGAACACGACTTAGTAAGGAAGGGACGACAAAGGTCCTCCAACACACAAGGATGACGTTTCCCATCAAAAAGCCTCTTTGTTTAACTAGAGTGGCTGGAAGACTTGTAAATGCTGAGGATGAGGAATGTAGCCATGGCAAAAGGGGCGACCTGTTGTGACAGCGTTAGATCTCGGTGCTGAGATTGCTGGCTGGTAGGGCCCCAGATCCACATGACATTGACGGCAAGGTGGGCACTGCTGCCGTAAAATTGCAGGATCCTTCGATCATGAGATTATCAGAAAAAATGAGCATTTTGCAGAGGCCGCTGACCTCAGGCGAAGCATGGTCCCGCGGGGCGATGGCTGGCACCCGCTCTCTGCAGGGAGAAGGGACTGGCCCCGCTGCAGCCCCGTGGCCCGTAAAACCAGCAGAAATATCTGCCAAAGAGGGATGCTGGGAATGGGGTCCTACTTGTTCACATTTCACGTCTCTGGTGCCTTTATCAGAAACATTAACTCCATGAATTCCTCTTGGGCTGCGAGCTTTGCGAGGACGTGAGGATCCCTTCACAAGACAAGATGTTAATACCTCATTTGCATACTCTAGGAGGAAGCTCCCTATGAAATCACATAAGTGTAATTTACTTACAGTCTCCAAATCCCCAGCCACATCCAGCTGATGCAAACAAAATCTTGTTATTCAGCTTACGCCAGAAGACTCTGGCACCTCCCCCCAGGATGGGAGGATTATCTGAAGCCAGGAGAAGAAATTGGCAGGTCAAACTTCTCCTCATATCCAACAATTTCATGGTTTTATTTTTATCAAGAAGTTTTAATGTCACAAACAAAACAGCAACAGCCCTGCCCGTAACAGTGACGCCATGGTCCCCACGGCTCGTGTGACAGGGGATGCAGGCGGTGACTGTGCTGGGGGGCGATGGCTAACCCCGGGGCTGGCGAGAACCAGCGATGCAGCAACGCGGCGGCGGAGGGACCGGTCCGTCCGGAGGGGACCTGCAGGACCAGAGCCACCCTCAGCCCAGCCACAACACAGCAAAGGCAGAGTTTGGGCGTGCATGTGCTGCTCTGCACTGCACTCCTCTCTCTGGCTGCGTCGGAGCAGGCCCAGGCTGGTATGTAGCGGAATTTTCTGGTGTGTTGTGAGTATTTTCTACTCTGTCAACCTTTTCTTTAAATGACATTTGGCTGCAGTGCTAAAAGTACGATATTGAAAATCAGTAAGTGGAAAGTGTTTGAAAGCCAATCTAAATCAAATATTACAATATGGTGAAGTTAATCATCTGAAATTAACCTTATAACTGCTTGAATCGCTCTAATCTATAAAGAAAATCAATATAGGCATATCAAACCCTACTCCAAGCTGCTGTCGGTTCCAGCTGACCATGCAAATGGAAAACAATAGCCAGTGGCTGCCTATTGCTCCTTACTACATGTTAACACTTCACATGGGGCTGAGACGGTCAGACAAGGATTCCCCAGGGAGACTTGGCCATGAGAAGCAGGCAAAGGCTCCTGCCCTAAAGAGGCACCATAGCAGCAAAACCCCTCCAAGCTGCTCTCACGGCAGTTAATTTCAGAGAGTCAGTCGGAGCCGTGAGTGACTAACAGGCTGTTTCACAAGGAGAATTGATTGTGCCTGGATGAAAAACAGCAGCTCAAGCATCAGCACCCGGCCCCCTCCCAGGCTTCAGCTCAGTCCCCAGGCGACACCCAAGGTTCCCCCACCACCCTGCCAGCAATCAGACCCAGCTCCGGGCACCAGCCACACGGGTCCCTGCCAGCATCCCCAGCACCGCAGGCACAGCGCCCACGGCTGCACACCCAGCAGCACCCCCAGGCGAGCACAGCCCCCTGCATCGTGCACCCCACACCACGCACCGACCGCGCTGTGCAGGTGTCCTGGGCCAGGCCACAGCAGCGGTCCCAAACATAACCACACTGATGCAGCAATGATGCTCCACAGGGATTTGCCCAACGCTGACCAAAGCGACACTGGCCAAAGCACCGCGGGCAACATCACTGTGTCCCAGCGAGCAGCTCCAAAGCCCATGTGCATGAATAACCCACCCCAGCGGGAGCTGCAGCCCGGTGTGGGGGGGACGGAGTGATTACCCTCCTTGTCTAGCCGCATCTCCAAAGTGGCCATCAACACAGCATGTGCTAGGAGGCTCTGGGATATGACAGTGATAAGTGCATTGATAGCAGATAGAAATCTATAAATAACAACAGCTTGTCTCAAAAACCTCATTTTAAAATAATGAAGACATTTCTTAAAGTGACAAGTGTCTCAAACATTGATAATAAAAGCTGGGGGAGGCTCTTTTTGAAGTCTCGGGAACAGATGCAAGGAGTGAGATCTCAGCAGCAACCTGCACAGCCTCAGGAGCCCAGAACTAGTCAGAGCCAAGCAAAGTGATCACAGGCTTTTCCAGATGCTCCTCATGGACCCCAAATTCAAAGACGAATGAAGGTTCATGAGCAGATGTTGTTGTCCAGGGAGCGTGGCCACCTTGAACCAGCCCTGCCTGTGCTCAGAATGAAGAGCAGCGCTTGGCTCCAAGGTCCCCTTACTGGTAGGGCTCACTGTTCGTGCCAGCTATCCCGAGGTCAAAATGTTTCCTGCATTACAATGAAGGAAGAAAACAGTGCCAATTTTCTAGCTGCCAATCTGGCGTGTCAGGTCCGGTCTCTTACGCTGATCCTCCAGCCAGACCAGCCTGTGAGGGTGCAACACCTGCACAGTCCCACCAGCACCAGTGGCATCTCAGTGACAATCTCCAAACCCCAGCGCTGCTCCCCCTAGGGTGGCCCACAAGGTGGGGGCCAACAGGGAGAGGCCTCAGAGCAGGGCACCCTCCATGCAGCCAAGGCCGCCTGTGCCAGGCAGCCTACTGGTGCGGGCAGACAGACAGACATCCTGCAGCGGGCAGACAGCCAGCCCACACAGCCCGCCCGCAGCAGCGGCAGCACGCGCGTCCCCACGCAGAGGTGACTCTGCACTCACGCAGCCCGCGGCAGCAGCTCCCCCGTCGCTCACAATTAGCCTTTTGCTCAGCGTCTGTTTCTGAAGTTTTTCCTGTGTTTCAGATCAAGATGTACATGATGTGCTGCCCCAGAAAGAGGGAGGAGAACAAGTACTGAACTGGGAAGAAGCCATCCCAGAAGCAAACACACCAGCTGGGAGGCTGGAAACGCTGTTTGAAGCAGCAGGTTGCCACAGAGTGATTAAGAACAGCCCTTTGATATTGGAAATGTGTTTTAATGAGTTTTCCGCAATATATACATCCCTTGGGCTCCCCTGAAAAAGACCTAGCCCAACTCTCCCTTGCCCTCACCCAAAGGGACACCAAGATGTTTAAAAATACTACTTTTTTTAATACTTTAAGCTGAAAGTATTTTAAATAACTGGGAGCTTCCTCAGTGCTTAAGAATCTCTTAATTTCTTTAAATTACAAGTAGGAACTGCGTTTTCAGAATCAATACTCAGAATTTACAAACAACTCTCCAGATAAGGAGATTCAATAGCAGAGCTTAGCTGTTACGGGGGAGAGCTGGCAGGAGAGGCTTTCTGTCCAAGCTGCAGCACGGGGCAGTTTTGGCTGTGACTCTCAGGCAGACCCATGCTCTCCACATCACAGGAACTTGTTATTTTAGACTTCAAGCTTCTGAGGAAGGGACTGTATCTAATTTAGTGCGAGTAGAGTACACAGTGGCCAGAACAGAGAATCTGTGCCTGCTGAAGCCATGAACTCCTGCCACAGTGGAGAGAGCGAAGAAATAATTGTTAGAGCAACGGCAAATATTAGCATTCGGAGCTGTCGCAGCGAGGGCTCGGAGAGGGTGGCATTGCAGTAGCAAGCAGGGGTGCCACAGTGGGGACTGGGGCTTGCTGCCCCAGCGCCTCCTTCACAGACCCTCCAAAAGGGGAGCTGGGGTAAAAGCCCCCAGAGCTGGGACTGCTGTGAGCTCCTCCTCATCTCCCGCAGTGATCCCAGTGTATGCCCGTGATCCGCAGAGCAGGGTTAGGCTTGGCAGCCCTTCCTCCACCTCCTCCCAGCACACCCGGGTGCAGTAAGAGGCAACGCAGAGATGACCTGGGCATGTCAGCAATTACACAACTGTAAAACAGAAGGCAGGTTTTGCCCAATGTCACTAAAACCGTTTACAGCCTATGGGAGAGGACAGTTGTCCCATTAAGAAACCAAAAGACATTCTGGTTTTCCTCAGCCTCAGGGCTTGGAAACAAGCAACATTTACTGCCTAATTAAATTTTAATATACTGGCAGAGTACAGCTCTTCTTGTGAATCTGTGGACAGCACGCCAGATTGTGCAGAAAAAGAGCAGGCTCGAGCTGCCTGCGGCCACCGGCGCCTGCTCCCGGTTGCCGTGGCAGGGTCCCACGCCGCAGCATCCGCCAGGAGCGGTCACAGTGGCAGCTCCCCACAGCCGCCGTTTGCTTCCACACGTGGATGCACCACCCAGGGAGTTGGAGTCTCTCCACAGCAAAAATGCAGCCAGCAAAAAAGACACAAGTGCTGTGACGCTGAAGAGAAGACCGTGACACAGGCGGCACAGGGGAGGGACAATGCTTTCCCGAGTGGGTCTGAAGGACAGAGGAGATGGAGCCAGGGATCTGGCTGATGTTTAGCAGGGCACTGGTCTGCCACGTGCACACACATGCAATAGTTTTGCCTCTGAGTTTGTTATTTATTCTCCATTGCTTGCTCATAGGCTACATCTGAAGCCAAGCGGCTTCCTCTTCCTAGCAGTGGAGTCCTCAGCAAGCAAAAAAGAGCAGCACTGCTAGGAAGAGCATTAAATAACAAACTCAGATGCAAAACTACTGCACGCGCTAGGAAGTTGCTCTCCTCGTGCTCCCTGTTTGGCCCCAGCACATCAGCTGCACAGCACATGGCCTCCCTCCACCTGAGGCCCACATTGCTGGAGCGGTCCCTTGCCTGCCCTTGCTTTTCCAGGCCCGAGCTCTCACCTGGCTGAGCCTCCCGAAAAAAGCTTGCTGCTGCCTCTCCTGGTGTCTGCTCTGCTCCTTCCTGCACCAGAACACAAACAGGAGCCCAGCAGACAAGCTCACTGCTCCTGGGTGCCCCTTTTTATTTCTGCCCAACATGAGCCCTTGCCCGAGTGGCCCTCGATGCCTTGTGACCTGATGGAGACCAGGAGCCAAGCGCGGTCCCAGCCTGGATGCAGCCAACTGCACAGACATGCCATAGCAAGCAGCGGCTGGGACCTCTTGCATGTTGCTGAGGGTACCAAGGGGCAAGGGGTCCCCAGCCGTTATTTCCTTGGTAAATAAATGCCTGAAAAGCACCCCGGTGAGAGTAGTCACTGACAGATGGCCAGGAGCAGAGACAGGTCCCGGTACTAAGAATGCTATGATCTTCAAATGGGTGATTCCCATCTTTTCACTGTGCCACAGCTCTCCCACCATGAAGCTGCCTGCAAGAAATGTTCACACAAGCCTTCCAGAGCACCGCGCTGAAATAAGGTGCTGTCAAAACAGCATATATTTGTGCAGCTGCCACAAGGAGTTGTTATTATTGCATTTTTCTTTAATAGAGAGACAAGCGTGCTCCTGTGCACAGACGAGTAGCAATCGTCTGTGGCAGTGCTGGGAAGCGAGAGGGAGCTTGGAGAGAACGATGGCCCAGGGCTGCCACACGCGCTAGACAGAAACAGCAGGCTGAGTTTCAGGTCTAAACCTGCGTAAGTCAGAGCTCTCCTGCTGGCAAGGCAACAGGTCCAAACGCCTCTGGAAACACACGGCTCAATGCGGCGGGGTGCACTGCTGAGCCACAGACACCCCAGCCCTCGGCTCCCAAGCACCACTTCCCCTAACCACACGCGTGCCTCCCGGGGGCTCTGCCAGCTCCGCCGCAGGCCCAGGAGCACAGGCTGGACATGGGGCAAAACCCGCTCTGCACGCAGGGATCGGCCACACCACCAACTCCAGAAAATTGCTGCTGCAAGCGCTGGAGGGTGAAACAGGACTGCAGCGGCCACGGCCAGCTCCCATACACGCATACACACACATGCACACACACACACGTGCTGACACGCTCTGCATAGCTGCCTGCTCACACAGGAAAATGCCATGCAATTGAGTAACTGTAACACTCCGTTTCAGTCCAGCCCAGGAACAGCCAGTGTTTGATCAATATTTTCCACAACAGCCACTTCCATGTGATAAATGCACTTACAGGGAAGAGGAACAAATTAACCTTCTGGTGCAGATGGCAGCTGCTGCCTGGGAGAAAAGATGGCTCAATTCAGCAGGGAAGCAAGGGAAGGGCCACAGCCAGGATTCCTACAAAACTGACCATACGAGGCAGCATCTGGGAAGCATTAATGAAAATCAGCGCAGTAGCACCCAGCCACCCATGCACGGGGAAGCTGGAACAGAGTCTGTCACTGCACATCATCGGTGTGTCTCACAGAGCAGCGGGGAGCGAGACTCCCATGCAGCAAGCAGCAGCAGCTGAGCCAGTAGATAATAGATATACCTGGGGCAGCTGATAGATGAAGACAGAGAAATTGTGCTGCAGCACCATGCATGTGGGAAGATAAAAGACATCTCTAAAAGCGCTTCCCAACATCAATCCTTCCACTGGTGACAAATCGTTTGGAGTCAGGGTAATTCAGCAGCTGGCTGGATCAGAGATTATATCGGAGATTTCTCACCCACAGGGCAATTGGATGCAAATGGCACTGAGTGGAGACATGCTGAAAGGTACAAGTGTGGAAGGTACCATGCACAGGAGCAGCACAGCCCCAGGGAAGTCACAAGTAAGGACCCAGAAGACTGGAGTGATGGAAAGGCAATTGCCTTTGCTAGGAGAGGAAAGGCAGACAGGCCCAGCACAGGGTGAGTCTCTTCTTTGGGCTAGCGGTCCACAACCTGTGCTTTATAACTGGAGAAGGCAAGCCAGACTTCCCAAGATGGAGAAAAAGATCAGAAACCACATGCGGATGAAGACATCCATTTCTTTCTGACTATATATCTCTAGCCATTCAGGTTATTTTTACTCTTCTCCCAGCTGCAAACACGGGGTGAAAATAAGCTCTTACTTCACTGCTCTGTGATCCATCATGAACTTGAATTTGTCTGTATCTGAAAGTAACCTTGTGCTGCATCAGCCTCAGCATGAAGAACACAGCAAACAGGATTCAGTATTGGAGCCTGGTCCGTAAGCTGCACAGGATCTCCGTTTCCTTCTGAATCCCATCCTGCTTCTCTGTCATTGCCAGGTTGCATGGCTTTGTGTTCCTATCACGCTATGGAGACAACAGGGGTGCTCAGGGGCCAGGTCCTGTGCAACACTTCCCTAGCCTGGTTAGGTTTTATAAGATCTGAGCACACCTTGCCTGCTGGAAGGAGTGACAAATGGAGTTGTATACCCACACCCCATAAATGCCTCTCTGCTACTAGCAAAGTGCAGTCCCAGGTGCTCCACAAAACACCCAGAACTGTGTTTATTGTAAAGTGCTGCTGGGAGAGGGCCACCAGCCAGGCAGCCCATCCTGACCGGGCTTCCCACAAGACGCTCAGTGCCTCCATCGGCACGAGCTGAGGATGAGCCCCGCTCCACAGGCGGCCTCAGGGTAGGGGGGTCATGGATGGGCTGGTTCAGGATGACACATCAACTAGCCCTCATCTGCCCTCCACACAGGGGCCACTGACCTGCAATGTCTAAAAACCTACTCCGAAAAGATGACGAATTAAAAAACAGAGCACACGCAACACAGTAACGTGAACTGCAAGGGAGGGAAGTCAAAAAATTGTGTTGAAAGAAGATGGAAAACTGTTCATATTCTAGTTTCCTGCTGAAACAAATACATAGGGTGTGATTTTGCTGGAAATTCATTAATTTTCCACATATTCCCAGTAAGTTAATTTATCAACTAGTAACTGCATAAATAGAACAAGCAAAAAAGCTGAAAGTAGATTAAACATTGATGTAAGTATATATTGATTTGAACATTCCTGTGCCTTTGCTTGTGACACATCAATAAAATTAAATAATATCTTAATAAAATGTCTTGGTAATTATGTCTTTTCCCTTGAGTAAGTATGCCCTCCAGCAATGTAATTAAAACCAAAATTACATTAACCCTCCAGTGACCATTTGACAAAAAAAAAAAAAAAAAAAAAAAAA
>Ga0065711_1045405_pt1 | contig 13503 bp, 7 predicted proteins | sample Hoacrofraction12_FD_59098 | JGI IMG/M metagenome (GOLD analysis project Ga0065711, IMG submission 59098) | Hoatzin crop microbial communities from Cojedes, Venezuela - Epithelial fraction 12 v2 (version 2) | ecosystem: Host-associated > Birds > Digestive system > Esophagus > Crop | place...
ATCCTGCTATAGGTGACCCTGCTTCGGCAGGGGGGTTGGACTAGATGACCCACAGAGGTCCCTTCCAACCCCTACCATTCTGTGATTCTGTGATTCTGTGATTGTTTCACCAAATATAAGTTATTTAATTTGTCAGTCAAATCCCTATTTAAAGCTAAAGGGGGGTTCACTCACATAAGACTTGAAACTCAAGTCTTCCTCATCTATTGAAATGCAATGCTATATTATTGCACCACTTATTAAAAGACCATCATAAGAATGCTGTTCTTCAGAAAACACAGATCTGAGCAAGACAATATAAGTTTTTATAGCGTGAAAGAGTATCACAATTAGCCCAGTGCAGCTAATGTGAAAAGTGTTCCCTCTTTACAAAGCCTCATGGTTTGAGACAGCTGTAGCAATTCGTCTCGAGACACGACACCATTCCCAAAAATTCTGCTTGTAGGAGTCCTTGCAGATCTGGTTTTGTATAAGCAAAATTAGTTTGGCAATGAATCTGTTGCTACATAGACTGATCCCAATATAAGTCCGTCTAGAAGAGAAGCAGCTTCAGGCAGGAAGATCATTACAATGTAGCCAAAATAAAATCATAGGCTCTCAAATGTTAATGAAAACCTTGCCTTTAACTACCCTGGAATGAGGATTTCACTCTCTCTCTTAGGTTTAACATTTGTCTCTACAAAGCTTATTTTACAACTGTGAATAAACATTCACCTAGATCCAACAGACAGGCTTCGGAGCGCTGCAGTTGCTTCACAGCATGCTAACAGCAGAAAGCAGGACGCAGGGGTGAAGAGCACAGCGTGGAGACATCCTGCAGTGACGCCAAGCCACCAGAGTCGGGCCCACATCATTTCCCTTCCTCACAACTAGTACAAAGAATGGCCAGGGGAAATAGGACAGGACGCAGCCTTAGCAGCAGTCTCTGAATGTGGTAATAACTCCTTGGCTACTGGCAGCAAGAGGAATTTTTGAGCAGCCCTCCAGCACAGAGAACCACTTTAAGGAGTGTAAAGACAACCATACGCCCTTTTACACAAATAATGTCACACACAGCTGTTGTGAATGAATGCCAGGTACAAAGCAAAATGTTTTCTCATGACCATGTATTACATGTCTTCCTCAGTTTTCAAAAATGTTCCCCGTAGAGTCTCCAATTTTAAGAGGTTTTTCCAGTCACTGTACAATATTCATGAGATAACCATGAAGAAACTGTTTCCCTTTAATGTATCCAAGTACATCATTAGTGATCCAAGTTCTGTTATTCCAAATGGAACAGAAAACTATACACTCCAAACTTTAAATATAATTACCAGCAAAATGCATCCTTGTGATATATATATATTCATTTATTTCCTAACACTGCAATGGTGTTCAAAGGCATAACTGAATTACACATTGGCATGAATGCTGAACTTCAGGACAACAGGGTTTCAGCCCTTTTAGTCACAAACTAATTTTTCCTTGCTGAGAAATACTCATCTTCTTGATGGCAAAATTTAATTAATGTTGTCTTAGGTTCCTGAGTGTAATATTGGTTGGTATTGTTGCTGTTATGAAGTGAAACAACTAACATTGATAACATTCTGTATTTCCAGTCTTATACAAAAGAGTGCGATTCTAAAAGGACAGAAGAGAAAAACAGAATAGAAAAATATATTACTGATAAAATATAAACATGGTCATATACTGTTGAATTTTAACAGGGGCTGCCTATAATCTTTCACAAACATGAAAATGCATTGTATTATTCATTACTACAATTTAATTACAGAATCATGAAAGCAAATTAAAAGAGATCTCAAAAAGTCATCCAGTCTATGCCTTGGCATGTGATGTCTGATCCGGGGATTAGTCTCAATATGTAATCAACCAACTTTGCAAATGGAAGAATAGGCATAATTTCCCTTATATTACTAACAAAAATCTATCTCACAAGTGTGACAAAAACCACCATAGGACAACTTTATATTTTAAGTATAGAAACCCACGTTACCTACTTGTGCACAAACAGCAACTGACCATGATTCAGAACTCCTTTTTATGCAGGATAAATTACTTTGCTTCATCTTTCTTGCCCAATGGTATAAACAGCTGTATGACCTAATTCATATATTCTGTACAATAACAGGTCTAGGTATTCAACAGAGGCTACGGCAATTTATTATAAATGAGGTGTCACAGATAGAAAGCAAATTAAAGGAAGTATTAGTTATCAGCCAGAGAAAACAGTATAACAATTAAAGACATGACAATAGCCAGGTTACTTACCTTAGAAAGGGATGTTCTGCTAAAAAGCAAAAAAAGCATACAAGATGCAGCCTGATTTTTTTTTTACTTGGCTGAAAATTATTACTGAGTTTAATGCACATTCTTCATCAAGATTGGGCTGACTGATAGTAAAGGAGGACAATTACCTTGGTGAAGTATTAAGTAAAGAATTTAAATGCATGATGTCAGGAATGGAGAAAACACATTCACAATAATATGAACACGACCATTTTTATAATGTAGCGTATTTTAATTTCCACTTTTTTCCTGATTTTTTAGAGACAGTGAGCACTATCAGCTGCAACTACAATCAACAGAAACATAGTTATAATTTCTGAAAGTCTGACTTTTCACCTATACCAGAGAATTTACTCCACAGCCAATTCCACACCCAGCATTGCAATCCACAGGATATGCACCACGTTATCACCCCAGCACTGCAACAGAGTGCATGGATAAGCACAAGACATACTGAACTAAGTTTAAGAAACAATTTCTAAATAGTATCCACTATTTACTAGCAATGTTTCAACAGCAGAGAGCTGTAGTGATGTGTACTAGTAGTTTTGTACTTTCCCAAGATACACTTACAAAGTATTTAAAGTGTGATACTAAGTGGTTTATCCTACACTATTAAACCTGAATAATTTCTATCAAATCAAGGTAGGAAGTATATTTCTGAAAGCTCATACTTGTTGCAACTTTTATTTATAAAACCTAATTCACAAAGGGTGTCCTAATCATTCATGCAAATTAGAAGTTGTAATCAGTGGTGTAACTTGAGAAATGATCTTGTTTTATAAATTATATGAAATGGAAACCTCAATCCTGAGCTCACAAATGTCAAGTGTAATTTTGTTGCATGTCAGACACAACTACACATTCTGTGTATGTAAAGAGTTTGCCATGAACTTAATCCACTTTTGTGGTTGCAGAAAATGCAATTATGTTCAGTACTAATAAATAAATACATTAAAAACTACAGTTATATGAAATTTAGTTTCCACAGTGGGCCAGAACAAGCACAGAAGTAAATCAATAAAGCTCTATATAAGCTAAACTATTTCTGACAATTTGCTCTGGATTTGGCCCTCTATGTCTCACTGAAATATTTTTTTGAAATTATTACGTAAAGTACTGCACATATAAGGCATTGATTTTTATCATTGATTTTGTGCTGGCATTTGAGCCAAGCCTCAAAAAGCTTGAGCGTTTTGTGTATTTACAGCTGTCTGTTGGCAAGGAATATTTCATTCACTCCAAATGAAACATGCTCCTGAATCTTATAAAAATAGCATTTTTCTAGACTAGATTTACAAACAGTTTCTTCAAATAAAAAGTTAGAAAATGTACTTTAAATCTCTGAAACAAAAACAGAACTCTGTTTATTGAGTTTTTTTCACTTGTCAAACAAATAAGACAGATATAGATTATATTTTCCTCCCAAGAGAGCTGTTCCTTCAGTAGAGAGCAAGGATCAATGATGAATCATCATCTCATAACAAAATATTTCCAGTGACAAAATGAAGTGTATTGTTTAGTATTTTTGGTTAAATACGTATGTAGGAAATTTTTGTTTGCCTGTCTTATTTTTTCCTAACCAGACACATCCATCTATCATTTCACAGGGAAACCAGTGTTTCCTTCTTGGCTGATCAGAGACAACTTCAGACACAGGTCCAGCGTAAGTAGAACCTACCTCTGATTCATTTCAAAACCTCTCTTGCGTCATATTCTAACACAACAATAAAAAGCTATTACCTATATATTATAGAATATCACCCTCACAGAGACTGCTGCCTATTTATTTAAACCACTCAGCTCCCCCAAGTCTCTGATTAGTGTGTTATTCCAGAGGAAGAAAGATTTTTCCCCTCTCTCTCAGAATATGTGTCCACCAATGCTGAAGTAGAGAATACTGCTCACTACAAGGGCTTTGACAGAAAGGAAAGAACGAGTGGTAAAGACAATTACTCTACACCTTCCAGCCATGTATTTTCTCTCTCTACCAGTCTGAATGACCTTTGGATGAGCACAAAATTGAGAACAGATTGTAGGTCTACTAGTATGGGGGGGCTACCTTTTTGAAATATCTGTAGACTACTTTGTGAGTGGTTGAAAACACAGCTGCTAAATTATTTGCTTTTAAATCTTATGGAGTTAGGGATATCTCAGTATATGAATCATCAACAAATATTTTGATGATGGGGAATTTTATTCCTATTTCAATGAAGGAAAAAAACAAAGCAGAGAATTCAAAACCTCTAGAAAGACCAGGACAGTCATAAAATGTAGATTGAGTTGCAAACCTTGTTCTGTCCATGGTGAAAACTAATGGTATTTATAAAACATGAGTGAGTTTTGCATTCAAGTTTTAGATTGATCGAAAACTCCAGCAAATCAGCTCTAAAGGCACTGTTTATAGAAACTCTCACAGATTAAATCACCAAACTCAAATGTCAGATTCCTCTGCCAGGTGTATTTTCATTGGTGAGACAACTAAGCAGTAACCATTGGAACCACATGAGAATGACCTCATGTGCACCATTTCATAAAAAAATTAAGAAAACAATAGGGAACATTTACACAACATTTCCGTCACCCATAAATTTTATTAATCCCATACTTATGTTATTATTCAATAGTCTGAAAGCTTTTTCTATTCAATAAACAATGGTATTTGGAACACCACTTACTTCTGAATCAGCCTACAGACGCAGTTTCTTTCCGTTTAACATACTGATATTATGATCTCAGAAATGTTCAGAGAAGACTAACTATAGCCACATACTGGCAAAAATTTTGCCTTTTTTAGCACTGAAGAGAGGTCAAGAAAAGCTGCCTTTTAAGACATTTAAAAGTCCCAGTAGTACGGGAGAATCAACAGCATCTTGTAACCATATCTTAGCCCTCTACCCAATGGAACATGATAGTACCCTGAAAAATTATGATCAGCATGTCCCATGCTTGAACAATTTCTTCCTAAAAAAACCTTTTTAGGAGCCATTGGCACAAACCAAAGCATCTGCTAAACTGAGGAATTGCAAGAGTGAGAAGCAGGCTGGCAGATACCTCTGTTTCAACTCTCCAAACTCTTAGGTCCTGCACTAACTGCAGTTTCTTTAAGCCTCAAAAGTGCATTTGAAAGGTGCTGAACCAAACATGCTGTGAAAATGTTTGGTCATTACATTTTCCTGTTCACACATTCACAAAGATTCTGCAAAGTACCTTCACAAAAACTTCAAATTTCATCCTTTGTTTGATTGTTTTCCGGGATATTACAATATCATCCCAAAGATCTAATTTATCAGTCTTGAAAATGCTTCCAGCAGTGTGGACATTCCCCAGTAAAGTGTAAGGAATTCATCTTAACACAGTTTCTTGCTGCACAGCTTCTCTTTTATATTTGTGGTTTCATTATGATATTTCACATCAAAAAGAAGGTATGTGGTTCCAACCAGCAAAATAATTTGACTAACCAGAAGAGAGAGGCTCAGAAAGACCACGTGATATGCTCACATCACAAGGTCAACAGCAAAACCAAACCGTACCTACTGTCCCGTCTTATACTCTATCCATGAGGTGACAGCTGAGGCTCAGGTGCCATGCACATATTTTCAGGTTTTATCCCTTGTGTATATTCATTCTCTTCCTGCCCCCTTTCTTTCATATTGAAAAGCTGAGTTTCAGAGCGCTTAAGCTGAGTAGCATATATTAGCTATGGCTCATTACACATACCAATGGGGAGAAAAAAAAAATATTGCTTCTAAGACACAGAAGACAAAAAAAAAGTGTTACAATAATGACTTTTTCAACCTATGGATATTTTTCTCATTATCAAAAGAGAGTGCGCACATATTTTTTTCTCAGAAGGTCTAATCCTACAGCTAAAATTGTGTCTTGCATGGCATGACCCTTTAACCCCTCTCAGACATACTGGCTCCAAAGTATACTTCCCAAAACAAACTGCAATTCTTGATTCAAAGCAGGACAGTCAGAAAAATAGTGCTTTGACAGCTGAACATCTGATGACTCTATCACTTGAACCCTTCTGTTATTTAACCCTTCTCAAGATTTAACGTAATAAAATGCTCTATTATATCTCTAATAACCAATCTAAAAGTTGGGCTATTGAATGGTGGCACATTTATAGTGCATCTTTTACATTTAACAGCTCAGCAGGCCTAATTAATGACAAAATTTCTAGGATTCATTAATAGTCTCTCTTTGTCAATGCACTTTTCGCTAAGTAGGGCGTACCTTAGTCTGTGTAAAATGTGTGATTGATTATAATCAATACATTATTCAAGGCACAAGACAGATTTCTCTGCAGTAGTGTGTAACATAAAATGGCTAAAAAATATGCAAGCTTGTGCCCACCACCCTCCATGAGAACCAAATGACTTTCTAAATATTCTTTTGCTATGAATAATGCATTCTTCTAAATTCTTTCAAAATGCAAAGCAAAGGCTCTAGAGCTAAATAGCTTTCATTGAAAAGATGGTTTCCAAGTTTATTGTTTCTGTACTCAGGTTTCATGTGCATCACATCTTCCCCCACCCTCCACACACATGCATTACCTCCACATTTTCAAAGCTGCATTAGTCATTCTGCAGTAAGACTGAAATGTTCTTCCCAGTATAGAATTAATGAGCCTATTTCCCACAACTTATCACCAAAAGGAAGCAAATCCCATTACATATGTTATGAGCAAGTTATGAGCATAGAACTAGGTAATCAAGTCTCCATGGATTTAATGGAGACACCCTAACATCCAATACTAGCTGCAAATATTGATCGCTATTTTTAAAAACATCCAGGCCACAGTATTTTTTTAGCTTAATTTCTAAAAACATTAGCTTTGGTAGCCTTCCTGTCTTTTCAAATTTGCTTATGGGATTATTTGTATTTGTTTTTTCAGGATTAGTGAAAAGATTTCAGGTAGGTTAGTAGCTCTATAGTGGGACACATAAAAATAACAGAAGGAGGTTTCCACGTGAAATTTAACCTTCAATATTATAAACAGAAAAGGAGAAGAGTAGAGGGCAATCATAGTGAAGCTCCAGGCACCAACTGTTTCTGTTGTCCATACACATCCTCCTGTTAGATACTACACTCCTCTCCTGGTCCAGTACCTTTGCAGCTTCTACATGGTTTTTTTCTTTCTTACATCATTCTCCTGTATATATGCAGGAGGGAAGACTCCTCAATGTGTCCCATAAGATGTGACTGTACTCTCATTCGTGGTCAAAGGTTGGAGTTCATCAGTGAAATTAATTGGATTATTTTGTTTAACTCAAATAATATTAACAGTAGTGCATGTACATAGAAGAAATTAGCCAGAATAAGTGGACAATTTACATCAACAAGAAAACTATTTTCATATTCTTAGCTTTCTGTAAAGAAAATGTGATATCCCATATCTGCTCTCCAGGAATTTTTTATTTCTGTGCTTTTAAACAAATAAGAAAGCAAAGTAACTAATACCAGTGTCTATTTTCAAAGTGCAATCAACATCACCTTCAGTCCTAATGATCATAGGAAAGCCACGAATAGGGAAATTGCCACTAGATGAATTAATATATGTTTGGTAAAAGAAACAGCTGTTGCTGGACCAGTCTCCTGTTTTCCAGCAAACGCCCTTCATTCCAGTTCAAAGGACAGGGAAATACTCTTTTTTTGTGCTGTAACTTTCTACTGGAAAAACTGTGCCCGTAGCCCAAAACACTGATCCTCTGCAAGGGGTTTAAGGAGCACTTGTTTAGACAGGAGATTTTTATAGAGGACTGAACTGAAAAGAGAAGATTTAGCTATTCGTGTGAGGTCATACTAACCCAGCACTGAGTTTGACCTAATAAACTATAACCAGAGTCTTCTGAAAGTCACATAAATACTAAAATGTCTTAGAGACGTTGAAGCTGGGGTGGGCAGAGGGACTGCACATGTGTCTGCTGTGTAGATCTGTCTCAGAAACAAAGCCCAAAGAAAAGATTTTGGGGAAAAATGTCTAAAAGGAGACTAGAAACTGAGTGATAAAGCCCTCTCCCATTGCTTGTCTTCTGCTGTGTACAAGAATATTTCTCATTGTTCATTTTTCTAAATAAACTTGACTTTATGAAAACAATAATTTTTATTACAAATATTATCCAAAACCAGAAAGGACCTGTGTAACCCCAAATATTCAAATAATTTTTTTTTGTAACACTTTTTTGAAAACTATTGGTTTACATTATAACCCTTTTGTAGACACACAATATCACCCCAATCAAAAATACTTTAATTTATAAACAGTGTTTATAGTGAGATTTCTTTGTGGTTGGATTTGGCAAATGACAAGTGTTTTACATTAATAAAAAGTCAGATGATGGCAACATTCCTCCAAGCCTTTATGGAAAAAAAATGTACAGAATTCTAGCTTCGTTTATTTTGCAACAAGTTTTCATTTTAAATATCCTAAATATTATAACATGTTGGCTATGCCTGACATACAATTTTGGATGCCAAAAAGTGGCAATTGCAGTTGCCCTTCTACAGCAGCCAGTTGAATCTAGAATCTCAAAAAATCTTACTAGCTACTTAAGCCTGTCTTTAGTAATTGGATGAGAATCTGACTACAAAAAACATCAATACTGATTTACAAGAAATCACACATTATCTTACTTGTTACTACAGAAATTTTCAATATACTATTGCAGAATAAGGTCTTATGAAGGGAATATTCCCCCAAGATGCAACCCTTGTATTTCAGCTGCACAGTAATTTTTGTGCACAAAATATCTGTATGTTATTCCTAGAAAAACTGGTGAGTTGTGGGATTTAACCATATTTAAATATGTGATCGTGTAAAGTATAAATTTACAGTATGAAACCTTAAAAGATGTGCATGTTTGGTATTTGGCAGGAGAGAAGTACTTCCCTCAGGCGTAAGTTCCTGCGCAACCAGGGGGAATCCTAACCAAAGCCAAAAGCCACATCACTTCCCTGCCTCACCGCAGACCTTGCATGCTTTGCATCAACTAGATGGAGACTAAACATGCAAATGAAGCCATGTGTTTAAGCCAGACTGTTAGCTTATGCAATATCTTTCATGAATTCATCTTGACTAACATTTGGTTTTGCTGAAAGAAAAATATTTCTTTTCTTCTTGCTTTTGAAAACTACCGTCTTCCTTTTTAATGATTCAGTTGTGGTCTAATACGTGGTGTCGGGAAAAAAACAGATTTACTGTCTCTGTTGTAAATAAACAAAAAATTACATCTTATCATACACCATGTGTCATACAAGATTAGATGATGTAAGATATAGGCTATCTTCTATATATGTATCCTATATGGTAAATGAAGGAACAATTTCAGCATCTTCTCATAGGTTCTCTTTAACTGTTGGAACACAACTTCTTCCATGAAAGTCAGCTCATTTAAAAATCAAAATTAACTGCATGTCTTTTTAAAATTTTGCCCACCAAATAACTGGGAATTCTCCTAAAGACTTCTCTGTGATAATTTCACTATTTGTTAACTTGGCTTTGATATCTCTTTCTGCTCCATCTGCTTTGAAATATGCTGTTATTATTCTATTAATAAAGACCCATTATTTTTCCTCCATTTTTTTTTAGGTTCAGCTGTGTTAAAAGGTGTTGGAAAAGATAGTAACATAAAAAAAAACCTCCAAGTGAAAGCACTATCTGGGGACTTATAAAAAGGATACAAGGACAATGAAACTAGATCTCATGTATGACTGAAGGCTTAAATACAAAATATGTAGCACGAGACAAAAATCAGTAATAGCAAGAAAGAATATTTTTAAATGGATAAGGATATTTTTGCTGATTATCTTCTCAATATACTGCTGGTGAGAGGTTGTGATTGAGTGAATTCACAGAGGTAATGCATGCAAATACTTCAGATGATTTCACATTGAAAAGAATTTAAATATTTACACTGTGTATATTATTTTGAAAAAATAATTGTTGTTCTTGAACACATACTCTACTGCAGAATCCTGAGCACTCATGGTGGGTTGCAAGCTGCATATAAATCATGTGGTTTTGAGGTTGGAGTTTACCCTCTACTTTTTCAATAACCTGCTAGTCTCGTTTCATGGCTGGATTCCCATGAACTTTGGCAGTACAAATCAATAATAGTTTTCTTATGTTATCATTACTTAAATGATAAGCATTTGTAAAGCTTAAAGGCTTTAAAATCCTTAGATGAAATTTGACAAATACAGTAAGTCTTTAAAGAAATTTTGCCATTCTAAATGTAAATAGGCAAACACCTATGGGAAACCAAAGTTCACAAAAACCAGAGGACTCCCCCTCAGAGTTTCTACAAGGATACAGGTCTGACCAAGCATGAGTAGTCTGCTCTGTTCATTAAAGCATGCTTCTACTTTACAATCTTACTGTTTTATTTCCTCACACAATGTTGCAAATAGAAAATATGGGAAACTTTCAAGTCTATAGCTTCAATAATAACTTATGAGGCAATGCTCCAAAACAATCTTCATAACTAACTGTCCTTTTATGCTATCATTGCTACATATTTCATGATGAAACTTCAAATATACATGCCTAGACCTAGACATGCAATCTCCCTCAATATACTAAGTACAGATAGTATACATATACATTAAAAAAAAATTGTATTGAAAAATGTTAAGTAAGTCCAAAAAGTCAAGGAATACAAAGTTTGCAAGTGCCAGAATTTAGGAAATTGTTAGGAAATTGAAAAACTATCTGTTGAAATTACTTCAGGAGTTTGATCTGAACTGCAATACTAATCTAATTATGTATTCCTACTTCTTCATCTTGCAAATACACTGCAAATTAAGTTTTTTTTTCATTTTTATAAATGTGATTCTGCTTTAAATGTACTTTCTACGGTATATTTTAAGGTTTTGTTTTTCTACAGAATATGAAGTTGCTATTAGTTGATATGATCATTAATAGATATTATGTTTACTTTGGTAAGATTGTGTGATCTGTCCTGACACATATCTAATTGTACAAGGTATCAGTATCAATTTATTAACACTGATAAAATATAAAATAAAATATAAATGAACTTTAGGCCAGTACAGTTCATTCTTGCATCATTATTCCAGTATTCTACTTATTTTTCTAGAAAGGAGCCTCTTGTGGAAATAAAATTTTTTTCTTATTCTTTACTACCAGCAGAAACAGAATAATGAGCTAGCTGGACCTTGAGTTTGACCCGCTACATCAGCTCTTTTTCACTTTCAGTATACCAGAAAAAATATATAACAACTCATTTAATAGGAAAAACAACATTGCCTTTTTTATATTAAATTAGATTTTTATTATGCTATCTTCAGAACCTGTGATGCACCAGGTATCAGATTGCCTGTTCTACTGAGTTAATACTCTGTTCCACATTTATATCAGAAACACATCCTATTGTATCAAAACCAGAAGCCTGATCTTGCTCCCAATGAAATCAATAGAAAAGTTGTTACAGACTTTATTGCAAAACGAGGAGTATCCTTGGATATAGTTGCACAGGTACACCTTCTACTTATCACGGTACACTCTGTGCTATTCAAAATATGCGCGACAGGGAAAGATAGACTTCATGCAAAAACATCACACACAATTTCTCATCTTCAATACAAATACTCAAAACAAGAAATTATGTCCTCAGATAAAACTCTGTCATAGCACAATCCAAATGGATTCATGTCAAAAGTGTTGCAAAACTGTACATGAGAGCAGTACTCGACTCCTGGTTTCTACATGGGCTACGTCTGGCTACAAGCTAGACATAGAAAGCAACACATTTTATGTTCAAAGTGTACCCGCTTAAAATACCTTTCATATATGAAATATCTTATTGATGATGATGGCAGTCTTCGTTCAGCCTGGTTTCCACCACATTTCTGTTTTCTAGGCCAAACGGAGATTGCCATAATATTCAGTAACCTGCATTCCGCACAAAGTAAGTCTTCCATAACGATGTTGAGGTTGGGCCTTTAACTCTGTATTTAGTAGAGATGGCCAAAATTCTCTTGACTTTCAAACATACTCATGCTTGTTGGTCTGTGTAAGCAGCAGTTAACAGGCAAGTATCATAAATTGGAAATCTTGCTTTGAATTTCATGGATGAGGTCTAATACCAGAAGACTAATGTAATTTATTTCCGAACTTCTGCGTTACATGTAGCATCTGACACCATGAGATATATTTTATATCACATTCCAGAGGTCACAACGCATTTAATTTGAAAGAGGCAGATTCTAAATATATGTAAAGAGTAGTACCCTTTAAGAACAGGATCAAAGCTTTCAAAGTTTTCATTAGGAAGTTCCTAGCTTCAAAGATGCCAACTCTATTACTTCATTTCTATAAAGATACTTTACTGATGCACTGCAAGGCTGTAAAACATAATAGCAAACAGCTGGTCATAAAAGAAATTGATGATTATGGATTATACTGTAGTTACATTTTGAAGTGAAATGGCAAATGCTATAGGAAATTATTTTGTCGCACTCTGAAGGAGAAGATAAAAGTTGCAAAGCAAACTACAAATTTAAATTATATCATATTTGTGGCAGAGACGATTGCACGCTAGGACTGAGAAAAGGCAAAGGATTTGAGTCAGTCTAAGGAAGTCATCATCACTCCACCCCTGATTTGTAAAATACTTGCTTCAGGTCCATTTCCACAGCTCCTTCTTCGTCTTACTTGTGTGGGCAGTCTTAGTGACCTCATCAACATCTGTGGCTTCAAAATATCTACTTACAGGAGCAAGAAAGTCAGATTTCTCCCCTTTGCAAATGACTAAATTCTAAAGCATGGGATGCATTGCATCACATTTCAACATCAGTTGAGAGCGTGTTTCAAATTGCATAACTTCTGTTGTATTGTCAGCTATTGTTACCTAAAGTTAAGGTAGGCTTCCCTTAATTGACCTTCAGTGATACTTAAGGCTGGAAAACACATACTAAATCTAAAACAGTTATGTAGGTTGCCTGCTCCCGTACTACCTGCTTTAAAAAAAATAATCTCCACCTCAGACCATAAGTTCACAGAATCACAGAATAGTAGGGGTTGGAAGGGACCTCTGTGGGTCATCTAGTCCAACGCCCCTGCCGAAGCAGGGTCACCTACAGTAGGCTGCACAGGATCTTGTCCAGGCGGGTCTTGAATATCTCCAGAGAAGGAGACTCCACAACCTCCCTGGGCAGCCTGGGCCAGGGCTCCGTCACCCTCAG
>Ga0065711_1008091_pt1 | contig 13501 bp, 8 predicted proteins | sample Hoacrofraction12_FD_59098 | JGI IMG/M metagenome (GOLD analysis project Ga0065711, IMG submission 59098) | Hoatzin crop microbial communities from Cojedes, Venezuela - Epithelial fraction 12 v2 (version 2) | ecosystem: Host-associated > Birds > Digestive system > Esophagus > Crop | place...
CTCTTTTCCCCTTCAGTTGCAAGGAGTACAGAAATGCCCTGGATGAGTTGTCCAAAGCATCTCTGAAGAACAGTTCTGAAGAAGGACTACAGCCAAGCAGGTTACATGCAGGAACTACAGTACATAGAGCAAAGGCACAGTGATTGTAGTGAATAAGTCGAAACTAGGATGGAGAAGGACCCTCAAAATATGCCTCTGTTAGGATCTCTTGCTTTCTGGTGCAATTTGACACACTCCATGTAACCAACACATGCTTGCAGTATCTGAGTTTCCATTTCATGTCGGGGACTGTGCTGACTCCATCACCTGATCCCTTGACTGTGTGCATGGTAGGATTACTGGGCCTGCATATCTTTCCTGTGGTGATGGATGGAACTGTTGCTATGGAGCCCTGAGAGGTTTTTCTCAGGGAGATGGAGGAGGACAACTGTGGAGAGTTCCACAGACTTTAAACTGTATCCTCTTCCCTTAGCAGTACTTAATGTTAGATATGGAGGAGAAGTAAATGTACAGGAGTATAGCAGTAGTGTCTCGGGTGGCAGTATTTGTTGGGCTCGTGACTTTTTTTTTTTTTCTCTTTCTCCTTTCAGCATGTCAGACAGCAAACCAAAGAGCAGTAGCCCTGTCCGCCTGCCTGAGGCTAACATGGGTCCTTCAAATCGCAGTGCAGAACCAGAACAGCGTAAGACCGTTTTGCCAAAATCATGTCGATGATGCTAATCTCAGTTCAGACCTCTTCAGTCCACTTAACCTGGGTTCTAGCTCTTGTGAAAGTTGTTCGAACAAAGAAAATGCATTCTGAATTGAAATTATGACTAGTCTTAGAGTTGATTTTATGTGGAATGTGGGATGAGGGGGGTGTGTATGTGTGTGTTTTGAAGTCTGTGCCCATGATGGCTTTCTCTGATTCTTATGAGATCGGACTATCATTCATTGATTTAATATATTATGATGTAGTGGACCTTGGGCTGTTCTTGAGTCTAGCCTGTTCAGTGGGGTATGACGCCCAGGATATGTTCTGACCTCTTTTGGCACTGCCTTCTTTAAAAAGATGGCAATTAAAATATTTTGAAATGGAGAAGTGAGGTTCTTACTCTGTTAAAGGCACTCACGCTTGGTCTGTGTTTTCAAATGACTCGGCATTCCAGAATGCTACTTGGAACACTATATCAGCTAACCTGATGGACCTTGGTTGCCTGAAAAATAGCGAATGAGTTACAGTTGACTGACATCGTTCCTCACGTTAGAACGATGAATGAGAATGCTCGTATGAGTCATGCTTTTATTAAACTGCCTGTGGAAATGCCAAGGCCAACTTCTTTATTCCTCTTCACTGTAGCAAGGAAACCGTCTAGTGTTTTGTCTTTCTTCCGTGGCACGGGAGGGAAGAGCCCAGACCTGTCTTCCCAGAAGAAAGAGACCTTACGAGGTGCTGACAGTGCTTACTACCAGGTCGGACAGATGGGCAAAGAAGGAGCAGAAAACCAAGGCGCAGAGCCTCAAGGTACAAGGCAGTTGAGTCCATCTTCTGTTCTTGGACTGTTACTTCTCCCAAACCTGATTCATACTTCTAAGGCCCAGAATGCGTTCCTGCTCATACTTTTTCAATGGTCCAAGATTACTCAACATGTATTGATAATGAATTATTTGAGCATCAAATGTGGGTTTCTCCTGAAGACATTACTTTGCTTTATGAGAAGGAAAATAGGGTCTTTCAAACCTCAGTGACTATAGTGAGTAGCCTGGGCTTGAATGCCTTTGGATTGAGTTGACTCTAGTTAAGCAGCCCAGTCTCTCTTCCTCACTTCCTGATTAACTCTCATTGTTTCAGATCATGGAAAATGAATGATGAGAAAACAGAGGAAGCTTGTACTTATGTGTCCCATTAACAGCAGTGCGCTTCTAGCGTACATATTATACGTCATACAATTATAGCTGTAGCTCTAATTCCCTATGTATAGTTCCCTCTGTATTCTTGAAAAAAGAAAATATTTTTCTTGTAATGTGAGTTTACAAGTAGTATCTTACAATTCTTTCTCAGTAGTAATAGTGAACAACTTTGAATGGTCTCTTTATGTCTTCAGATGACATAGATGGAGGAGATGGACAGAAGAAACAGCTGGTGAATCCCCATGTGGAACTCCGTGAGTAGCTGTAAATAATAACTTGAAGTCTTAGCTGACAAAATCCTTTCTTCATGCAAATGTAATAGAAATCTTGAAGTTAATAATAATTTTTTCTTTGTGTTGGGCAGGAAGGAATAACAAGAGAGCAATGTGATTTTTACTTATTGTAATTAATCTCTCTGTTGCAAAAATACCCTGTAAAACTTTATTTTTTTTGATCTTCTGTCTGGACACTTTCCCATGGCATATACTGGGAGCTAACCTGAAGGGGGTTGACTTTCCTGTAGGTTTTCCATTTACATCCAATTGGTTTAAACTTCCAAAGTACAATAGGTGTGAGAGAGGGATGTTTAGCACAATAATACTTGTCTAGACATCAGTAAAATCTCTAAGTGTCATCTCGGGTAGTCAGTGAGTATTGCATGCTGTTATTGAGGAAGACCTTTTTTGCAGAGTTTTCAGATGCGAATGCCAAGTTCTACTGCCGGATTTATTATGCTGGCGAGTTTCACAAGATGCGTGAAGTGATAATGGGGAGCAGTGAAGAGGACTTCATCCAATCCCTCTCTCACTCTATGCCCTGGCAGGCACGAGGTGGCAAATCTGGGGCTGCGTTCTACGTGACTGAGGGTAAACACAGCTTCTTCCACCTTTGTAATTAGAGGGTATGATTTGGGGATGGTGGTGGGTAGTGCGTTGTTTAATCCCTCATTACCTCTAGCCAAACGATTGCTGGTTGTGAAGTGGCCGCTCAGAATGGAAAGTTCAGCGGGTTGTTCTGGGGTCTTCAGTATCAGATTATTTGTCTCTCAGTATGTGCAGAAGAACAAAATGTAGTTCGGTTTTTCCGTAGTAGCAGATAGGGAGCCCAGCTGAGCAGGAGGGTTGTACTCTCTTAGGCAGGCTTCAGAAAACAAAAACTTGAGTATAATTCAAGGAAAGCTGGTTATTAAAGACACAGTGTTTGTTATAATACCACATACTGTAGTTGATTTATAGGATTTTTTTTTTTTTCTAAACTGTGGCTGATTCTAGGCCCCTACTTAAAACAAGTGTTGAATGGAAGGGTTTTTAGCCTGTTTCTGTTGGCTGTATAAGAAACCTATATAGCTGAGGTAAATCTAACTTAGGCAGTCTCTTCTCCCTGATTTACTGGAAGGCTGAAATCCAGAAAGCTTGAAATTGAGAATATATGAAGTATTCACAGTCCTAAAGAACTTGCAAAGAATACCTTATACTTACATACACTTACTGTATGTAACCCTGTTGTCTCTGTTCATTGTTAAAACAGATGATAGATTTATCTTGAAGCAGATGCCTCGTCTGGAAGTCCAGTCGTTCCTCGACTTTGCTCCACACTACTTCACTTACATCATTAATGCAGTTCAGCAGAAGGTATTAAAAAAAAAAGCGCCTTTTATTTTAGGCAGTGTTCTGTATTTCATAGACTAGTAACAGTTTCCATTAACCCCCTTCAGTTAAGTAAAAGAAAATGTTAGAGGGTATGAGTTGCACTAATACTGTGTTTTTAAGATGAGAAGTGAAAATTTTGCTAGAGTTTCGAAGCTGTAATACAGAGTCAGACAGAACAGTGGCACCTCTAGTATTTGAATGCTGATTGCCTGTTCACAGAGATCTTACCCCATGTCTTCTCTTCATCAGAAGCCCACAGCACTGGCCAAGATCCTTGGGGTGTATCGAATTGGATACAAGAACTCTCAAAACAACACTGAAAAGAAGCTGGATCTGCTTGTCATGGAAAACCTTTTCTATGGCAGGAAAATGGCTCAGGTAAGAACCGAGCATTCTGTTCCCTTTCAGTGCAGTTCTGACTGGGAACAAGAGCAGGGTTACCAGTAGCTCTCTAGGTAACATTTAACTTTGCATGTGCTGTCTATATCTAGCACTGCCCAAAGATGACCGTTTGTGCCTGTTTCCTTGTTATGTGATCCTTGGTAATGTGATGCCTGTATTGGCTGGTTCAGATAGCTGTTAGTGCAGGTTGCAGTTTTTAGAAGTCTTATTTGTCCCTCCACCTCCAGTGTCTGAAACGAAAGCATTGCCAACCTAATTAGGAAAATGTAAAAGCTTTGCAAAAAGGCTTCAGAAGAACTGACTAGGATTAAAGACTAATTTGTTTAGAAGACCCTCACTGACGGAGAACTACTGTGTAGTGGTGGGGAAACATTATGTTTTGAACCTGCTGTTCTCTCTGAATAACTTCATATGTGGGACAAGATTTTGAGTTCAGTCTTGCTCTTAGTAAAGGAAAAGTGACCTTTGAGACAGTAGAATGAAGACCTTAAAATGACTAGGGGAAAATTCTCTTTTAATACAGAGTTGATGATGAAAAGGAAGTTCAAACAAATGTCACTTCTAAATCTGGATAGTATCAGTTCTTTCCACCTTGCCTCCCAGTGCCTGAGCTCAAACAGGGGATGTTTGTGGGAGGAAATGAACTGAGGGAATTCTAGATAGATGTAAAGGATGTTGTTGCGGGTTTTCTTCTTGTAGTTTTTGTAAATTATGAAGGGTGGTCAAGGACTAGAACAGAGACCCAAAGAGACTGTGGACTCTGTCCCTGAAGTTAGTAAGATCTTGACTGGACAAGGCTTGAACAGCCTTCTCTACAGGACCTGCTTCAAGGAGGGCATGGGGCTGGAGACCTCCAGAGATCCTTTCCAACCTAATGATAGTCCGTGTCTTGCCTTGTTAAATGGCGCTTCATGCAAGATCCACCTCCCTCTTCAGTGGGTTTACTTTTGTCAGCATTTGAGTCTGTAGAAGCTGGCTGGAAAACTGACTTTACCCATACAATACAAAAATAGGGACACCCTTGCTTCCTTAAATTAGGCTAAATATTAATGAAGTAACTTGCCTAAAATTTGTGAATTGAGGTGGCAGAGCTTTCGTGTAGGCTTATATTCTACTGTCCACTCAGTCCAGAGTGGAAACTTTAATTTTTGTAGTACAAAAATGTTTTCTGTTAACTGTTTTCCTCCTGTGGAGAAGGAAAGAGTTGTCCTGTTGTGCTGCCTTCTCAAACAGTGCAGTTAGGTGGGTTGAAGTCTTTAACCTTGCAGAACAGTAGAACAAAGTAGCGCTGTTCTCCTTTTGCAGGTTTTTGACTTGAAGGGCTCCCTCCGGAACAGAAATGTTAAAACAGACACAGGCAAGGAAAGCTGTGATGTCGTCCTGCTGGATGAGAACCTTCTGAAAATGGTCCGGGACAATCCTTTGTACATCCGTTCCCATTGCAAGGCTGTGCTGAGAGCTTCCATACACAGTGATTCCCAGTTCCTCTCCAGCCACCTTATCATTGACTATTCCCTGCTGGTGGGTCGTGATGATACCAACAATGAGTTGGTTGTTGGGATCATTGGTAGGTTGTCTTTTGTATCTTCTTGCCTTCAGTTGGTGAAACTTCTTTTTTTCTGGTTTACTGTACCACCACCACAGAGATATGTGTCAGGAAAGCTTGTCTTCTTCCTGATGGAATACCACCCTCACCTCTCATGGGCGTTCAAAGTGGAGGCAGGAAGTCCAGCTCTTGTATGGGCTTGTGTTAGCATTTGCATTACTAAGAATATATGCAGGAGGCCTCAGAGGTAGTGAAAAAGTAGTCAAGTTGGTTTTTAACCTACACTTTGAGTCCAGTTGAAGTAGGGAAGGTTACTTGTATGCTTTTATGTTTTTAATCCTTAAGTTCAATAATGTTTACGTAGCCATTCAAACTGTAACTTGTATGGAGGGGATCTAAGGAGAAACAATATTGGTAGGGGTGGAAGAGGGAAGTTAAATGTCACGGGACCATTCATGATCATGTAGTCTGACTTGGATAATATGGATGGCAACTCAGTAATTAGCTTGCCACATTCTCTGACTTGTGATTAGAAAGTATAGCCTCATCTTTAGACAGGCAAACTTGTGTTGTGCAAAAGACTTGGAGTGGAAGCCATTTTGCAGGGTGTGGAAGTGACTCTTGGAAATTAGAAGCTCTTGAAACCTAGCTCAGAAATGCTTCCAGGACCTCTGGATTACTCTTTTTCTGATAAAGCTTACAAGCCATTCCAATAACACTTCTAGTTGAGAATGCAAGTCCCAGTTACAAAGAACTGCAAGTTGTTATTACTTTCTAGTTTTGTAGACTCTTGAATATTTGGGTAAATGGGATGACACTCTGCTCCTTCTGTATATGTGGCTTTTTGCTGTCCTATGCAAAGTCTTACCCGATTAAAGAGTGTATTTTACATGATGTTTACTATACTAACAGTTCCTTTGCTGTGATGAGAACAGTTGTTTATGATCTGAAGGAGCTTGTTTAACACAAGTATCGAGAACATGCCTACTGTGTCAGGCTATCACAATGTTCTATAAATGATACCCCGAGAACTTACAAAGTACTCAAGCTAAATTTGTGGCGGGGTGGAAGTAAAAACCATTAGCTTAGACTGAGTTTGAATCTGAGGTCAGAATCTCTACCTATTTTAGATCCTAATTTGATACAGGAAAGGAGTAAGTTAGGTCTGTGAGGAGCTGTAAACACTTTATTTGTAGGCCCTGTTGTGTGGGGCCTTGGGGCATGAAGTGACAGTAGTTAGTGCACAAACTGATTATATCAGTCCCAAAGCACTCTAAGGGAGTGTTTTCAAAGAGTATTCAGGTAAATGGAGAAGTCTGAAGACTGGCAGGTCTGAATGAGTTTTGTGTAAAGCACAGCTGTTAGGGTTAATGTAGAGGGAGGAAGAGTTGATTGTGATCCTGCCGGGCTTTACAGTATCATATTCACACTACCCAAATATAATCAATACACTGGAAAGTGAGGCAGCTGGTAGGGGGAACACTGAAGCTGGTCTGGCTGTGGAAGCCTACTGCTTTCTTGCTCTTTTTGAGGGGGAATAGATACATTTCAGAACAGTGTTACTCGTGTTTATAGCAGATATAACATGTTTGTTTGTGGATTTTTTTTTTTTATTGGAACAGACTATATTCGCACTTTTACCTGGGACAAAAAGCTTGAAATGGTGGTGAAATCGACTGGCATCTTGGGAGGACAAGGTAAGTCCAGAGTGGAAGCAAAACTTTTGATCATGTTTTCTTGTTATGTGGAAGCTTCTGATAACTGTGCTAATAAAGCCACAACTTCCCCACCATGCAGATTTGCAGCATTAGATTAAGTTGTCCAGAACAGGGGAAGGAATAACAAGTTTCAGAAAAACTGATATGTTCATCTGCCTTCACAAGTGAGCTTTTAAGTACTAGAATTCCTGGGAATGGGGTAAAGGTCACCTACTTGCCAGACTGTTTTTTTCTGTTTCTTAGTTACAAACTACTCACATACAAACTTAGTCATCCATACAGAGATACTAGCGAAAAACCTTGCTGCCTGGTTTCAGAAGATGTTTTCTGAGTCCAGAAAATCAGATATGCTCTGAGCTGTTAGTGTGGAGGAAACCTTACAAATGATTGGCTACTGCCCGTATTTTGAGGAGCTGAGGAGTTCCTTTTGTGGAAGTGAGTAGAGTACCTTTTGTGCAGCATTGACTAGCGTTGGCCACATGTTAGTAGGAGGGCTGGAAAGAGAAGGGAAGGAGAACACTTGATGTACCACTACTCAGCTGTCTGGAGAAGATAAGAGCATGTCAATAGAGTGAAATTCTTTGTGAGAAATGTGCATCTCTGCTGGAAAACCTCAAAGACCTGTAAACATGAGAAGAGAAGAAGAAACAAACTGATCAGGGCTGGTGTAAAAAGCTTAGCTGGTTCTTCCAACTTAAGGTATCTCAATTCAATGTTAGGGGTCCAGACCTTGATCTGTGTTCTCTCCTAAATGTTTGAAATAAATATTAAAAAAAGAAAAAAGGCAGCTGATAGTGCTTCCGGGAATGTTCCAAGACCCTTCCATGTACAGTAAGCTTTCATGACTATGCTCTCTGGTGTTGTAATCTCATGTAACATCTGTCTATACTGTAGTATACCCTTTATCCCATTTCTGACTGCTCTTGATTCTTGCACATTAGGTAAGATGCCAACTGTGGTCTCTCCAGAACTGTACCGGACCAGGTTTTGTGAAGCTATGGACAAATATTTCCTGATGGTGCCAGACCATTGGACAGGATTGGGCCTGAACTGCTAAGCTAAAGCCCATATTGGGAAAGCACCAGAGGACAGTGACATTATAGGCCACTCTCTTCCTGTGGTCTGTCCAGCACTAAGCAAGAGGATTGCAGTTCCGTGTCTACACTGACCACGTGCATCATGTTGTGAAGCGTGAAATCTGCTTGTTGCACTTTAATCCTCTCTTGAATGCTGATAAGCGAACCAGCCTCACTAAGGATCTAAGCTGTAAGGTACCACTGAACAGCATTGATAAGAGGCATTCCCTCTGTCAGTAGGGAAGGTGATGCTATCTCCATGTGAGAGCACTGAAACAGGTATTATCCAGTTCATGATGGCACAGAAGTACATGATCTCTGTAAGTCTTGCACTGCCTAAGTGGTGTTGAATATGAGCAACTCGTGTTTCCGCAGAGGATGCGTGGTACTGCAAATGTGAAATAAACCCCCCTCTGGGCGGGTGAGAGAAGAATGAAGTTCATTCCTGAGTTCTGCTATTGTTGCAGTGGTCTGTAGTTGACCTGTTTAGGATCCATGAATAACTTGTCCTGCTTCTGCTCTGTAGCTTCAATTTTTCCTGGGTTCTGTAAACAGGTTTGTTTTTGGGTTTTTTTTGAAGGTAGCTCCACAGCTACAATGTTATATCACTACATCTTTTAAGTTATATTACTGCAGTACAACTCTGTATTTATCTGTCATAATTTCATTGTAGCTGAATCCCATAAAAATGGGTTTTCAGTCATCAGCATACTGCAAAACCTAAAACACATCCCTTCAGTCCTAAACAGTACTCTGATCTGAATGTTATCCAAATCCCTGGAAGCAGGTAACTAAAAAATATACTCTTTAATTTAACAAGACTCCATTAGTTATAGCTATGAAGCTCATTAAGCCTTGCCGTAGCAGAAGGCACTAAGTTGCTAGAGAAAATGAAGCATACTGCCTTAGAGCGACAACTTTCTCCTTAATGAAACCATCATTCCTGGCAGATCACTTCAAATCTGTTTCAGTTCCCCAAGGCTTTCAAACAATGCATTTACCTCATGGTCAAACTTTGCCAGGAGAATGTTTTTATTACATTCATGACACACTGATGAGAATGAGCATGCAGATCTCATCACACTGTGTGGTCCCAGTGGAAAAAACTGTCTCTTCAGCAGTATTAGATTATTTTTTGTTTTGCACCACTGAGATGAATGTAGTAGTCTCTTTCTGTAAAAAGAAAAACCTGAACTAACAGGTATTTTGTATGATGGATAAGATGTGCAGACATCTGTGAATCTCTGTTATGACAATAAGCACTTCTTTCCATTTTTATTAATTTTTACCTGGTTTTGTAGGTGATGAGTTTACTTTTTAGCTTCACTATAATATAGGCCAGTAAATAAGAGGGTTTTTTATGAGTTTGAGAGGCAAGAATACTGTCCTTTGACTTCCACACTCTGATGGAAGGACTTCAAACAAACATGGAGTCTGGGACAGTGTAGCTCTTCATGACCACTTGCTCGTTGTGACCAGTTGCCTGGTAATGCCATCTTCACTGTAACTATGGATTGAAATGTGCATTTTGTTCACTCCTCCTGTGTTGAGTATTTTCTTCTGCAGCAGATGGTGGTGGCTCTGTTCAGGAGTGACAGCTGGGCAGCACTGAGAAAGGAAAATGCCAGAAGTGAGAAGTGAACTATTGTCTCCAAAAACAACCAGTGCAGCTCAGGTCTGAGCTACCAGGAGGCAACAGTCATTTATGTTGGAAGAAGTCTTCCCCACCCCATTGCAAAGCCCTACTGGAGGGTGAGCAAAGATGCTGACCTGGAAGTAGCAGAAATGAAAATATTCTCACTTCCTTGGTACAATGCAATTGTTGTTTCTGGGGGTGCAGTGTTGAAGGCTGCAGTGATGCGTGCTGTGGAAAGATGACACAGTACTTCTTGCTTCCTCTGGCCCAGAATCCCGTCAGTCCAACACAGTGCATCAGGTACAGCTGACCACCCCTGGGTTGAAAGGTTCTCCCAGGATGGCTAGCTCTGTGTGGGGCCTGGTGTAATGAGGAACCAGCTAGTCCATCAGCTCAATGCAACTCTCACTGCTGTGGCGTCTATGTTCTGTCTTGGTCCGTTGATGTGGAAGAGCATGCCATGCAGCCTGAATCTTCCAGTCTCAGTTAAAGTTTACACGTGTTCTTCCTTGTTCCCCCTCCTAAAGTTTACAGGCAAAAAATGACTTGCCTGATTGCAAAGGTGACCCAACAGCAGCTGGTTACATTATCTTCCTTTGTCAGTATGTGGATTGGTTGATGGAATATGAATAGGGGCAGTGTCGTGGCGTCTGCAGTAGGCTAAAGTAGAGCTCTGATGTGTTAGCCCTGTCCTGTCACCAGTAAACCCTTACTCCAGTGATGTGTGACTGCTCTATACTGCCTGTCTTCCGGAGTCCCAAGCAGCTGGCTCTAAAGCAACATGATCATCTAACTGTAGCTAATGTTGCCCTGTACATGACAGTACAAGGCCGTCGGCACTGTAAAAGTGAGAGAACCTTCCACTGGTCGGCTGTTTTGCAGCCTGTGAATGCAGAGCCCAGACGTGTGAATTGTGACCTCCTTAGTTAGGCTGAAGCTATAGCAGTTAGAGAGATTTACAGGAGTGATCTTGAGCTGGCATCAGCAGCTAACTTTGGGTCAGGATGTGGCTGATAGATTAGTCCTGACCAGACTGGAGTAAACAGCAAACTGCTAGTCATGGGTAACACAGTAGCTGCAGTGTTAACTGGAATTGGGACATCTCTGGGTGCTGTGTGACATCAGGCTGTAAACATTTCTAGTTCAAATCCCAGCAGTTGAACAGATTTCCTCAAACACTTCCTTTTCAGAATAAGAATTGTCCTGGCATTTCACTTGCTACAAAGGTGACTTTCTCAAAAGGAGAGCAAGACTTCATGCAGAAGAAATGTTTGAGAGAGTTCCTTGTGGGGCTGTTAGGTCTGTGTCCCTGCAGCATACCTAAGGATGTCCTAGGGGAACAGCCTAGGCATTACATGAGCCCTTTGATTAAAGTTTATTTCTTTATAACACAGGTTTAGCATATACATGTGCGTAAGCAAATTCCAGTTACAAACATGAAGATTGTATTTTTTCAGAGCTGCACTAGCTCTTTTTCTTCTGTTTTCTTTTGATTTGAGGCCTCATGACAAATGTCTAAATCTTGTACCAGTCAGAAGTGATGACTTCCTTTGAGTCATCGTGCAGACAGCGGAATGCCTTGTAGTGGCCCAGCGATGCATTTTATCCCCCAAAAGCACATGAGGGCCTCTTGCTGGTTAAGTAGCTCTGCTGGGCTCAGGGGAGTTACCTGTGGAGTGGACTCTCTTCTGTGAGAATGACCAAAGCAAATGAATCGCTCTCTAGTAGGTGGCCACACTAATCATGATTCAAAGCACTTAATGTACCATAATGTATGTATTTCTAATCTACCTTGGTTCAGCTGTATTTTATAAAATCGATGTACTAAACTATTTGAGAATAACTGCCTTGACTGCTTGGAGAATCAAAATGTAATGTATATAGATACAAATAAAGTGACTAAAATATACTTGAGTCTGTTCCATGTGGTGGAGCAGTTAGGTCTCATACCATCTCGTTTTCTTGATCAGAGGCTAAGCCTGCTGCTTGCTCTGCAGCACTTGCTGTGTTTGGAGGTTGCCAGCTTTATCTGCAGTGAAAGCGTGCCTGTTGTCTCTATACCTTGCAGCTCATCTCTTCTAATGGAGCAGGACCTCTGGACAACTCTCCAGGTCAGTGGCAGTAGAATGTGCAAATAACCCGTCATGTGCTTCTCCCACCTTCTTCCCAGCTGCTTGCTTTTCAACACACAGCGCTATGTGAGATGGGGAGCCAGTTTTGTCTAGCAGATGGTGGTGGTGTTGTGGCCCAGTTCTTGCAAGAGGTAGAACACATTACTCAGGAAAAATCTCCAGGTATTTCCAGTGTCGTCTTTTAAGTGAACTAGATAAAGAAAAAATCCAAGGAGGTCTGAAAATTAATGACATATTGTCATCACTTCATATTAACCTGGAGTAACCTCCTCTTTTAAAGCTAAAAATGATGTGTGATTAGTTCTGGGAAGGGGTCTTGCTGTTTCCTAGGATATAAAACTCAAAATCTGAAATATCAGGCTTTTACCTGTGTTGTGTGCCATCACCACTTTTGCCAGGTGGGTCTGAGTTTTTTAATCTGCTGCAGTATGAAACAGCATCAGAAGCTGTCCCACCGTGGGGGTGTGCGCAAGGCAAAAGGTGGGATACTCAATTCAGGGGCAGTGCTGCCTTATGGTGGTGTGAGGTTGTGTGGGGCTCACGGGGCTTCTGACACAAAGTTGAAAAGCACAAATGACAGGCTGTCAGAACAGCATTCCTCTCGTACTTACAAGTGGGACTCCCAACACCTAGTAAAGGACAGGAGTTCATCCTCTAAGTGAAACTTCTTTTGGTTGGCACTGAAGTCATCAGTATTAGAAAATGAAATGGTAATTGAATGTGTTTTCCATTGATGTAACTGATGGTATGAGGTATTAGTCAACTTCTGCACTATCACTTTGATTTAGATAACACTACTACTACAAAAGAAATAAAATGTTCGTATTCACCATCCGGGTCTGTGCTGTAATGTCTCAGTTTGAGTCCTATGCTGTCCTAATGTGAAGATGCACAAGCAACAAGGCGTACTTCAGTTTTAGTGTGGAGGTTTTAAGTCAGTGCAGCTACAGACTAACTTTGCACAATAACTGGGACGAGCCAGGCCATCCCTCATTTCTGCCTGTTTGCAGGGCACAGAACTGGAAATCTGGCACACTAGAGATTCAAGATCTAGCTGTGCTAGACACTGATACTGGCCTAGTATGGCCACTAACGTGGTAACAAACCAGGAGTCTGCTGTCTCCAAGCTCCTGCTGTGGAGCCTTGGTTTGTTGCCAGATCTCTGTGATGAACAAAAAGAACCACAAAAATAAAACACCTCATTTTTTGGTGAGAGGAGGTTTGTCCCTACCTCTAAATCATAGAATCATAGGAAGTTTTGGGTCGGAAGGGACCCCTAGGTCATCTAGTCCAACCGCCCTGCAGCGAGCAGGGACACTGCAAACTAGATCAGGTTGCTCAGAGCCCTGTCCAACCTGGTCTTGAATGTTTCCAGGGATGGGGCCTCCACTACCTCTCTGGGCAACCCGTTCCAGTGTTTCACAGCCCTCATTGTAAAGAATTTCTTCCTTA
>Ga0065711_1010231_pt1 | contig 13501 bp, 17 predicted proteins | sample Hoacrofraction12_FD_59098 | JGI IMG/M metagenome (GOLD analysis project Ga0065711, IMG submission 59098) | Hoatzin crop microbial communities from Cojedes, Venezuela - Epithelial fraction 12 v2 (version 2) | ecosystem: Host-associated > Birds > Digestive system > Esophagus > Crop | place...
GGGGGGGGGGGTGTTGTTCTTGCCCACCGCTGTTCTCTGCAGCCCCCCGCCAGCCCTGGGGCACTGGCCAGGGGCTGGCTCTCCCCTGCAGTGACCAGGGACGGTCCCATGATACGAGGACATTCCTTGGTGCCAGCGTGCTGCCGACCTGTTGAACCCAGCAGCCTGCTTGCCTTGGCACAGCCCTGCCCCAGGGAAAGGCTCTGCTCTGTCAGACACACGGCGTCTGCACCCCTCGGAGCCAAAATCTGCTGAGCAAGCGGATTCCTTTCTGCCTCGGCCCTTCCCACGGATGCTGGCTGTTCCATAGCCACCCGCTGCAGGTAGCTTCTCTTTCCCAGCTAGGGCTGAGGATGGTCTTGCTCAGTTTTGCTCTATGCTTGCAGAGGCATTGGGACTTCTCCAGGGAGCAGAAAAATCTCAGGAGATCCGTGGCCCGGTGCGCCGGGGTGTGCGGTGCCAGTAACCCTGGGGCGAGGGGCGGTGGGCACGGCAGAGCTGCTCTGAGCCCCGGTGCTGAGCGTCCTGCGTTCGCAGCGCTGCAGGGTAGAGGAAGGAGCCTGTTTCTCTCCCACTTCCCTTCCTTTCCCTGTTCCGAGCAGCTGGGATCAAGGGCAGCTAACGGTTCTGCAGCTCTTACACAGGCTGCCGTTGAATTCCCATTACTTGTGTCTCTGGCTTCAGGTTCATTTACGTTTTGCAAAGTTGCCTCTCTGTTACCTGGCTTGGATTAGGTCTGTCTGAAGTAAATTACTGAGTTCATTGATCTGAACAGTTTTATTTCAATTGGAATGAAACATACCCAGTGTGTGGCCGTGGGAGTAACCGTACATCCAGTGCCCTCGCCAGGGACGTGCCCACCCTCGCTGCCGAGGGACCCTCGGTCCAACGCGCCGACGCTTCTGAGCTGCTGGTGGGAGGAGGCTGAACAGCAGCGCTCTGCATCGCTGTCAGATGCCGCGGTGCTGGGTGGTTCGGGACACGCCGTGCTGCTTATCTGCGACACCGGGGTCACTGCCTGGCTGAGGAGCAACCACGCCAGCTCAGCAGGCGGCTGTCGTCCTGGTGTCTGGGCTGAGAGCGCAGGGCGCTGGAACCGGACCAGGTTAAACCCGCCAGTGACACCAGCACAGACACCGGCACAGCTGGGGTGGCGGGAAGACACCGTCGGCTCACTTGGGTGGGGGGCTTCAGGGCATCTCTAGTGCAACCTTCTGCTGGGAGCAGGGCCGGTGCGGGGGCACAGCAGGCTGCTCAGGGCCGTGCCCTGCCCGGTGGGTGCCGTGCCCTGCCCCGGCTGTAAGGGGAACGAGCAGGATGGAGGGGACCTGGTAGCAGGCACACACCAGTGCTCTGTAGCCGGTCTGGCAACGCATTTGGGGTGAGCTACCAGAAACCTTCGGTTTCCTCATCTGAGCTAAACAGCAGTGGGGCCCCTGCTCCTGCCGGAGCGGAGCTTAAAGGCAGAGTGAGCCCAAGCGCTGCACGAGCGCATCCCCCGGGAGCCGCAGCCCTGCAGCTTTACCCTGGGAGCATCTCACCAGCCATGAGAAGGTGCAGTGCCACAGGAAGGTGTTTGAAATCGATGTCCACTCCTGTAGCGAAACATGTCTTCAAGCGTGTTTTGGGAGGAAAAACCAGGTCAGAGTACAGCAGAGAGTATTTATTTCCTCTGGGACTTTGTGTGTTACTTGTGGTATATTTTATGGATAGAGTCGGTCCCATATGTCTTGGGGAAGGCGTTTGGCTAAGCAATGCGTTAACAGTTAGTGTGCTAAGGAGCCATTGTTTGGGTACTTTAGTTTTGACATTTAAATGCATTTTTCAAATACAGTGAGATGAATGTGATGTCACCGGGGAGTCGCGAAGGACTCTCAAGCATAAAAGCAGACGGCTGGGTTTTAATCTTTAACAGCGCACTAGCCTCTTATCCCTGAAGGTCCCTTCAGTAGAAGCTGTGTTGTGCTTTAGGTACCCAGAATATCAGGTTTTTTATCCACTTATGACACTCTATATGAAAGAAAAATGTGTGTAATGCAAAAGTGATATTTAATGCCACTCAGACCTTATTTTGTTTGACCGTGGGAAATCTAAAGGCTAAAGATCTTTGCAGGCTTTGGCAACAGGCAATGGGTCAAACACAAAATGGGCATGGACTCAAATTTTTATTTTTATTGATGTATGAATTCTACAGAATATGGGGATTTTATGGTTTGACTCTGCAAAACATTAACTGGTAGAACGTGAGTACCCTAGGAGGAAAGTTGTGAGGAAACAGTGTGTTACTGATAGCCGAGCGCAGGGATGGAGAGCTCGCATTTGGAAAATGACATGAAATGGTTTTAAAGAAGGTATTTCTTTAATTGCACAAGCACAGACAGAACTGGAGCGTGCTTCCCTTTTAACAGGAACGCAGTGACTCCAGAATCCAAATGACTCCATTCATCGTATTACGCCTGTGGAATATATTTCTTACAAGAGAAGGCAGACAATTTTTAATCTTAGCTCCACCTTTTTAGAATTGTGGCTCATTATTCAGTGTATGAGAGCTGGAGTGAGTGTTGCTCTGTGCACAAAAGCTGGAGAGAGCAGTCCCTGGTTTCTCTTACAGATGGGGCAGAACCCCCCGAGGCTTTGCCCCTCTCGGGTGGTGGGAGCTCGTCCAGCGAGGTCTCCGAGATGTTGCTGTGAGCTGAGGGTGGCTCGTACCCCAGCGAAGCTGGAGAAATCCCCGCTAAGGGCTATGGCACTGGCGCGTGAACGCATGGGAACTCTGTGAGATACTGAAGTGTTAGTATGTAAACAAGATAGGGTTAGATTTATAAATATTTAGTTTGTATTGGTTACTGACGCTTAAGCACCTTGGATTTCTCGCTCGCATGCGCACTGCCAGCAGCCCTCCGCGGGGGTTTCTCCGGCTGCCCCAGCTTGCAGCGACGGGCACCAGGGACAGGGCTGAGGGGAAGGGGACGGGCAGGAGGACCTTCCCGGGCCCTCTACCAGCTAAAGGCTGGCTTTAATTTTCCAGAAGGAAAGTGAGTCCCCCAGCAGTGGCCTGGGCTCGGCGATGCCCGGCAGCGGGCGAGAGACTGGCCAGCGGCGCGGCCGGGCAGAGCCAGCCGGGACAGCTCGAGGGCAGGCACGCTGGCCCGCTCCAAACGCCGGAGAAAATGCCTGTGAGCAGAGGGCAATGGGGGATCAACCGGGGAGTTCTGAGTGAGGAAACCGCCAGGGATGGGCCCGTCAGCCTGGTCTTTACCCTCGCTTTTCATCCACAGAAGGAACCAGAGAATCATATCTGTGGTGTAACTCAGCAGAGCTCAATGGTTACCCCAGAGAGTAATTTGTCCTTGTGTCTCGTATTCTACTGAGAATACCCAGTGCTTTCATTTTTAAATATTAATGAAGATCACGAATCTTTCCACTGGGGAGAATTCATTGTGGAAATGTAGAAGGGCCTCCTAGAGTTAACCCTTTGAAAACTGCAGGTGCAGGTGTGTGTTTGTTCGGTGGGGCATGGATCCATTCGGGGGATTTTCCTGCAAGAACAGAGTGTGTGTGAGCGTGTCCCCACGGGAGATGGGCTGAGGAGCGACGGGAGAGACCCGAGGGCCGACCCCCAGGCCAGGCTGGCCCGGCTCAGGGCAGGGAGTGCCCGACGCCTCTGCAGCCCTGTGCCTGCNGCCAGCTGCGGGGACCTGCCCGATGCCGACGCTGCTCTCCCCTCGCTGCATCCCCACGCAGACAAACATGAGCATGAGCTTAGTCAGATCATTCTGGTTTCTCACATAGTTGACAGTGTTTTACTTATTTCAGTGAGTTTCTTTACATTGACAGTTTTTCCATTTTGAAAACATCTGTAGACTGTGGTTTTCAGAGGGTTTTATCTTCGGGGAAAGATTACAGATAAACATGAACAGGCTTTTAATTACAAGATACTGATTGTTGGTTTATACAGCAATATTTGTTCAGTAAATTGCTAATTAATGCAAAGAAAGCACCATGTGACTTCAAATATTTGCTTCCATTTACACTACAAAAATATTTTGTTTTTCACAATGATGACAATGAATGAGATTTGTGAGGACAGGCAGGACAATGATGTAGAGGGGGAAATGTGCAGTGATGCTGTCAGTCAGGTTTGAGGGGTTGAACCTGCCCTGTCTCTCCTGGAGGTTCACATTAACTTTTCTCTTGCACCTTGTCTGCTGAAAACTGCAGAACCATCTCGGTATGAGTCCTACATGTTGGCGTGTTTGCCCTAATCTTGGTAAGCATTTCAAGGACTCGTGACCATGCCCTGAGGACATGCTTCTTGTGTGGTGGCCCTGCCCCACGAAGAGGGTCCCAGCCTTTCGCCTCTGGCCAGGCGCGGGCGCGACTCACACGGGAGCTCTTCACAGCTGAAGAAGTGGCTCCGTTGAGGTGAGACTGCTCACGCTTACCCCGCTCGCACGTTTCAGTGTGTGAGGCTGGATTAGCAGAGAAGTCGGGTGACCAGTGCCCCTCTTTGGGCACAAATGTTAACGCTTCTCTGCTTTCTGTGGTCAGTCCTTTAGTTTTCTTGTGATGCTTCTCATGGGAATAAACTTGGGTAATTCCGGCAGCATCAGGACCGCAATAACCCGTGTGTTGTGTGCAGGCGACTGCTGCCTTGCTTTTGAGAGAACAGAATTATCAGACAGAATTCCAGAAGTGCTTTTAAAACGCCAAGTGGCTGAATGTCCCCTCGGTCCCAAGCAGCCGGCAAGTGGCCTGGCAGAATCAAAGTCCATGTAGGCTGACACCAGTTAGGTAAAAAACACTGGTAAATATTCGGAAGTAAAAAAATTTTATCAGAAAAGACCTTTCCAACAAAGATGGAGAAGATGTGTTTAATCGTGAGGACAGACGACAGAGCGGTCCTGAAGCGTGTGAGAAGTTTGTGATAACGATAGCCACATCAAGAGGTTGACAAGGTTTATCTGACTTTGCTTAGCTGACCTGCAGCTGCCCTGTTGATAGAGTAAATTATAGACATGCTGAAAAAGCTGGATTTATACCCTGATCAGAGCAGAGAAATGCTAGTACATAAAATTGGTAGTACCTTTTGCAGTATATACCTAAATCTTTAATTTTTATAGCAGCTAAGAGAAAAATAAGCTTGCATACGGTACACACAGCAGAAACTGACCGTAAATCCTCGCCCTGCGGAGCGCCGCGGAGAGGAGCCTGTTGATCCCCCGTGCAGGCTGTTTGCTGAAGTGCTGTAGCTGGTGGCTCTCGCCGTGAGCCAGAGCCGGGGCCGCTGGGTTTCTCTCCATTTTCCTTCACCAGACAGAAAAACTGGAAATACTTGTCTCGGTTGTGCTGAAGCAAAAATGGGACACAGCCCCTTGGTCTGGCATCAGCCCGGAACGTTGCGTTTGGCTGAGCAGGAGCCGTTGGGTCTCTGAGCATTTACAGAGTGTTTCTGTTTCTCCCTTTTGCAGAATAAACTGTAAAGAACAATGTTCATTTTCAAACAAGGTCCAGTTTAACTGTCAAAGTGAAGTTCATTTTTTTCAGCACTTTAGCTACTTCTTAAGGCAGAAATTATGGAGTGAGTTCAGTTCTTCCTGACCAGTGTCCACCCCTCTGACTTGTCAGTGAATTCCTTACTTGTTGAAGAAATTAACCAAATTAATTCTCTGAAAGTAAAATAAACTTCCAGGCCATCTGGCTAGGTACTCATCTTCGTTGCGTCTTGAGCCTGGCAGCTGAATAAGATCTAACTGCTCTTTCAAGAGACTTCAGAATTGGGAATCGGGCTGTACTGACTTGTAAAGATTGTATTAGACACTACATGCCTAAAAAAAAAAAAGTGAAATTACCACTTTAAGGTCCCAAAAGTGTTGCAGAATGCATGTGAAGAACTGGATGAGGATAGAGAAAGATGGAAATTAATTCAAAATATGGTAAATGTGTTAAAGAAAGGGGTTTGGGTTCTTTTCTTTTTTCTTTTCTGCAATTATCCCTGATTCTCAGCTATTGCAAGAAGCTGCTACCAGGCTGAATCGCCTCCAAGGCAGCGGGCAGACGGGGCTCTCGGGTGCTGCTGTGATGGAGCCGTCCCCGCTATGCCGGGTGTGAAGCAAAACAGCGCTGAGCCCTGGGCTTCAGGAAAGCACTTTCCAAGGAAATTCAAGAAACACTTGGAATGCCTCTGTCTATTAAAGAGTGACATTTAGTGTTGTACTTTGAAATATGTTTGAAGTACCACACAGCATAAAGACCCTAAGGGGACCCATGAGCCAAATGAGATTTCCATGTCAGCACCAGTCACGACCTTTCCTTTACTGCATCTGCTTAAATACAGAAAACATGGTTTTGTTATAAAGTCAAGTCAAAACAGGGATTCAGAGTAAAATATAATATATACTTAGGGCTGCCCTCAGGGACCTTTTTAATGGTTTCATATAAAACAATATTCTGTTTACTGTAAGACGTGTCTCTGCCGAGCGCACCCTGCCCTCTGCTCGCTGCTCTGAGGTTCCCAGCGAGGTCTCCGGCAGCGGCAGCGGCAGCAGCCCAGCGCAGCTCCCCGGCAGCCCTGCACCCGCCACGGGCAGCCTGCAGGAAGCCACTTGGCCACCGCGTCTGACCTGTGCCTGGCTTTGTCTTTAAATTTCCATCAGTCGCAGAGGTCAGCACGACGTGCCATGGTGGGAGGGTGGAGGACGTTCAGGGAGCTGGGGGAGCTCTGTTCCCNGGGCCTCCATCCAGTTGCCACCCNGGCACTGGGACGGGCACTGTGCCCGGCTCGCTGCAGGACGGGGCACAATTCCAGCCNGGTCTCATGGACCGCATCCGCAGACCAAGCTGCCTGTTGCACAAGCTGCCGCCCTGGGGTCTCTGCGGGTGGGTTCCCAACATCTCGGGAGCGGAGAGGCTTAGCAGCATCCCCAGGCGTGATGCAGCCAGGGTCCCTGGGGTCTCTTCCCTGCCCGGGGCGGGGGCATTTGCCACCCCCCTGCGTCTGCAGCAATTTCTGCTGCTCTGATCCAGCTTGCTCCCCACGTCAATACCTGAGAAAACCGTCTTTGAGGAAAGACAGCTTTTCTGGAGCTGAGGTCAGCCACAGTGGGAGAGGTAAGGCCCTGCCTTTTACAAACTAAAGCAAAGAAAGTGCTAATTGTAAAATGTTTGAGCCTGGTATCCATAAAATTACTTAGTAAGCACTTTGCCTGAGGCACAAAAGACTGGCACAAAGTCTGTTCCAGGCCATTGAATTCCTGTCAGAAGCAATCCCACACCCATTAATTACCGTATGACAGGTGCAGCGCTCAAACCGAACCACGGAGCGCCGGCCGCTTGGGCTCCTCCGCGATTAATGCCACCATGGCTGCGCAGCCTGGGCACCGCGGGATGGGGGCAAGCCCCCCGCCCAGCAGTCCTGCCAGCCAGCCCGGCACTGCTGGGGGCCGAGAGCCCGGCGGGTGCAGACCTCGGGCAGCGGAGGCTGTGCCATGGCTCTGGGCTTCTGCAGAGCAGCGGAGACGCGTCTGCCTCGCAGACCCCTGCCTCCGGACTCCCTACCCGAGCGGCGGCTCCCAGCACAGCCTGCGCCAGTGGCCTGGATCTTCCATGTGTGAAGCTTGCGGTGAGGGTGGTGGCAGAAGTATTTTAGGTTTCTACTCTCAGAAGTCAACACGAGGTATAGAAGGAGAAGCCACATGTGTTAAAAGACAGAGAAAGTAGATTTTTCTGAGGTTGCAGGCGTTGCTGCCCTCGCTCCCAGCAGCAAGCTGCCGCCTGGCCCAGCATTAGGTATTCCAGCAGCTGCTGCGCACTTGGAAATGTTTGTGATGCCTCCCAATTAAAAAACACTTTAGTGGAATGACTCTTTGTCAAAAACCATGTACCTGCTATGCATTATTCAGCGTTATCTTGTTCAAAAAAATGCCATGCAGCCAGAGAGAAGTGACACTGTGTCAGAGGAGTGGCCGCCGGCGCATCATGCACAACCAAGGGCAGCCCCTCCACGGGCATAGCTGCAAGCCAGCAGAAACCCTCTGGCCAGCCTCGTTGGAGGCAGCACAGCTCGTGGTCTTCAGTGGAGAGGCCCAAAGTCAGACTTTTAAACCCATCTTAACAGTTGCCTGCTGTAGCCGACCCTGCTTCGGCACGGGAGTTGGACTAGATGACCCACAAAGGTCCCTTCCAACCTCGAACATTCTGTGTGATTCTGTGATTAACCACTTGTGTAAGAATCTGATGTTCAAATATGGTTCATGTTTGTCAGATCCTGCAGAGGAGTCTGGCGATGCTCAACGCGAGCCGGGCTGCAAGGTGAGGAACAAGCGGGGAGGTTTGGAGCCGTCTGAGTCAATGGAGTGCTGTTCCCACAGCTCCTCAGGCACCAGCTACAGCTCCCTGGACTTGACATCCCTTGCTGGTTTCTCACTGCTGGGGTGCAGGGGTGGCTCTGTCCTGCCCAGAGCCTGGGCTGCTCCATTGCGGACTGTCTGAGGGATGCAGGCTCCGTCTGGGCCAGGTCCCCTCCCAGGAACTGCCTGGAAAATCAGAGTGTGCTGCCCCATGGGATTTTATGGAGAGGCCAATACTGGAAATGGCCGGACACGTGCTGCTTCTGTTACTGATGCTGTAGCGAGTAAGTCTTGCTAATCTCTGTAAGCCACTAATCAACCGACGTTTCTGTGAAGATGCACGGCTGCTCTTAAAAACGGCTAGTTAGAGGAGGAGATGTTGTGAAATGCTTTAAAGTTCAGTAAATGATACATTTAGCTACATGGAGTTTATACATCATGAATGATTTATTCATTTATAAATACTCCACATACATATTCTTCTGGTTGTTTAGTTTCTTGTAATTTATTGGTTCATTATTATTTAATATGCAAGTTATGTCATCCAAGAAGTTAAAAAAATGTTTTTTCCATCTGCTTTGTTCATACTCTTCAAGGAGCAGAGGAAGCAGAGGCTGGAGGTGCAGCCTGCCCTGGCAGGGCTGGAGTCCGGGCAGCCCTGGCTCTGCCCGTGCTGGCCCGGGGTCTCCTCTGGCTCACCGAAGAGAGGGCACGGTGGGCACTGCGGTTGTCCACAACCCCCTGAAGGCAGCAGGAGAACGTGCCAAGGGCATGAATGGCTGCGGCGGGGCTCATGTGTGGTGCCTCCCCGGGGGCTGTTCCACCCCTGCCCTTCTGGGAAGGGACCAAAGAAACAGATTGTCCCGCTCCCACCAGGGACAGGTCTGGCTTCAGATTGTTCCTCCCAGTCTCCAACCTCGAATCCCTTTTCCCAAAGGCTGATCCCACATTTCCTCCAGGCTGTCTCAGGCCATGGGGCAGCTGCAGGATGCTGTGGTGTTGGGGACCGGTGTGCTACCAAGTGACCAACCCAGCAACCCCCACCCAGGCACCTCTCCTGTTTCTGGGCCCCTTCTGCAGGCTGTTGGCTCTGTCAGCTCCACACTCCTTGTTGGAGCTAATTAATAAACAGACCTGACTTCAGTTGAGGTGGAGTCAGAGACTCTCCTCCTATTTAGGGATGAAATTCACCCTTTGGAGCTGGATGGGAGAACGGCACTTTTGTGTGAGAGGACTTGTTCTCACATTCCCTTTTCCTTAATAGATCTTTGCTTTATGTCCACTTAGAAATGGTCAGGAGCACCCAGAATCATGCAAGCACAAGCCAGGTAGTAAAAGCACCATGAAACCCACTGTGGAATGGCAGGGTGGAGGGGGGAAGGCAGAGGTGGGACCTGGTGCCCCCCTGGACCAGCGTTCCTGCCGGTGCTGCCGGGAGGGGACTGTGCTGCCGTGGATGTTGCAGCCAAGTGAAGAGGAACTGACACGGGCAATTCTTTCATGTACTGTTAGTGAACAGCCATCAGAAGACATTGACACTAACTGTGGGCCTTTTAAGAGTGTAATGTATTAGCAACTTGTCTCCTTGAAAGCTAATGACAAATGCCTTGTTTAAAAGGAAGATCAAAACATCAAGAAAAATTAGATTAAATGGTTATGAAACTCCCAGTGGAGGACGCATTTCTCAGAAGTATTCCCTGTTGAACCTTGCAAATCTGTAATTATTTCCCCTGCTTACTGCATTAGGGCTGGGAAAGTGTTTGCATTGCTTCAGCATGTAACTGCAACCGCGCTCCGTACAGCAGCGCAGCCCCGGCCGGACACGCGGCACGCTGGCCACGGGGCTCGTCGGCGGGGCTGAGCGGGGCGGCGGTTGGGCATGGCCGATGGGGTGGCAGCTGGCGGTTTGTAGAGCGCAGGAGCAGTGCCCGCGGCGGCAGGGTCGGCAGGGCTTGGGGACGGGGCTGCAGCGGAGGCACAGGCTGCGCCAGGACGGGGATGCGCGGCCGGAGAGGGGCACGGTTGCTGCTGCGCCTCGGCTGCTGCTGCGGGAGCAAAGCCCCGGATCTCCCGAGTAGCTTGGACCCCGGCCGTAAAACGGCTTTTTGCATCCCCCTCCGTGTGACCTTCGTGTGGGTGGTGCGCTGGTGCTGCTCCATCCGCAGACGTTGCCGTGGACTTCTGCTGCCTCTGAGCACAGAGCGCATTGCCCTGTAGCCTGGGAAAGGGATTTTCAATAAATAATGAAGCAGAGATGGCAAGGACCCACTTGGATGGGGTTTGCTGGATTTGCAGAGGTCTAGGCTGCTCCGAAGCAGAGCTGCTCGCTGTGGTGCAGTGCTGGAATCCACAGCAGTGTTTGTGTTTGGGTATAAACGTGGTCAGTGCTGCTAACGCCTTGATTTCAAAGTAGGCAGAGCATCATCAAAGTTTGTCAGAATTTCATCTTTGTTAGAGCAAAGGCAATCAAAATGGTACATTCCAGACCTCATCCAAAGAAGATAATTTAAAGATTTTTAATGAATTTCACTATTGACACACAGACATCAGCTCTCACTTGTAGCAGCATGCAATTAAGGGAGTACCCAGCCAAACCTCGAAGGACTGACCTATTGTCTTTCTGGTTATAGATGATTTTCATATTTAAGAAAAGGAAACAGTTTTCCTTCTAATTTTTTTGTTAAATAGACAGATTTGTAGTTTACTGCTGCAAGTTACAGCCGTAACTGCACAGTTTAATACCACGGTTTTGCCCGTAAGTTTGGTGGTGTCACAAGACAGCGAAGTCCCTCCTGTTCCAGGGGACGGGTGGGATGAGGGTCCGTCTTGCGGAGTGCTGCCAGCCTGCAGCGGGAAGGGGATGGAGAGAGCTGCACTGGCTCGGTTTTGTTTGCAATCAAAGCCAGCTGAATTAGGCTCTTTCTCTCCTATTTCTATGTACCAATTTGAAGAGCTCAGATGAAAAGTGTTGCATTACACCAGCACCAATAAGTCACACTATCTATGTTGTGACACACAGAATGTTATTAATTGTCAATCACAAACCACCAGGCTTGTCAAGATGTTCTCCTCTGAACAGGCTGCTTTAGACCTGAAGTGATTTTTAATCAAATGTTAATAACACAGCATCTGTCAGTGGACCATTGGCATCATACAATAATAAAAAGTTAACATATGACATGGCAAATTCTAATGTTTTCATTTTTACTTCTTTCCAATTATCTGTGGAATTTCTGCCAGAATGAGAAGTGTGCTGACATTATTACATGCAAAACACACTGCTGAAAGATGAACATGTCTATTAAAGTCTGCGTTCCCCTTCACGCGAGCTCCCAAAAGCACCTTTTAATCTCCACTCTTGAGGCCTCGCCGCCAGAGCTCTCCCGCTCCCGGGAGCGGGGATGGCCGCTCGCTGCTCCCCGGGTCCCTGCCTCGCCTCGCCGGGGCCGTGGGGAGGGCTCCCTGCCGCGCGTCCCCTGCCTGCCCCGCCACCTCGGAGCACGAACAGCCCGGGACCAGAAGCCACAGGTCCCCTCTGGGCTCCGCACGTGCCCGCGCTCGCCTTTCGCGGTGCGTTATTAGTGCTAATAACTCTCAGCAGCGCGTTAATGCAGCTTGAAAAGGGCTGCGCTTCTATCAAAAATTCATAAGGCGCCGGGGCTCGCAGCGCTCCAGCCGTGTTCCTTAGCACGATCCCTCCGGCTCCGTCCGGGCTGGAGGGTGGAGGCACCGAGTGTCCGGCATTCCAGAAAGCTCAGCTGCGGAAAAACGAGGGAGGATAAAAGCTGCTCCACAGGGCTGGGACGGAGAGGGGGGGATGGAGATCCTGGGGCGCGGGGCTGGGAGCGCCCGGCTGCCCGCAGAGCCGAGGGCCTGCCGGGGAGCGCGGGGACGGTGGCACCGCGGGGACGGTGGCACCGCGGGGACGGCGGCACCGCGACTCCCCTGTCGCTGGGCCAGCCCTCGCCGTCCTCACCTGCCGCAGCATCCTTCCGGGCCGTGTGGAGCTGCAAAAGCTTTGAAGCCCTAACAAGAGAGCTCCGTACAGCGGGGAGTGTGATTATTATTAATGGTTTGTGTTACAGGATAAGCGGTGCATAACAGATCTGCTGCAATATCAAGTCTTCCATCAGAAATTCATCATTTTGAGGACTTTGTCAAAAGTAGGCTGTGTATGCAGTGTATACAAATCTATATGAGCATAAACCTATATGGAAGTTCCAAGTACCTGTGTATTTAAAATACACTCAATTTCCTTTCCTAAATGCATTGTTTTCACTTGAATACTTCATAACGTTCAATGGATTGCAGTTGCTTCGTCTATGGATTCAATTTGTGTCTCTGGACAGAGTTTGAATGGATTTATTATATTGAAATGCAATTTTGCAGACATAACCTTATATCTGACCCGTCATTACTTATAATGCTAAACTTTGATATGTTAATTCTGCCTTATGTTTTTATATATTTTACGACATTTGGCTTAAACATTTTTAATCTACATATTGGTTTATGTCCACCTAAATTATTGTTGCTTCCGGGGACAGTGTGCACACAAGATCTGGCAATTCATTATGCTAGCCCCGCTTAAATGAATTTCAAAAATTTAATAAAGTTCTCCCCCTCCTTCCATTGTGTTCAAAAGCTTCAGCATAAACACCAGTCCAGTGTTATCAAATCACAGAAGAAGAATAAGGTTAACCTCAAACAGCCCAGCCGTACCGCAGACCCGGAGAAACGTCGCCTTTGATTAACGCTCCCCTCTAAAGCACCACGTGCCTCCCCTCCGCTGCTGCGCGCCCGCCGCTGCTCGCTGGGATATCGATCTGCTCCGAGCCGTCCCTCCTGCCGGCATCCTCCCTCCGCCGACCCACCCCGGCGTGTCGCCGCCGAGGAGCCACGGCCAGGGCTGCCGTGAGTGCCGGGCAATGCCGAGGGCTCAGCCAGGGCGGGAGCCGGGCGATGCCGAGGGCTCAGCCAGGGCGGGAGCCGGGCGATGCCGAGGGCTCAGCCAGGGCGGGAGCCGGGCGATGCCGAGGCCAGAGGCCCGTGTAGGCAACCACAGAATCACAGAATAGTAGGGGTTGGAAGGGACCTCTGTGGGTCATCTAGTCCAACCCTCCTGCCGAAGCAGGGTCACCTACAGCAAGCAA
>Ga0065711_1009122_pt1 | contig 13500 bp, 5 predicted proteins | sample Hoacrofraction12_FD_59098 | JGI IMG/M metagenome (GOLD analysis project Ga0065711, IMG submission 59098) | Hoatzin crop microbial communities from Cojedes, Venezuela - Epithelial fraction 12 v2 (version 2) | ecosystem: Host-associated > Birds > Digestive system > Esophagus > Crop | place...
GCGCGCTGCTGATTAAACTGGCTTCACCTGCGTGGCTGTAGTTCGGGTGCTGCTTACATGAGGCAGCGAGCCTCGCCGGAGGGGTTAGCCAGGGTCTCCTGCCTCTCTGCTTTTATTTTTAACGGGGACTCTTCATGTATCCTTTTTCTTGCTTTCCCCTCTCCAGTCCTGAGAAAACTGCACTGCTTTTATCAGTGCCCTGCCCTCGGGTTCCCTGTTTGGGCAGGTTTTCGGGGAGCGAGTGATAGCCCTGAGCTTTGGGTGACCTCAAGGAGCAGGCCTATGCGTGTGGAGCAGGAGAGGGCCTGTGTGTTGTGCGCTCTGCAGGACAGCAGGCTGCCCGAACCCCTTACAAAGTAGCTTCTGCCTGTTTATTTTCCAAATCCTGGGGTTTGTTTTCTGGTGCTGTGAGGCTGGGGCTCTTTCTCTGTGCAAGCACCTCCCTTGTTTGTAAGCTGATGGTTTTGTTTGTAAGCTGAGGGTTTTGTTGCTGGAAGCGGCACAGGCCTGGTATCCTCTTCTGCTGAAAGTTTTGCCGCTTCGGGATGAAACTGACTTTGTAACTTGCAGGTATGGTGCCCCAGCTGTGTTTAGTGCTGATATATAGTGTATATAGTGATATATAGTGTAAATATTTTCAGTAATATAATCTGTTTGTAATCATTAGACCCTTCCCACTTTTTCCGCAGTGTGTTCTGTACGTAGTAGAAGTTTGTATATGTTCTAGATGCGTCTGGCAAAAATGCTTCAATTGCGAATTGAACTTGTATTTTATTGTACATATACTTTGAGTATTATTATCTGTGTCGTACATCTGATGCAATTTACAATTTATTGCGTAGAACTAAAGTAGTTCTATGTTTCTGTGTGTAAATAGTATAGATGTGCATGGCGTTATCTCAAATTTATCTCTGCAAGTATGCTGTATTTTAGCAGCCCTTTGAGGCTTCTGGAAACCGAGATTTTCCACACATAAGAAATCATAGAATATCTTTGATAGTCTCTTTATCAAAGCCAAAACTAGGCATACTAGAGTAAATATTGCCTTTTTGTAGAAAAATGCAAGTGACCGAGACACTGTGATGAGCACCGTGTTTCTGAGGCCTTCCCTCCTATGTTACAAAACAATGTGTTTTGGGCTAGCTTTTAGTACTCAGGAAACCCAGACGGGAAAATACAAAGCAGGCATGCTCCTTAGCTGCCTGTGGGACCAACCAAATTCCACTTGGAGCCCCAACCATGTTGTGGACCCAGGTTGCCATGCCGGAAGTGGAGACCATCTGAGGTGCTGGTGCTCCCCCGTCTTTGCAGCTGTTGGTGGCTGGGTGCTTAAGGCCTTAAAGCAGAGCTCTTGCTTTGTGTCTGCAGATTTACCACCTCCCCCGGAAGCAGCAGTGACAACCCTGCCCTTTGTTTTGGTTGTGAGCTTCAGACAGCTTGAGATACATGTGTGTCAGGTACAGAGAAAAACCTAGCTTTGAGAGCTTAGCAAAGTTGTGTAAAATTCTGCTGTAGAGAAGTGTGGCAATTATTCCATCTAATTTTATAAAAGCCCTCTTTGTTATTGTGAAAAATAAAGTCTTGGTTCTACAGTCTTCAGCTCTAAGAGAGGAGAGAGTAATTGTGACTAAAGCAAAACACATTAAGTAAACTTTGTGTACAAGAACACTATTGATTTAGTATTTGTAAAGTAATTATAAATGATTTTGAAAGAGCCTCAGGTGCTAATCCTGTTCCTGAATCTCCCTGACAGTTTTTGTGATATTTTTTTTTTTTTACTTAACCACGTTTTTCTCTTAAAGAAGCGTGGAAACCTCATATGCTTAGAATGAGCAGTAAGCACATGCAGTGTACTATCAAATGCAAAATAAGCATACTAAAGGAAAAAAGTCTTTCCTGTTGTCTGCCTTTCCTTGTTTAACCTTTATTACACTCAAGGAGGCAAGAACAATTTTTAGCAGAAACTTGTCATCTTTGTGCAGTTGGATTGGCNTTGTTGACTGGAAAAATGAATTATTTTCTGANTGCNTTTTATTGGAAGCAGTGGACTATGGTCTCAGAAGNCCTGTCGTTCTGCGGTAGGTGGGCATTGCCTCTGCTGTGACTGGGGTACACGCGTTTCTGCTAGCCTTCTGTCTATGTGCATCCCTGCAAGCCTGCAGAGAATTTGAAGGACAGGCACTGCCCCAAATGACCACTGTTGTATCCTGTAACACCACAGCCTGCATATGGGGAAGCAGTAATGGTCATTTTATTAACTGCCTCCTCCTTCCCTAGCAGCAATCCACACCTGAAGTTAATCTAGACACCAAGCCAGGACCAATCATGACATGGGTGGATGACTATTTTTTAACTCCAGACTTCTCTGGTTTAAAACTTAGTGCTGTTTTATTGTCGCATTTTATGGAGATGGGCCTAGAGATATGTTTTTCTTAATTGCAATGGGGCATATAATCGTTGTTGAAGGGAGTTGATCAGTGTTTGTTTGTATGAAAGTCTTTGCATCTGGCATTTGGTCTGGGAAAGGAAGGTGGCCTGTGTCTTTCTGCATCTCATGGAATAAATAAGCACTTTGACGTAATAGTATCAGTATCTGGAATAGTTACTAATATTTTGAATATGTTGCTGCTCAAAATAAAAATAAGGCGGGAATTTGGGTGAAATACCTGCAGAGACTATGGATTGATGTGAAAGGAAACAGCTGTTACATTCTCCAGTACATATTGGATGTTTTGTCATACATTGCCAAATTGTTCCTTGTGGTACACTTTTTCAGCTTTATGACATGGCACTCAACACTTTCAGTAAGCATGTGCTTTCCTGTTACGCTGCTGCTCGTGTTCATTACTTTTCTTTGGGGGTCAGAATGATAATAGGTTGTCACGATATTATAATCTCTAATTACTGTTTTTCAGTCTGTGAAAACGTGCTGACTTTTCCCTGCTGCTGTGATGTGGTTTCTCTCTCTTATTCCCTGCTTTTAGTTCTTGATGAACAGTGTCATGTACAGTGAGATCCTACACAGTGTAGAGAAGGACCTTCAACATAAAGACTATAAATTACGAGAATTTTGAGATTTTAGTCACAAATGTAACAAACTGTAATTTAAAAATTCTTTGCAGTAAGATTTCTACAGTGTCAAAAGGAGGCCTCGAATAACTCTGCTTTTTAAAAGAACATATATTTATTTGGTTGCCCTACAGAAAAGAAAAAATTTAATCAGGAGGAGAAACTTCCATGTTTCAAATTCAACTATGATCCTGAATTATTTGTGCATTTTGGAAAATTCTACCTCAGAGTTCAGATGGAACTAAAAACCAGGACAAAACTCTTTTCTCAGTCACTTTTTGAGAGTTACCCCATCTCTTTCTGAACTGAGTTGCAGAATGTTGTATGTTGTTTAGAGTAAGACTGTAAGAATAGTAATAATGGGAAAAAAACCCCAACCCAACACCTAGTAGAGGGTTTTCTGTTGTAACACTTGGTCGTGTAAGAGAATACCTATTTTACCACTGCCCCTAAGCCTTTGCTGGTTCATGATCTCTTGTGCTGCAGGCATCAAACAGAAACACTGAATTTTGTTTTCCTTGTTGGCCTCGGTTTTAATCTTCTAATTTACTGTGGGCACATGCAACACCAGAGAATTTCATGGGCATCGTGTTGCCTGCTAATTATGTATCATGTTAAGCAGCTGGACAGTCCAGCAATCATGGGATAACATCTGGGTCAATAACATGCAATGCTGATATGCACCATATTGATTCTGAAGGGTGTTGATAGTGGACATATGTCGGCAAAGTACTTTGAAATGCCTGAAATAAAAGTGCTTTAAAAGTCCACAATTAAAAGGGTAATTTTGTGTTGCAGCAATAGGCAGGAGAAAATAAGGGATTAAAATGACAAATAATGGTAAAATAGTTCCGTGTGTAATAGTCACGTCAAATGGGAATGACACTTCTAAACTTAATGCTGATGAAATCCAAGGTATTTCTGAAGACAAGAACACAATAAGAAATTAATATATTTTCACTGTGTGGCTGTTTGTTTTACTGAAATCTTACTGAAAACCTAATCATGAGAAGCAGGAAGGGCAGGATTTATTAAGTGTTCTCCTCCATGACCTCATCAATTCAGAAATGCTGTCTGTGCTGTGCTTTCCAGTGTTTTATCTAATTTCATCTCAAATAACTTCCCCTTTCTGTGGGAAAAATATTCGACTTTATATTGTATCTTGCTGTTAAGAAATGTTTTCTGACGCTCAGCCTATGCCACGCTCTTCCCTAAGTTCGTCCCACTCTTTCATTTCTGTGCCTGAGAGTCATGCTGTGTAATTCCTCTCCGTCCTCCGTGATTTACACTGTCATCAGATATCTCCATAGCTGTCATCCAACCAGGCTAACTTATTTAGTTATTTTGATTTTTTTTTTTTCTTCCCTTTGTGGTGGATATTGAATTTTTTAGCTTAGGAAGAAAACTCAGCTGTAAAGAAAGGACTGAGAATCTCATTGTAGCCACCTCTGTATCTTTTTTGCTGACTTGTGATTTCCAGTTTGCCAGGTTGGTTGCAAATGGTACTGCCAACCTTTTTAAAGATCGTGGTTGCATCTAAGATGTCTTGTTAGAGCAGAGTTCTTTCTTCTTTTGAGGTTTTTTTTGTCATATATGAATATGTATTTGAATATGTTTAAAAGCACGTATGAATATGTATAAAAGCATGTGCACAGTCTGGTTGTGGTGGTGGAGGTGAAGGTCATGCAGTTCATTCCAGATTCTCCATGCTGCAGCACTGGGGACTGGCGCACAGCTAGCACAGTGCTGTGGGTTTTCTCTGGTTACCCATTGCCACGTCCCGGTATGGGAGACCAAAGACAACCCTTGGGTGCAGCCCGGTTCTCCTCCTGCTCCCTGCATTGTGGGCATGGGCCCTCTGGTCGGAGGATAGCTCCACTCGAGTCACGGGCTGTTGCATAAGTCCTTCCCCAAAAATCCACTTCACTAAGCATTTTCTTGTAAATACGTATTATGTGGTTATTTCCTGGAAGTAATTCTAGAGCAAAGTGTCAGTGAGGTAGAAGTATCAGGTTGCTTTAAGGTAGAGTGGAGCTGATGTAAGATAACATGTTACCCAAGGTGAAATAAAAGTGGAAATTTCTTGTATAGTATGTTGAAAAGGTGTTATTAGGGAAACATGTGACCTCTGAGAATGGGACATGTAGAAGACACTAATATTTTTAATTTTTTTTAGGGAAAGGTTAAGCAAAACTGTGGCTTGCAATGGATGTGTAAAGCAACACGGATCAAGTGGATTGTAAGTAGGCCTGTTGCAGTTGGACAACGGGTAATGGTTTTAAACTAAAAGAGGGTAGATTTAGACTAGATGTAAGGAAGATTTTTTTTTTTTTTTTTTTACAGTGAGGGTGGTGAAGCACTGGCACAGGTTGCCCAGAGAGGTGGTAGACGCCCCATCCCTGGAAACATTCAGGGTCAGGTTGGACGTGGCTCTGAGCAACCTGGTCTAGTGGTAGATATCCCTGCTCACTGCAGGGGGGGTTGGACTAGATGACCTTGAAAGGTCCCTTCCAACCCAAACTATTCTATGATTCTATTTGTTTAGTTTTCTGACTGTGTGATGAGGGGAGGGGAAATAAGAGTTTCTGCTTGTAATGATTTTCATTTTATATGGTGCCATGCATCCATACGACTTTTTGTTCTGGTAGCTTGGACTTTTGGTCCAGAAAAAAATCCAACAGTTGAAGTATAAAGCAGAAGCAAAGTTTTCATTTAAAACAGGAAAACAATATACCCGTATTACCAAACTGTAGTAACGGTAGAGTTTAAGATAACTTTATTTTCCATGATCCTTGACATTTTTGATTTTTCGTCTGGTGTTGCTATGAGTTTTGTGTCCCCAGAGCTCTGGCCAGCATTCATTATAGTGCATTAGGGACAAGTTTCTAAATATCTCATGCTTCTAATGCACTTGTGAGATAAGATGAATTGTCAATGTTTGCTACATGCCTTTACGCTTCTAAAGAGACCTTTCTTTTTATTTTATTTCTGTTTCAGTTTATTATATCTGGCGTGGCCGTGCCAAAATTTGCCTTTCAGCCTGTCCCTAAAAAGAAGAAAACAAACACTGACTAAAGCTCGCGGGCCAAGGAAGCAGGGCGGAGCAAAAATTATCTCTGGCTGCGGGTAAGTGATTACAAATAAATTCAACTTTCTGAATCTGTCTTTGTCACCAGCGCTGCCAGCCTTTTTAGGTAGTAACAAGTTTTTCGTCCTTCTTTATATTAATTAATAATAATGTAAAAAACCTCTTTTCATCTTCACCAACTGTTAAAGACAGGTATGCTGACTAGGTATGCTAACTGTAGCACTTTGCTTTCCATATAGAATTCATGCATTTCCTCACTCCTAGTATGAAGACAAAGAAAATAACAAGACTTGAGATCTAAAGACGGGTAGATAATAGTAGTAGGTAGATAGGTAGAAGATAATAATCTTCTGAAGGACAATTTCAGAAGGACAAATTCTGTTATCTTTGTATTGGAGTATGTCCGTATCTTTGAATATAATCCCCTTGAAATCTGTCCAACTGCATAAGCAATGAGTTGCTGTTCGGTGTAAGAACAGGTGGCAGAATTAGGTTCTCCTTACTTTACAAACCATTTAAAACTGATGCAAGTTACAGTCCAGCATCGGATGCCCTGATGAATGGGGAGTGAGCTGCTGGGAGAGGCAACGGCAGTGGCCTTAGAAATCCCACCATTAACCTTCCAGTCTGTTATGTTCCTGTCCCCGTAGCAGAATAGGCTAAAGGGAATGTCTGTCCATGAACCTTCATAAAGTTTTGTGTCTTAGCTCAAACTGGGACTGAGGGTGGATTTAGGTGGAGATGCAGACCTATGAAATGGAGCTGCCAGCTTTGCTGTAGGGATGGGTTTAACATCCTGCAGAAAGACAGGAAGGAGGAATGTATGAAGAAATAGTTTGAAGTGGCATTCTGGCAAGATTTATGAGAGTTCATCTGTCTGGAGTCCTGAATTAAATATCTCCGTATTCTAGAAATTCTGCGATTAACCCTTTCAGATATGCTTTGTAGCAAATGGGAAAAAACAGACAAACAGAGCAAATTATCACCATCCTTGCAGTTTTAATGGAGTTTCTTTTAAATTTCTTTTTGTGTATGGTTTCAAAATTGATTTGATGTTCAAGACAGTGTTCAAGACCTTCATTGAGTGTGTTCTTATTTTTGGGAATATTAGCATAATCTATTCATTATTTTCTTATTTATTTTGCCTGTAAACATAGCTTTTTTTCAACATTTGTTTTTACCTTGATTTTATTATACTAATTACTTTCAAGGTGAAACACTGTATGGTGCATTACACCAGCTCTTCCTTGGGAAGATAGTGTTCTAAAATGGACAGATACAGTATTGCACATGTAAAATTATCAGATATTGAAGAGGTTATTAAATACCAGCTCTGTGTAGGTTTTTGAACTTGGACAAGCTACTTGCTTTTTATGTTGGCACACTAGCTTTGTCAAGTTTTGTGGAAGAAGTTTGTTCTAAACAGAGATATTGCTCGGTAAAGGTTAGCTCCTTCTGTTTTGCATTCTGTCCTTCTCCTTCCCTGCACACTTTGGGTTTCGTATTCCCCCACCCTTCCACCCCAGTGTATCTCATTCTGACACTGCCATTTTTTCACTATTTTCTTGTAGTAGCTTATATTTGTGATATAATATTCATTCTACAAACAGAAATTCTGCTGGATAGATGAAGACTTGAACTAAGTATGTGGAAACACCATGCTTTCCTTGTGTTGTTTTCTGAGAATTTTTTTATAAATACCATTTAAAAGACGTTGCAGGTTCTACCAAATCCTATTTCCTCACCTGATTCTAGTTCATTTGACCACAGTGTCCCCTGACTGCTCTCATTCCAGACCCTGAGTGACAGAGCTTGCTGGGTCTGTGTGGAACTTGATCTTTCAGTGTGTTGCAACTGGCAATTCTACAAATTGTTTTAAAGAGAAAAATAAGAACAATTATTGTGTTTTAATTTTGATTCTCTCAGTACATAATGGACGTGGCATGAACTGAAGATTGTTTTGTCATATGTAACCTTGGACTATAATAACACCTCATTCTTCACTAATATTGAAGATCTGATTCTTTCATGTTATTGTTTTCTTTTTTCTCCTAAGTTGTACAACTTCTTCCACCCAGTCAGTGTGTATATCTTGGCTCAGAATGCAAGATGAGGGGATGTTGCCTCTGTTATCTAAAGATTGGACTGAGAAGTATTTCTGTGCGCCATAGTTTGAGATGTATATCCTGATCTCTGTCTAACTGTTATTTCACTGAGGCTTGCCTTGGAGGGAAGTGTGATTTTCAAGTATCTGGTGCCACACAAGGGTGCTCTGACATAATTAAAATACATGTCTTTCTCAAGGCCTTTCAGATAAAGGTTTTCTTTTGTTCTCTGTGCTGTGCTTTATCTGGAGTAACTGTATCAACATTAGCAAGCCTTATAAGCAGATATTACCTCATAACATTAAAAGTAACAAACCACAAAGGGAGCCCATTATCCTGAGGTGCTGTAAGCTGTGGACCCAAATTTATCCTGTTTTCTAGCACTAAAGACAAAAAAAGTTAGTGATACTAGTCTTGGCTCTTTCTACTGTGATACTCTCAAACTTTTTTTTATCTTGTGGTAGCAGGACTGGATGGAGATGCAATTTAAACCTGTATTTTAAGTCATACTTCCCTTGCTTTGCTTGCTACAGAATGCCTTGGTACTAGTTCTTCTTAACAAGTTGTAGGAGATGTTAACGCATTTTGAACACTGTAAAGGTAATAGTGTTCAGGCATAATCAAACACAGTGCTACAAGGTGGGTGTGCCTGAATAGTTTAGTCAATGACACTTCATATGTAATCCCAGCTGGAAACTTGAACAGAACCAGAGCGCAGTTGTATCGGGTAACTAGAACAGGATTAAGCAAATCCATTTTAAAATTTGACTTGTATTTATTTGAGTCGGCAGAACTTTAAATTGAGGGATTTCATAATAAAATTTTGAATCGGTAGTTCTCAGCAGCACTATCTGTAATTCAGTATCACTTGTTGCAGTTAAAGTATTTTTAAGGCAAAAGACCATGCTTTTTTACCCTTAGGGATTAAACCTACTCAATACATTTCTTTAGCTACAGTTACAGGTAATGTTTCACAGTATAAGTAGAGTATTTGCGAATTGGGTTTTCTATCTTTGTATAGTCTACGCTTATGAATGTATACAGGTTATCAAAAGTAAAATTTTTAAGCTTGTTTATGGAGGTTGGCTAGGCAGTTAATTTTTGTGGGTCTTCTTGAATACACTTGTTTCTAAAAGAGCAAAGTCAGCCTTTCGTCTTGCAGCCCAGCAATGTGTTGGAAGAGTGATGAGGCAGCACAGAGGCTTGATCAAGTCATGTGAGATTTTGAAGAAATACATTATCCGTCCACCTGTGGTAAATGTTAGAGCTGGAATCAAAGAAATAACACTGGGGTAGTGAGGGGGGGGGAAAAAAAGACCAGGGTAAAGGAAACCAAAGTGAAAATATTTAGCAGTGCAAACTTACTTCATTTTTGTTTTACCTTTTGAAATTTGTATTGCTGTGGGATGAACTGTGTTGAGACAGATACTGTAATTGTGTGAGACTTGTTAGAGGAGCTGTCTGTGTTGTTTGCAAATGCAGCTGTTTGTGTGCATCCAGCATTTTGTGTAGGCTCAATGGGTTGGAATGAACTGTGTCATTTAGAAACTAATGTGGTGGGTGTGGTGGGTTGTTTTGGTTTTGTTTTTGGTTTTTTTTCCTCTGTTTACAACATGCCAGTCAATACCACACTCTGTGTAGGCTAGCTGCATTTTTCCCATGCTTTTGTTTTACTTTTTTTTTTTTTTCCCCTGCTTAAAAGTCCCATGTGATTTGGGATCGAATGTAAATGATGATACAGAGTTTCTAAACAGATTTTGTTTGCTGGAACATAGTATATTTGGAATTCCAGCTGAAGACTTTGAGGTAATGGTTCTTGTGCGATCAAGGGGTCTTGCTTCTAAGCCCTATTAACAGTAAGGCAACACAAAAGCCAGAGTCACTAGCACACGAATGGAAGAATTAAAAAAATTTGGTCATTGGTTTTTATTTCACTCAGTTAACAGAAAAGAGCTTCAGCACCAGGGAATCATACCAAAACAATAAAGACTTTTGCATTATCTAAAGAAAAAGTGTTGGAGTAAATAGAATTTACTTCTTAGTACAACTTGTAGGTCCCATTTACATGTTTCGGAGATAATGGGCCCCTACTAAGGAGAGTGGGCTGACAGCAGTGTTTTAAAGTAGAATAAAGTTTCTCAAGTGTTTTTCAAGAGCTGTGTTAGCACCTGGGTAAATTTGTAAGAATTGTTTTTTAGTCATTGTATCATAAACTACAGTAGTCTATGTTATTCTGCAGCTCTGTTTGTACTCAGTTGACTAACAGCTGAGTTTGGAACCATTTTTTACATGTCTGGACCCAGTCAAAAAAACCTGCTAGCATTGTTTTTAACTGGATGCCTAGAAGTGGCTCTGCACAAATCTTCTCTGGCAAAGCGAAGCAGAAGAGAGATGCTAGGAATTTCAGCCATCGTTTTCTGGCACCTCTCTCTTCAGCCTCGAAGGGGCAAGCAGACTGGGAGATCATTTCATGTTCCCGTTCTGGATTTCAGGGCTCAGTGAGGGATGTTTGTGCACGGCGTGGGAATGAAACCCTGCTGCTCTGATTCCCTGTTCAGAAGGTTCCCAGTGGTGCCGCAGAGCTGTCTGGGGCTTCGAGCAGCTACAGCGAAGCAGACCTGAGGTGTGGTAATAAAGGTTGTAGTGACACCATTCCTTTTTTGTTGTTTTTAATGTGGTTCTCTAAGATGAAATAGAAGGAGGTGCTAAGAGTAGGCCTCTTTGGTTATACCTACAACACTTTTTGAGCTTGGATGTGATGGATTTGATCAAAGAAAATGTATTTTCCGATAAGAAAGGCTTGAAATCTCTGTTAGAGTAGGAAGGATGCAAGATGGCCAACTAGGCAGCGTTTTTATTGAAACTATGTCTAAATGACATTTTTCATTTAAGCTTGTATCCCTGTATAGATGGAATGTGAAGTTTTAGGCACAGACACCATTTCTTCTGTCGAAAGCCAGCAACTTCAGTTTTCATTTAACTGACTCTTGATTCTTGAACAGAAAAGATTATTTTTTTATTATTTAATTTCCTGTGCAATGCTCGTTAGATTTAAGACATTATGTGATGGCTAATAGCAGTGATGCATGTATTGGATTCCCAATTAAAGATTTTACAGCAACTCCCGTCCAGCTCTGCTTTAAATGAATGGGAGCCTTCAGGCTGATCTGAATGGACATCTGCTGAAACCCAGACTACAAAGAGACAGAGCTAAGCATCTGTGCAGCACTGGGAGCTGAGTTCTGAGGTGCTGAAGTTAAATTATCACTTTCAATACAAGCATTTAGTGAAAAATAGAATGTGAAAAAGCATTGTTGACAAGAATTGAATCAAAGGCAGTTCAGATAGGTTTCATAAATGTAATGTCCATTTTAGTGAAGTTGTCTGACAATTGTGACATTGCATTTCAACTGTAATTAGAAACAGTTATTTGATTTTAGATTATTTTAGATTATCTTTCTGTTAATCTTAGGAAGCCTTTTAAATTTAGTGCTCTATTTCTAGTACATTGGACTGACATTTTCCATGCTCAGATATGGCAGTCTATTGCTGCAGTGGTGAACGATGTGGCACATAAATTTATAATGAGGCTAAACCTTTACGTGAAAGAAATAGTTGAAATCTTTTAAAGCTATTGATGTAACAAGAATAGTAGTATTCTGTTTTCCTTCAAAACCTGGAGTAGCCTCTAATATAGCTTTATGGGAAAGATTACTTAATTGTATGTAATGTAGTCAACTCTCAAATAATTAATTTAAGATTCAAATCTGAGGGGAGATACAAAATCTGTAGACTCCTATCACTTCCATGTTGTTGGAGTGCTTTTGATAAAGAAGAAAGAGGATGGAGTAGCAGCTAGCTATCTGGAACTGATCCACAGGTCATTGAATTAAATGGGAATTTTTTTTATTAACTTTGATCATTCTTGGATTGAACCTGTATGCGTGTGATTTAATTAGTAGCAAGCCTGGGAAATGCTGGTATGTTGGCTCCTCTAGTGTCTTACCTATGGAGATGGTAAATAAATAAACCAATATATTTGTGTATCTATCATACAGCAAGTGCAGAAGTACCCACAGTTGGCTTTCCTAGGGCTGGACCTTCATTTAAAAGCCAGACGTTTTACTGTTAAGCCTCTTTTTCTTTCATGCTAATTACAACAACATATCTGATCATCTTACATTACACATAGAACAGATCTATTTCTGTGTCCTTGAAAATATTTTTATGCTGAAAAAGTGAGCAGATTGTAACTTTAGTGTTTATCTACTTTTTAATGATACAGAAGAAAACTATTTAAGCTATATTTAACATTGAGGGTTAAAAATGCAAACTTTTGATAGATTGTCCTCGCCTGAGGGCGAAAGGGAGGTTCTCTAATGTCAAATGTTTAGTTGTCCAATAAAGTGTGTTTTTATTGTAGATCATGTTGAAGGTACCTCTAGGAATGCTGTCATTTTCGTTTTGGTTTGTGTTTTTTAGTTGTGTAAAGCGATGTAGCTTCATATTGGGAGGTGCCTTTACTTTTTATGTGAGTTTGAGGGGCAACCAGAGGTAACCTCTCTGCATAAAGCCAAGTTTGCAGCAGGTTTGTAGGCAAAGCCATTGCACAGTCACAGTTCAGAATGGCCAAATGTCTCATCTGAGCATTTGAAACGTTTTTACCCTCAGCCAGATTTATATCACATTCACCCATGCTGGGCTGTACCGTGTTAGGTGACCTGCCCCAGTGCCTTAGCTGTGGCAATTCATGAAGTTAACATTCTGTTTGGGGCGAGCGAGGGAGGGTGCTGGGAGCTGGCTCTGGGTGGTGACACTGAACGCAGAGATTCCGTGTAGATGTGTCCTGTGTTTGTTTGCCAATATTGGCAGACCCTGTTGTGAGTCTGAATGATTTATGGTCTAAGACTTTATGAAGTCTACCAGACTTCTTATGTGTTGGTAGCATACATCAGAACAGTAGGGATAAATACCCAGGTAGAAAGTGGGATGTTAGCTTATAAGCCTTTCTCAATTTAGCAGTTGTGTAACTAGCCAGAAATCTGTCACTTGGGTTTGCTTATACTTTTGATGGTTTGCACCCAATTTTTAGTACAATAAATAGGGATTCTGCAAGGTGTCAGTTGCATACCTGTCAATGAAAACTAACCTAAAAAAATTAGGTCTGTGTCAGTCAAAAACATTAGAAGGACCCTCGATTTTTTTTTTTTTTTTTTTTTTTTTTTTGCGCACGGGCAT